>Ga0209514_10000169_pt1 | contig 147123 bp, 138 predicted proteins | sample Subgrocontami58m_FD_187452 | JGI IMG/M metagenome (GOLD analysis project Ga0209514, IMG submission 187452) | Subsurface groundwater microbial communities from S. Glens Falls, New York, USA - GMW37 contaminated, 5.8 m (SPAdes) (version 3) | ecosystem: Environmental > Aquatic > Deep subsurface... | reverse complement strand
TTCGCGGCGGGGTCGAGATAGTAGCCGGTGTTGTTTTGGTCGTAAAATATCCCCGCAGAAAGATTGTTTCGGAAGATAGCATTTCCATTCACATCGAGCTTGTCCGCGGGAGAGGAGGTGGCGATGCCGACGTTGCCGGTATTTAATATTGTGACCTTTGGAACAAATGTAGCAGGTGCATCAATTGTACTTACTCCGAACTGAATACCTGTTGCAAATGGGTTTTGCGCTATAGCCAGATAATCTCCAGTAGAGGGAGCAACTGTCATGTACTTATAATAATCACTTGATAAATACAAGGTTGAGTTAGTCGAATTATCTATAAGAATATCCCCGGAAACATGTAATTTTTTAGCTGGCCCCGTCGTCCCTATCCCGACATTGCCGGAGTTGTAGAAGATACCGGTCGAGGTGCTCGTCCACTGGGTGGCCGCTCCTGTTACGGAGGAATCGACGTAACTCTTCGTCGCCGCATGACCTGCAATGGTGGGAGTGCCAACAATCACGGGCTGGGTGAAACTTCCCGTACCCCAGACGTCCAGTTTGTATGCGGGAGTCGAGGTACCGATGCCGACGTTGCCGCTGTTTAATATTGCCATCCTGACGTCTCCGCCAGAACCACCTTGATTTGTTTTAAAATACAAATGGCTATTCCCGGAGCCTTGTACAACTGGATATATTTGTGCCCCTATGCCACTGTTGAATGTGGCGTCAGTAGTTTGAAAAGCAACACCTCCACCTTGCACTATACCTAATTTATCTTGCGGCCCCGTCGTCCCGATGCCGACGTTGCTATTTACTACGTCGAGCACTATTGTTCCAGACACAGTATAGTTGGGACCACCCAAGTAAATTTTATTATCGCTACCCACACGTAAAACTCCAAGATAGCTAGTACTGGATGCGTTTGGAGCTATAACACCTCTGTTATTCGGTATCACTATTTCGCTTCCATTAAAGGAGCCGCTCGGGTTGCTGGTTAAATCTACACCAAGTGAAATTGCTCTAGTTGTTCCTACTTCCCCTAATTGTAAAACCCGATATGCTGCGCTATATCCAAAATAGCTATCCCTAAAGCCTTTCGTACCGCCAGCATAAAACCAGGTATTTGCCGCTATGTTTGCATCACCATTAATGTCCAATCTGTATCCAGGAACCGTCGTCCCGATTCCTACATTTGCCGAAAAGAGTGCCGAATAGGGCATTACGTTCGCCGCAGGGTCGAGATAGTAGGCAGTGTTGTTTTGGTCGTAAAATATCCCCGCAGAGAGATTGTTTCGGAAGATACCGTTTCCGTTCACGTCAAGCTTGTCCGCGGGAGTGGTGGTCGCGATACCGACGTTGCCGCCTGCTTGAATTGTGACTCTTGCTGTTGGAGTATATGCGGTATTTGCCGTCAGTCCCGAATCGCCATAGAAACTCAAATTAGAACCAGTGTGATAAATTTGAAAAGCGGTGTTGGAAGTAGTTGGCTTGAAAGACCCGTCATAGTACTGATTGAAACCAATCCACTCATTTTGTGCACCAAATCCCTGCAAATTCAAAACTGAGGATTGTGCCGTTGATACAGAAGTTGCTCCCAATGTTACACCAGTTCCACCACTGCCACCGCCAACGAATACTCCAACACCGCGTGAATCAAGAGTCGCTCCCGGGCTCGTCGTCCCTATCCCGACATTGCCGGAGTTGTAGAAGATACCGGTCGAGGTGCTCGTCCACTGGGTGGCCGCTCCTGTTACGGAGGAGTCAACGTAGCTCTTCGTCGCCGCATGACCGGATGCCGTCGGCGTCCCCACAATGACAGGTTGGGTGAAACTTCCCGTGCCCCAGACGTCCAGTTTGTATGCGGGGGTGCTCGTCCCGATGCCGACGTTGCCGCCATAATCTTCCAGGACTAAGTTATATGGTCCTGTAGAAGATCTTCCAACATTTATTTTCCCGACATTATTTGTTGTATCTAACTGGAACCACATTTCCTTTAACGGGTCTGTTGTTCCCTTTATATGGAATTGACCAACTCCTAAACTGCCGGAACTCTTATCTCCGTAAACCGTTAAATCGCTTCTGGAAATGGTTGCCCCATTTACATCGAGAACCGCTGCCGGTGTCGTCGTCCCGATGCCGACGTTGCCATTTCTATAGATTGTCATTGCCCTGCCGCCAGAGCTACCGAACCATAAATCAGCATTTGAGGCATCAACCATTTGTAAACCTATTTGTCCTCCACTTGCCCCGTTGGCATATAAATCCAAAGCATCTATTTGACCTGAAGCACTGCCATAATTTAGTCTCAACCCCTGACCTGATGTGAATGATTTGAGTTCCAGCATTGCTCCAGGGCTTGTCGTCCCTATCCCCACATTCCCCGCGAAGAGCGCGGAATACGGCATAATATTTGCCGCGGGGTCGAGGTAGTAGGCAGAGTTCCCTTGATCGTAGAAGGTGTCCGCGGAAAGATTGTTTCGGAAGATGCCATTCCCCACCACGTCAAGCTTGTCCGCGGGAGAGGAGGTGGCGATGCCAATATTGCCACCGCTTTTTAATGTGATCCGTGGAGTTGTTGACTCCTGCAGATAGAAATCACCATTTGTTTGGGAGGATTGAAATCGCCACAATGATCCGCCGGTCACTTTGAAATCGAGTAGTGGGTACGTACCGCTTAGTTCGAGTCCGTTATTGATGATCGCGTTTGTCACTCCCGCTTGAGCTGACGCGCTTGTCCCTACTGCAAATTTTACTGCGGGTGCCGTCGTCCCGATCCCCACATTGCCTCCTGTCGTTGCCAGAGTCGAGGTTCCCGATACCGTGAGTGTCGAGAAGCTTCCCGATCCCGAGCCGCCTCCTACCACGGAATCAACGTAGCTCTTCGTTGCCGCGTGACTCGCGGCAGTGGGAGTTCCCACGGTTACCGTGCTCGCAAAATATCCTGTTCCCTCGACATGGAGTTTGTATGCGGGAGTGGAGGTACCGACGCCTACGTTGCCGGTATTTGTTATTCTCACCCACTCCGTCCCAAAAGTTGGAGTAGCGGCACTTGTTGTTTTGCCGAATGCTATAGCGCCTCCGGAATGAGCTAATAAGGTAACGTCATTGGGATTGGGTGTGTCAACGAAAAATCCACTATTGATGCCTGTACCATTATCATAAATTAAGAATTTTGCACCGACTCCGGTTCCCAAAGACAATTTAGCCTGCGGCCCCGTCGTCCCAATGCCAACGTTGCCGGCGTTTGTGATAGTCATTTTCTCAGTACCCGCTGCCCCACTTGCTCCAGTGAAAAATTGATACCTTGCTCCACCTGCGCCAGTGGCTTGAAAGATCATATTATAGTTGTCCCCAATACCTATTGAAGATTTACCTGCCCCGTCGTCCCAGAAAACGAGCTTGTCTCCATTTGCATATGCACCGGGAGCAACTGGCGCATTACCAGTATTGTAACCGCCATTACTGTAACGAAGCGTGGTACGCGTTGCCACTCCACCTCCACCAGTACCAATTTGGAGAATACTATCTGGCGCCGTCGTCCCGATCCCCACATTTCCCGAAAAATATCCGCCGCCGTAGACGGAGAGTGTTTGAGGAAGATTCGTCGTCGTCGAGGTTCCTACCGCAAGATTCAACGGAAACGCATAGTTCGCGCTCGCGAAGTAGCCGCCGATTGTGTTTGCGGGATCAATGCCCGACAAGAACGCGCCGCTCCCGCGGAACGCGCCGCTCCCCGCGGACTGGATGTCGCCCGAGACCGAGAGCGCATAGCCGGGCGTCGTCGTCGCGATGCCCACATACCCGCTCGGATTGATGACGAGCCGCACCACACCCGCACCGGCCGAGCCATAAGTATCCCACACCGCGAAGTACCCGTTATTCAAAGAATAGAGCACGTAGTTGTGCTGGTTCGTGAGGTTGTACAAACTGATGCCCGGATTCGAGGACGATGCGACCGTGAATACCTTGCCGAAGGCGCCCGTGGGCGGCGTCGAGCTTGGCGCACCGAGCCCGACGTTCCGATTTGCGTCGGTCGAGAAGAGCCCGCTCCCGCTCCCGGGAGTTTGACCCGCAGAAGGACCAGTGAACGCTATTGTGCTTTTTATTCCCCAAAAAGACACAAGAAAAACCAAGATCATCAGTAGAGTAATTGATGATTTCGAATTTTTAATTTTTAATTTTGTAATTTTATAAATAGACACAGAGGGTTTGAATTTTCAATTTCCAATGATCAATTTTCAATGAATTTTAGAATAATTTAATTTTCATTTTTTATCGCACGAAGAAATAATTTTCTGGAAAATGAGAATGAATTGACGTATTTCTTCCAAGAGCTTTATTCTTGCTTGTTCGTTAATTCCTTCGGCTTTCTTCAAAAGACCTAGCCAATATCTGGTTTCTTGGGCTTCTTTTTTGCAAATACATATCTTGTTTCTAAAATCTTTTTTTGAACTCGCGTTAATAGCCTCCGTGTAATTCGCACCGATACTTGTTGCAGAGCGGACAAACTGTGTTATTAAAGGAAGGGTTATTGCATTTTTCTTGATCATCTTCGCAAAATCTATTCCTTCTTCACTAAATCGCGTTGTTCGTTCCTCAAGGTCGTAGTGCATTGTGACGTTGAAAATTCGATAAATTGAAAATTAAATGAAAATTGGAAATTGATAATTGAAAATTCATCACGGAAGCACAATCAACTTCCCCTGTATCTTTCCGGAAGAAGGACAATGCTCCCTGCACTCCCACCCGAACGTACCCGGCGTCGTCGCCTTGAAGCTTATCTCTTTTGTGGCGCCGCTCGGCGCCGACACATAAAATCCCTGGCTCGAAGAAAACATATCATACGTTCCCCCCTGCGAGGTGAGCGAGAGCGTTACGATGTCTCCCCTGTTTACCGTAATCGAGTTTGGGCTGTATCCGGAAGCGGAGACGGTAATCGGGAACGTTCCCACTTTGTTTTTGCTCTCGGTCGATCCCGGCGTGAAAGGAATCGCCTGCTGTGGCACGGTGGGCTCGGCATCCTTCGGCACCTCGGGCGAGTAGGCAGGGATCGAACTTGTCGTCGTTGCCGGTGTTTCCGTTTTAGTCCCCTCTTCTGGGGCCTTTTCTCCCCTCAAAAATACCCCTATCACTATGCCAGCCAAAACGACAATCGCGAGCACGATCACGATGATAATCTGTTTCTTCGTCATCCTTGTTTCATTATAACATAGAAGCGGATAACGCAGATACTGCGCAGATAAACGCACAGAAGGTTCCCATAAATCTAATAAATGGCGGTCTCCTCCGATAAATGGCGATTTCCTTATGAAAAGACGGGCAAAACCCACACGCCAGCTCCTTACCAGGACTTGTCTCAAAACCCTTCGTCAGGACTTTTCTCAAAACCAGCAACTGCCTCAAAATTTCACATATGTGAAATTTTGAGGCACCCCCCCCTGTTGCTTTTGCCATCACAAGAGACGGAAATGCTCTCTTAGTTCTTTATCACCATCTAACACTTCGATCAGCATCACTTTGCAATATTTATGCAGATTATTCATTACCACGAATTTCCAGAATTCTTCGGACATCTCATAAGGAGCGATCCATACGCTCTTCTGGAGTTGGTAAAAATTGGACTCTCTGAGCGCTCTCAGAAGTACAAAACGTTTAGGATTTTCTTTCACCGGCACATCGAAGGTGATAAGCCGCCACTTCCCGTCCCATTTTTTCTTAACATCCTTCAGTTTCGTCTCGCGTTTCCGATAGCGGGCAAAAAATAAGACACCTTTCGGAGTAAGTCTATAAGCATCTTTCTTCCTTTGGAGAATCCCCCGCGCCTCAAGACGCCGCAAACTCTGGCGCAGATATTTTTTCCGGTCATGCCGTGCCAGTAATTCTTCCACTACTGCACATCCGACCGCATTTACTACCTCAAAAAGTTCGCAGACTTCTCTCACGTGCCGCCGCGCATCACGGGAGGTTTTTCCCATGTTTCCATTATATCACACACAGTCCTCAAAATTTCACATATGTGAAATTTTGAGGACCTCCGATGAATCCCGATTAAATCCCGATGTTTTACCCTACTTTCGTTCCACGCCGCGCAGGTAATCGTTGATGTTTAACACCGCCTTCACCGCATCTCCCGCTGAGATGTTGTTTTGCTTGTAGAGTACGTCCGTCGCATCGCCCGCAGCCCAAATACCGGGGGTGGATGCGCGCTGGGTCTTATGGTCAACGACAACTTCTCCCCGCCTATTCAAAGCGACAAGACCCTTCAGGAGATCGCCGTTCGGGATGATGCCGATCTCCACGAACACTCCCTGAAGGGCAAGTGTGTTCGTTTCCCCCGAAAGCAAATCTTTGTATTCGAGTCCGGTTACCGTTTTTTCACCGAGGACTCGCTTCGTTTCGGCATTGAGAAGCACGATCACCTTCGGCGACGCTTTGATGCGTTCTTGGGTAACTGCGTCGCCTTTCAAGCTGTCCCGATGATGCAGAAGATAAATTGTGTTCGCATATGGGATGAGGTCCTCAACCGCTTCAAGCCCCGCATTCCCGCCGCCTATGACCGCAACGTCCTGCCCCCCGAAGAGGGGTGCATCGCACGTCGAGCAGTATACTACTCCCTTTCCCTCAAGTTCTTTCTCTCCGGGCACGCCGAGTTTTTTCCTCCGCGATCCGGCGGTCAAAAGCACGGTCTTTGCCTCAAATGTTTTTCCATTTTTGGTCGTTACTTTGAATATCGGAGGATTTTCCCGGATGCGCTCGATTTTCTCCACAAAATCCCCTTCTACGATATCGATGCCCTCGTGGTGGGATTTCAGGTGCTGTTCCATTTTTTGTCCCAGTTCGAATCCTGATATCTCCACTTCTCCTATCCAGTTACCGATCTTGTCCGACACAAGCGACTGCCCGCCGAATGTGTCGGTGATGAGCACCGTTGTTATTTTTTTTCTCGCGGCATAAATTCCCGCAGACACACCCGCGGGACCTCCACCGATAATAATCAAGTCATACATAACGTGTTCATTCTGTCTCTTTTTCGAAGAGTTTGCAAATATTCGACTTATAGAGGCAGATTACGCTGATTATTATGCGGATAAACGCAGAAATGCATCCGCGCATATCCGCCGTAATGTGCGTAATCAGCTTCTAATCCTGATTATCTTTTTCTTCCCCTTCTTCAACCTGAACCAAAGGAACTTTGCAGGTCGGACATTCCCCGGGATCCACGTCGGTATAGCCGCAATCGGGACATTGGTACATATGGTTCCGTACTATTTCATTTATAGACGGCCTTTGGGTGAGAAATTAGAATTCTAAATTTCAAATTTCAATTTAATTTCAAATAACTCAATTTTAAAATTCACTAAACCGAGTGTTCAATTAAAATTTAGAAATTAAAAATTAAAATTGTTAGTGTATTCCCAGCTTCTTCGCGATTCCCGATCGATTGAATCCCACGAACACTTCTCCGTCGATGTCCACGACCGGCACTCCCACCTGATGTGATTTGTGTATCATCTCCTCCCGTGCTTCGGGATCAACCGCGACATTCTTTTCCTGATACTCGACGTGATGCTTCTTCAGAAATTCCTTGAGCATCCGGCAGTAGACGCAACTGGGGGTAGAGTAGACGATAACCATGCACTTAATTTTTAATCAAACTCAAACTGAATAAAAATTTCAAATTAAAAATTAATTATTCCCGTTCCCTCCCGATAAATTCCACAACGAGAAGATGATCGCAAGCGCCCCCACGAGCAGATTGTTCCAGGAAACGAGATTCAAGGACGAAAACCCAAGAATCCACGGCGAGAGAATCAGCCATACTCCCAACCCCAAAATAACCCAATGATTCCATTTCATGTACCTTATTATACCATAAGGACGGATAGACACGGATGAGAGACAGATTTTCACTGATTCACTGATAACGTATCCGTGTATTCGTGAAAATCTGTGATCATCTGTGAAAATCTGTAAAAAAATCTCCCGATGTTACTCGGGAGATTTTTTATGCCTCTATCTTCGGAACGAGCGAACTCGATCTTGATGGCACTGGCGGCACAACAGCTTGTCCAAGCGGGACGGATCCGGCTCGAAGGGAAGCTCCGTAATCGGAGTTCCGCACTTCGCGCACTGCCAATCCCCCTTGTACATCTGGCGCTGAAAGCCACCGCCTCTATTCTCATCAAAACTCATGCTGGTCTTTTCTTCTTGTTTTTTCGACTCTTTACTATACGTACCTGAACCAGACACAACACGGTTTTTACGCCTTCGCGTCGATTCGTAAGTAGTTCTGTAATAAATTTATCTTGTCTTCTGAAGCGCCGCGTCAATCACGAGCTTCACCTGCTCCAAGGGCATCGCGCCGTTTATCGTCGACACCGATCCATCGGGCGCGATCACTACCGAATAGGGCGTCCCCTCGGCGCCAGAATTTATCGCATCCTCCATCTGCGCCTGAATGATGTCCTTCCCGTAATCGCTTGAAAGACACTTATTGAACTCGCTGACATCTAACCCTATCTGTCCGGCGATCTTCGGAAGCTCGGTAAGATCCAACCCGTTGTTCGAGGGGGTGACTTCGAATATCCCGTCGATGTACTGCCAGTACTTGGCGTTCCCTCCGAGCTTCGCGGCGCATTCTCCGGCCTGGGCTTCTTGTGCCGCCTTGGAGTGCAACTGCGCCAGAGGAAAGTTTCTGAAGATAAACGCGACTCTTCCTTCATACAACGCCATCACCGATTGCATCGTCTTATGGAATCGTTTGCAGAAAGGACATTCGAGATCGGAGAACTCGATGAGCTTCACCGGCGCATCCGGACTGCCGAAAATGTGATCGGCCGCCGAGACCGGTTTTACGTTCGCGGGAGAGGCCTGACCCTGGGGTTGCGCCTCCGCCTGTTCGTTATTTTCGGGAGAAACGGAATCTCCCCGCGTTCCCGCGTTGTACACGAGCGCAACACCGATAATGAGAGCGGCGAGGACGATCGAGACGGGCAGGATGTAATCGCGATGATTTCTTTCCCGCCCCGTTTTTACTTCTCCTTCCATACGAATTCTAATTTGATAAAAGTGTAGTGTGCCGTTAGGATAAAGTCAACCCCGCACCATGTCTCAGCTCAAAAAAGTCATACTGCTCTTTAGCGATATCATCTTCTTCTATGTGGCGCTTTTTTCGACGCTCGTCGCGCGATACGGCACCGCCGGCTATGGAGAATATCTGAACGAGCATTTTTCTTCTTTCACCTACGTACTTATCGTGTGGCTTCTTATGCTCGCCGCGTCGAATATGTACGACCTCCGCATCTTGAAGAACGATCTTCGTTTTTTCAGGACGTTTCTCGTGGCCGACCTCGTGACGATTATGGTCGCGCTCGTGCTCTTCTACGTGTTTCCTTTCGGCATCGCGCCAAAAACGAACTTAGTGGTTTTTGCCGTATCGCTCACCGTCTGGGGACTTCTCTCCCGATACGGATTTAACGCGATCGCGGCGCGGGGCACTCCAGGGCGCGTATTTATCCTCGGCGAATCGAAAGAGGTTACCGATCTCGTCCGCTACCTCGAAGAGAATCCCCAACTCGGCTATCGGATCGCCGTATGGGAACGGAGGACGCTCGGAGAAGCCGGGTGGCGCGAACTTCCGGAGCGCATCGCGGCGGAACGCGCGACCGTGCTTGTGGTCCCCGCGGATCTCAAGAAGGATCCCCGCGCAAACGATGTCATCTACTCGTGCATCCTTCGAGAGATACAGGTGCGCGACATTCCCTCATTCTATGAAGACGTGATGGGAATAACGCCGCTCGCGGAACTCGGTACGGGCTGGTTTCTCGAAGAACTCGTCGAGGTGCGTCCGTTCTATAACGCTCTTAAAACTTCGCTTGATATTTTGCTCGCGATCGTGATATTTCTCCTTCTTCTTCCCGCTATGATGATTATTTGGATCCTCATCCGTCTCGATTCGCGAGGTCCTGCAATCTTCAAACAAGTTCGCGTAGGAAGGGGTGGAAAACATTTCACACTCTACAAGTTCAGAACGATGCGAATGGACGCGGAGAAAGAGGGAGCGCAGTGGGCTCATGTGAACGATCCGCGCGCCACGAGAATTGGATCGCTTCTCCGTGTCTCTCATGTGGATGAATTTCCCCAGCTGGTGAACATCATGAAGGGAGACATCTCATTCGTGGGGCCTCGGCCGGAACGACCCGAGTTTGTCGGGATACTTAAGACCAAAATCCCCTACTACGAGATCCGGCTCCTTGTGAAACCGGGGCTCACGGGGTGGGCGCAGATCAACTACCGCGCGAACGTGAATACGGAAGAGGCGTATCGGAAGCTCGAGTATGATATCTTTTACATCAGGCACCGCGGGTTTGTGTTCGATGTGCTTATTATTCTGAAGACGTTGAAGACAATATTCGCGACACCGCGATAAATTTTTAATTCCTAATTTTTAAATAATGTTTTAGGCATTCGAATTTTTAAACGCGGATTTATTTACAAAATTAAAAATTATAAAATTCAAAAATTCCGTTCATGATCAAAAAAATCAAATCTTTCCTCTTCGAGAATAAAAGCGAGAAGCAGATGTTTCTCAAGAACACCTTCTGGCTCACGGGCGGCACCGCGGCGAGCAGAATTGTCCGCGCATTCATGATCATCTATGCGGCGCGTGTTTTGGGTACCGAAGGATACGGCATTTTTTCCTACGCGCTCTCGCTCGCGGCGTTTTTTACCATCTTCTCCGATATCGGTCTCTCGGGACTCCTTACCCGGGAACTTGTAAAGAAACCGGAGGAAATACAGCGTTACATTGCAACGACGCTTCGCATCAAGCTCGCTTTTATTGTGTTCACTATTGCACTCACGCTCTTCGTGGCACCGTGGTTTATTAGAATCGACGCGGCACATTCTCTTCTTCCTGTGGTGGCGCTCCTGCTTGCTTTCGACAGCATGCGCACCTTCGTATTTGCGGTCACTCGTTCGAAAAACAGAATGGAAATCGAGTCCGGATTGAGTGTGGCCACCGACATATTTATTACTCTCTTCGGATTCACCGCGCTTTTTCTGATACCGAGCGCCAAATGGCTCGCGATTGCCTACACCGCAGGAAGCGGCCTCGGGTTTTTCGTCTCGTTCTTTTTCATCCGTAGATGGATCGGTGGATTTATGATGGAATTCGACAAATCGCTCGTAAAACCAATACTCTCTTCCGCGTGGCCGTTCGCAATTATGGGACTCCTTGGGGGATTTATGATCAACATCGACACGATCATCATCGGCTGGTTCAGAAGCGCCAGTGAACTCGGGCTTTACGGGGCGGCGCAACGTCCCATTCAGGTGTTTTATATGATCCCGGGATTTATCGGCGTAAGCTTATTTCCCCTTCTTAGCAAATTCGCGCACGAAAAAGCGCATGAACGCACCAAAAGAGTGGTTGAACACGCAACGGCGGGAGTGCTTGCGGCCGCACTTCCGCTCATCGTTGGTGGTATTATTGTCGGAACTCCTTTTGTGCAGCTCGTCTTCGGTACGCAATATCTCGGAGCGACACTTGCATTTCAGCTTCTTCTTCTCACGCTCGTTCCTGTATTTGTGGGAAGCATCGTAGGAAACACGATATTTGCCTACGACGAGCAGAAAATATTTTTGAAGAGCGCCGGGATGGGGGCTGCGGCGAACGTGGCACTTGATCTTCTTCTCATTCCTTCATACGGCATTGCGGGATCCGCGATCGCGACGGTTATCGCTCAACTTCTCTCGAACGGCTATGCGTATTTTAAGTTTAGCCAGATCATCCCTCTGGAGATTCTTTCTCGGCTCGGAAAAATAACGCTTGCTACGCTCGGCATGGGAATCGCCGTATTCGGAGTTGTCCGGGCGGGATGGACCGTGATTCCCGCAATTATTCTCGGCGTTGTCGTTTATGCGCTTCTTCTTTATATCCTGAAAGAACCCTTACTTGAAGTAATAGGAATACGAAAATCTATCGAGGCCCGGCCTCGATAGATTGAGAACACGCCTCTTTGTTTTGAAGGTTCCGAAAATATACGAGGACCGATCCATAAGAACCAGTCCTCTAAAATTACTTCTGTGCTCGCGCCGCGCTTTGCGATGATCCATAGGACATCACATAGGCGACGTATGCGCCCGAACCGTTCCCCGTCGGGATAAGGATGTCTTTTCTTATCTCAAGCAGATTCCCCATAAACGGCGTGGGGGGAGCGGAGAAATGCGTCACGCACCACACCGTTCCGCCTTCTTCGATCTCGGCAGTAACGATGCCGCGCACCCGAACAGTATCGGAGAAAGAGCAGATAACTTCGTAGAAGTTATTGCTCGCCCCCTTCCTTCCGAAGATAAAGTTGGTAAGAAGGAGAAGGGTAGGTTTGCGTGCGGATATGTTCCTAAGGAAATCAATAAAAGAGGTCTTCTCAGCAATCAGACCAAGAAGAAGAATAAACGCAACGATGCCGAGCAGTACCACAGCGAAGCCAGCCCACTTATTGGAAAATCCAAGCGCGCCTCCAGTTTCTACCATCTTCCCCGAAAGAACAGAAAAACCGTACATTACGAGAAAGATAGGGACAGTTATCCCGAGACCGGAACGGAACGTTCCGAAAAATCCATGTTTTTTCAATTTTCCCTCCGGGAATCTTTTATAAAAACTTGTATTTCAATTTGCGAGTATATCATAAAAGAAAATAAACCATCTGGCAACTCGGTCAAATCTATCGAGGCCCGGCCTCGATAATTTTGTGGATAACTTTTTCGCTCTTTGTTACAATAATCTTATGAAAATAATCGTTACCGGCGGCGCGGGATTCATAGGAAGCCACATCGTCGATGCATACGTGAAGGCGGGACACAGAGTCGTAGTTATTGATAATCTTGCAACGGGGTTCAGGAGGAACGTACATTCGAAGGCGAAGTTCTATAAAGCGGATATCCGCGACGCGAAGAAAATCGAGGAGATATTCAGAAAAGAGAGACCGAATGTTGTGAATCACCATGCGGCGATCGCGGAAGTGGTGAAATCTCTTCGTGATCCCCTGCCGACGCTCGAGGTGAACGTGACGGGCACGGTGAATCTGCTCCTCGCGAGCGGGAGATACAGAGTGAAGAAATTCATCTTTTCTTCAACGGGCGGCGCAATCTACGGCGAGCCGAAGAAAATTCCCGCGGATGAATCAACCGAACCGGTGCCGCTTTCTCCTTACGGGCTCTCGAAACACCTGGGAGAACTCGTGATACGATTCTATGCGAAGGTGTACGGATTCAATTACCTTATCTTCCGTTATCCGAATGTGTACGGCCCGCGACAAAATCCTAAGGGCGAAGCGGGAGTCGTTGCTATCTTCGGAGGGCTTATGAAGTCGGGGAAGCGACCCACAATCTTCGGGGACGGCACAAAGACAAGGGACTATGTGTATGTAGAGGACATCGCACGTGCGAATGTTCTCGGACTTCGGAAAGTGAAAAACGATGTTCTGAATCTCGGGTGGGGGAAAAAAGTGAGCGATCGTCAGATTTTCAATACCATTGCACAACAATTCCATTTCAAGGGAAGGCCAATCTACGCTCCTTACCGCAAAGGCGAGGTATACCAGATCGCCATCACGAACGCGAGAGCGAAAAAAACCCTCGGCTGGACGCCGAAGGTAAAATTCGAGGAGGGAGTAAAAAGAACGATCGAAACACTATAACCCTTTTTCCAAGAAGTACTGCTCCACTTTCTTATATCGCTCAAGCGTGCCGATATCTTCCATATACTCGTCGGTCTCGTACGCGTAGAAGTTCTCTCCTTTCGCGATCGCTTCCGGAATCGCCTCGTGGTCAAGATTATATTCCACACCTGCGGGAATATACGAAAGCATCTTCTTGTTCAGAACGTGCCCCGCAAGGAATGCTTTGTAGTGTTCGGGAATTTTCGTGTGAGGTTTCGGGTAAATTTTCAGAATTTTTCCTCCTTCTCCGATCTCCGCAAGATCGAAACTGTCTAGGCGGTCACTTCGATCCCCTACCATCGTCATCCCGATCGGGCTTTCTTTCTTGAAATATTCCTCGATCATCTTTGGGTAGTCGATAAGCGATACCATGTCGCCGTACACTACAAGAAAATTGTCTCCGAGATCTTTCTCGAACTGCTTTATTCCCCCACCCGTACCTAAAATCTTCGGCTCAAAAGAATAATGAATTTTCACACCCCACTTCGATCCATCGCCGCAATAGTCGGTGATGATTTCAGGGAGATAGTGAAGATTGATGAAAAGTTCCTCGATACCGAATCCCTTGAGGCGTTCGAGATGGCGCTCCAAAAGCGGCCGCCCCGCAATCGGGACCATCACTTTCGGGATCGTATCGGTCAACGGCCGAAGCCGCGTTCCCAACCCTGCACACAATATCACCGCTTGAGTAATGCTCGTATCCATATGTCCCACCCGTTATATTTTACTTATACTTTCGTATCAAACTTAGATTAATTTCTCTGTTTCCGCAAGCGTACTGCACACGAAATCGGGATTACATTTTTTCAATTCTTCCGCGTTGTATTCGTTCCTTATAAACACGGTTCTTGCGCCTATTACCCTGCCTACCGCTATATCCTTATCGCTATCTCCTATAAAAAACGACTGCGTGGGATCGATATCAAATTCCTCGATTGCGCGGTGCGCGAGACCGGGCTTTGGTTTCCTGCACTCGCACCCGTCCCCCTCCTTATGAGGACAGAAATAAACCTCATCGAGCAACCCGCGGAGCAGTCCACGCATCTTCTTGTGGATCTCGCGGAGCGTCTCAATTTGCATAAGTCCCTTCGCAACCTGCGCCTGATTCGCAATCACAAGGAGTTTATATCCTTTCTTTCTTGCGGACTCGAGGAACTCGAGGATACCGTCCACTAAACGGAACTCATCCCAGCTCACGAGATACTCGCCGCGCGGCAGAGCCCCACAGATCACGCCGTCGCGGTCGAGAAACAACGCCTTGTTCTTCATGCGTCTTGCCTCTTCTCATTCCGCTCCATCACGTGATTAAAATAATCCTTGAAGTATTCCGTCATAAGATGAAGTATCACGCCGTGCACTCCTTCCACAATACCGTATTTTCCCTTCTCGGTCGGGACGAAGATCTTTACATCCGCAAGTTCATTCAATTTCCCTCCGTTGAATCCCGAGATACCGATCACGGGGACCTGTTTGGTCTTCGCATACTCGACCGCTTTCACGATATTCGGAGAATTACCGGAACTCGAGATTGCGATAATCGCGTCGGTTTCCTGAAGATAATTCTGAAGCGGTCCGACAAACACCATGTCATAGCCGAGATCATTTGCCCACGCGGTAAGCTCCGACTCCGTCGTGGGAAGCCGGATTGCCTGGAAACGTTTCACCCGCTTGTCGAGATGGTGGCTGAACACCGTTTTATTAAAGTCGCTCACCCAGTGCGTCGCCATGGCAAGCGACCCCCCGTTTCCGAACACATAAATGCGCCCGTCGCGCTCATACACCGCCTGAAGCACATTAAATGCCTTCGCAATTTCCTTAATGGGGAGATCGTGTATCGCGGTATCGGTATCCGAAAGAAATTTCTTGATGTAATTCTCCATAGTATTAAAAACCGTTTTGATGATGGTTATTCAAAAGAATATCGGTGCCTGCCTGCGTGAAATGCACGGGGATCTCCTTCCCATCGGCAAGATCACGTTCTTTGAAGAACTTCCGCATTCCGGCTCTTATCTCCTCATGACGTTCCGGAGGAGCGATGAAGAGCACACATCCTCCTCCTCCCGCTCCCAGGATTTTTCCTCCCCACGCGCCGGCATCGAGCCCCGCGTTATAGATCTCATCCACAAGGGAGTTAGGAGTGTCCGACGACAAACTCTTCTTCATCATCCACCCCTCATGAAGCATCTGCGCCATACCTTTTACGTCACCCGCAAAAAGCCGTTCGTTAAATTCGAATACCGAGTCCGCCATTTGCTGGTAGGTTTTTAGGTTCTTGTCTATCTTCAATTTTTGATCGGAGAGCACGGTCGAAGCGGGACGTGTAATCCCCGTAAAGAAAAGGAGGAGGTGATCTTCAAACTCGAGTTTCTTTTTGTAATCAAGTAGAATCGATTCCACGTCAACGGAATTATCCTGATTGAATTGAAACATATTGAATCCGCCGAATGATGCCGCATACTGATCCTGCTTTCCGATCGGCTCGCCCAAGAGCTCAATCTCGAGGCGCGATGCCGCCTCCGCCGCCTCTCCTTTACTCAACGTCTTCCCAAGATACGCATGCAGTCCCTTAAGAAGTGCGACCGAAAAACTCGAAGAAGACCCAAGGCCCGTCTTTGCGGGAAGATCGGCGAAGGAGCCGATCTCGATTCCGCTCTTCGTGATATCCAAATCCAGAAGCGTTGCCTTGACGCGAGTATTCTCGATATCCTTCGGATGATCAACAAGCTCCGTTTTCTGATACTTCACCGTAAACTTATCCACGAGCGGAGTTGGATTGATGAGCACATAGACGTACTTATCAATCGTGGTCGAAAGCACTCGCCCGGGCGAGCGGCGATAGAACTCGGGGAGATCGGTACCTCCTCCTACGAAACTCATCCGAAGCGGGGCGCGAATCAATATCATACGTAAACTGTAGTCGAAAAAATGTGTAAGTTCAACTCTATAAAGCTCCTAGATCAAAATGAAGAAGCCCGCCTCCATAGGAAGGGGGCTAGAACGCTTTTCGCTTCAAATGCGAAAGAGAAGAATGCAATCCCTTACGGATAGAAAGCGGGAGAAATGAGTACCAGTACGCAAAAAGATTCAATGTGTACGCAAACACGAAACGTGGATACTCTCCCTTGTGCCACCTTAGGAACTCAAGGATTATTTTTCCTTGCGCCCGCTGATGGGTAAACGATTTGTTCTGTCCTGTGAGCATATAAACGACGAGATATTCCGGAATGTTGTAAAGCTTGCCTTTTGTTCCTATCTTGAGCCACAAATCCCAGTCCTCTGCATAACGCAACGGTCCGTACCCTCCGACCTCAAGCGCAATGTCTTTTCGGAACATCGCGGTGGTATGCGAAAAGGGATTCGCAAAAAGCGCGTGCTTTCGAATTTCATCGTCATGCTCCCATTTTAGATATCGAAAGAGTTCTTTCCCTTCCCCGTCGATCACAACTACGCCACTTCCCACTACTACAAATGCCGGGTGTGAATCGAGAAATTCCACCTGTTTTTTAAGCTTATCTTTACTGCACCAGTAATCATCGTCATCAATCCGCGCAATATAATCTCCTTGTGCGGATTGCAGTCCTTTGTTCAATGTTTTTGAGATGTCGGGATAGCAGTTTTCCGCACTTGTAATTACGCGAATGCGCGCGTCTTTTCTCTGCCACTCTTTGAGCGTTTCAGGTGTTTCATCAGTCGAAGCATCGTCAACTACGATAAGTTCCCATTCTTTAAAACTCTGATCCAACACGCTTTGGATAGCCCGTCCTAAAAACTTCACTCGATTGTAGGTAGGTAAAATTACGCTGACACGAGGCGTTTTTGCTGTAACCATGAATGTAGTTTCCTCAATAATTTCAGCTTATCTCCAAAACGCGCGTAGAGCAACTTGAGCCAGTGAATGAAAATCACCTTTCGGATGTTAAATTTTCGTCGCGCGCTTCGGGGCATCTCCGATTTCAACCATAAGAAAATTTCGAGCTCCTTTCGCTTCCGTGCCACTTCGCTTTCCCAAGCATAAGACATACCTGCACGACGCATGCGATACCGCGCCAATTTTTCCGGTAAAAAACAGAAACGGGCGCCGCGCCACGAGAGACGAATCCAATATTCCCAATCCTCGGAACGAAAGAAATTCTCATTAAAGAATCCGAATCGTTTTGCTACCGAGGAACGCATCATTACCGCGAGAGGATTGATGAAATTTTTCTTCAGGAGATTGGGGAACACCTCGTCTCCGGAATAATATTTATACCGAAGATCCAGATTTTTCTCTTTTGAATCTTCATAAAAATGCCAGATTCCGCAATATGAAATATCACATTCGGGATGCTTTTTAAGACACTCTATCTGCGTACCGATCTTTTGGGGGAGAAAGATGTCGTCCGCATCGAGAAGGGCGACATATTCTCCCCGTGATTCTTTTATGCCTGTATTTCTCGCCGCAGAGAGTCCTTTGTTTTCCCGATGGAAGTATCGGACTTTTTTCTGCTTCACATACGGCGCGAGAGTTTCTTCAAGATTATCCGTCGATCCGTCGTCAACAACAATAATTTCGATGTTTTTGTATGTCTGCCCAAGGGCGGATTCAATCGCATCCCGAATGTATAGGGCGCCGTTGTAGACAGGAATAACGATGGAAACAAGAGGAAAATCCATATCTTGAATGATACATTTGCCCTCTCCCAAGCACAATTGAAACAAGCTTGATAAAAAGTTGCTTTTATTACATAATAAAACCACTGAAAATTAACAAAACAATAATCATAGAAACGAAAGGAGTATACAATGGAACGATCAATGAGAGGTTCGCGCCTCGATAAGGATTTTCCACTTATAAAACCAGCAACCTCACAATGGGACATACTGAATGTACTTGAGGGATGCAATGAAAATGAAGTGAGAAAATCCGCTCGAATGGCGGGATATAAAGGAGGAACTGATATTCTCCTTATCGCACCGCTTCCCTCTCCGAGTTCTCCTCAAAAAAACGAAGCTCTTGGACTTTTTTACGTCGGCGAATCATCACGGCGTTTCGGCTTCAATGTCGAATATTGGGATGAACGCCATGAAAATCAGGAAAGCGAGTTTTGGAGAAGGGTAAGCCGAGCAAATACGGTAGGTTTTACCGCCATCACCGGCTTCCAGCTCTCACGCTTCGTAACGATCGCCACGAGAATAAAAGAGAGATTTCCTCAAAAACCGATCATCTTGGGCGGCCCTCACGCAACTCTTACCAAACCGGAGATGAATCTTGACGATCCGCTTATCGATTTTCTGGTTTTTGGTGAAGGAGAACTTCGTCTGCCGGCGTTGCTTCGCGCATTCTATACCGGAGAAGGAATGGAACTAGTCGACGGAATCGCCTATAAAAGGGATGATGAATTGGTTATTCAACCGAGCAAACATGTTCCCGACCCTCTGCGGCACTTTGTCCGAGCGGTATCGCCATGGACACTGCCCTATTTCCGCGCATCTGCCGCTCGCGATGAAATGATTCTCCCCACAAGCAGAGGATGCCCTTGGTCAACCGACAGTTGCGATTTCTGCAGTGTGGGGAAGCAATATCTCGATTCGTACCGCGGATTTCCATTCGAACTTTGGAAAGAGGACATACTCGCGGTACATAATCTTGTTCCGGTGCGACACTTGGAACCGGAGGATGAAAACTCCGCTCTTGCCATCAAACCGAAACAATCCTATCTTCCCTTCTTGAAGGAAATAGGCGCTACCTCGCATCTTCATTTAAGAAGCGATCAACTTCTTGATGAGGCCTTGGTACAATGGCTTGCCGGAATGGGAGTGCGACGAATCCACATCGGCGTCGAATCGGGAAACGAGAGAGTGCTGAATCAAGTGATGCACAAAAACGAGCACGTCGAGCATCACTACGTTGCCGCGCGGAATCTCGCAAAACATGGCATCGAGATGGTTGGTACCTATATCGTAGGAAATCCAACCGAAACGTGGGAGGAAATCAAAGATACCCTAAATCTTGCGGAAGAACTTTCGAGGGTCTTTCCAAAAGGCGGCTATCGCGCCACGATCTACGTGCTTGCCGCACTTCCGGGTACTCCTATTTACTACAACATCGAGAGAATGCATAAATTCAACGAATCTCTCTCTGTAGTAAAACAGGAATTAAATAACGGAGGAGTGACATCGGATACGCTCCGAGAGCTCGCACGGTGGTACAGACCACCATCCAGAAAATCGAGAGATGAGGAGATACCGGAAGCAATAAAGAAAATTCAAAGCATCGGCTTCGGAATTACGGAGAAAGTTGCCGATACAGTTCAGAAACCGCTTGAAAATTTTCTTATTGAGCCGAATAAAACCAACTTCTCCGCACTCGAGGATGAATCAAAAAAATGGCTCTGGCCGATACCAAAGACGCTCCGCGAATGGACGAAAGCATCGGCGGCATACAACCCGTTTCTCAAGCCGGAATGGAATGCCATTTATCCGGTGGCGGGAATTCATCACAACAAGTACCACAAGACGGCACAGAACTTTCCAGGATGGAAACGTGTGCTCATAAAGCCGTTCGAGGTTTTGTGTGATGTACGCTACAGATTCAAATTCTTCAAATATACTGCTTTCGAGATATGGGCGATGGGGAAACTCATCAACTGGGCGGCACAACGCTCGATTGGCGACAAACTCAACATTGTCCATTCAAGGAAGGTCTTTGAGTCCTACTCGGAGACGCTTGCCGGACATTAGTTAAAAAGAGGTGATTGGTATCAAGATCACCTCTTTCTATTTTTTTAGAAACTTATTGAAGAAACGGGCGATCGCAGGAAAACTCCTGTCCCAAAAGATATTAGGAAACGGATTTACATCAATAATTTTCCCTCCGACAAAATCGACACTGAAGAAGGTGAGGTTGGTCACTTCTCCTACTTTCTTCGCGAGAAAAGCGAGCTCGGGATCAAGGTCTTTTTCTCCGAAGAGATCTTGTTTCGGATAAAGACCCAACGAGTCGTTTTTTGCGGTTTGAAACATATCGTCGCCCACCACAAAAATTGTATCTACATATCCCTTCGGCAACTGAATTAACTCTTCCAAAAACACCACCCGATCTTGGGTATGAATGTCGTGGTTTACGAACAGTACAAGATTATCCTCACCGTTCCGTAGCTTCAATATTTTTCCCCTCCACGATTCGTTAAATTTACTTGGATGTCCGTAGAAGAAATCCGGGGTAGGAAGATTATTCTTTTTAAGTGTGAGTTTTAACCAAAGTCTGTCGCTCACGAGATCAATTCCGTGTAAGGAATTAAAGAACGGTACACCATGGAGATCCAGCGCGGTGATAAAGTCCTTAAAGAATTCTTCCTCGAGTGGATGCAGATATAGGACCGATCTGGGGAGATTGTTTGAAAAATCGGTCGATTTTATAAACTCCCGGATATCTGACGGCTTGTCGACCGAAAATCCTTTCTCTTTTAAAAATGAGACGAGAAAAGAAGAGTCGCGATTGCCTTTCTTTAAAAAATCAATTACTAATATATCGATATTTTCACCGGAATGCATGATTTTCGTATGAAATTTATGGTAACGCGGAAAAGGGCGAAGCACAAGACACGGGAAATTCAAGGGCTTCACGACCAACGAAGACAACCGGTTGTGCATACAAACCGATAGAATATTTTCCGCAAATAAGGAATACTTTAACTATCCGGCCACATTATTGTTTTATGACTTTCAAAAAAATATCCGGGTGGCTAACCGTTGTCGCTATTGGAACTCTCTTCTTCAGAAGGGGCCTCTTTCATCCGTTCATTCTTCAGCCATTCGAGATACTTATTCTTCTCGCTTCTGCTTTTGGGCTCATCTCGATGATAAAAAGCGGGGTAGACAAAGAAACGAGACTCGAACTCTTGCGGTGGGGAAAGGGATTTCTTCTTTTTTTTCTTTCTCTCGGACTCGGCCTTGTGTACTCGCTCGTTTTATATGGTTTGGACAAACAAGTGACGGTCGGACTACTGAAGGATTTCTTCGTGCTTTTCTCCTCCGCTCTTGCGTTCCTCCTCGTGCTATATCACAAGAACTCGGCTCGTTTCATCAAAAATTCTCTCCTGTCTTCCTTGAGTCCCATTCTCTTCGCACCGATACTCCTTTTTCCTATCATTATCCTCTTTCTTAATATAACAGAGGGGGGCGGATACCTTTTTCTTGGATTTCATGACAGCAGGACGGCTTTCGGGAATTTTCTCTTATTCCCCTTTGCCGTCTTGATTGCCTACACCTTGAAGGAACAGAACGTAAAAAAGAAGAGCATCGGATGGATCGGTTTGGTAATCATCTCTGCATTCATGCTCTGGACGGGAGCGCGAAACGCCTACGTAGGAGGGGTATTGATCTCGTTTTTTGTGCTCTTTTTTGCTGTCCCCGGGACACGAAAACTGAAATGGATCGGGAAATCCGTTTTGCTTCTTATCTTTGTAGTCATTTCCGCGTATCTGATTCTTCCGGAAAGAGGGAAAAACACGGTCATACTAAGAATGTTTCCCCAGTTTTCTTATCTATCAAATATGTCGAATCTCACCGAAGAAGAACTCTCTCGGATAGGAGCGACTCCGGAACTTCTTGTCTCTGGATACAATCCCAATACCTTTCTGAACACGACCCGCGTGATCATACCTTCAATCGGAAATGAGGATCTCTTAAATCTTGTTTCCCAAAATCCCCATCCTGATCTTGGGCTCGGTAACAGGCCCTTTATTTGGTTGCAGTCCGTTTACGCACTTCTGAAAAACCCCCTCGGATTTTCATCACAATTCGAGAACATCACCCAACTGAAGGTGTCGCCCGATTCTTCGGGAACCGGAGGAAGTCATAATACCTTTCTGCAGCTTGCGTTGAGTGGTGGATGGCTCGCCCTCCTTTTGCTACTTACGTTCATATACAAAATGTTTAAATCGCTGCGGCAATCAAGAAATAACGACTGGGAGTGGCTCGCGCTCGCAGGAGCTAATTTTGGAATGTTTATAAATTTTTTCTTCGATGACAGAATGCTTAGTCCTTGGGTCTGGGTTATTACTTCGCTCGCTATAGCGTATACATATACACAAGGACGTCACGGCGAGATTTCCGATAAAAGGACTTCTAGGAAAAATGTTTTTATTGATGCATAAACGATTTCATGGTAAAAAGAGTGGGTACAGAAAACTGCAAGGATAAAATGAGGGAGAAAACAAATTTTGTGAAACCTTCTATGTGCCCTATCTGTCGTAGTAGCGACGGTGATCTTTTTTCTATTGAGCATTTCAATGTGTGGGACTTATATGGGTGTAATAACTGCGATGCCCAATGGTGGGAACCGCTTAAACATCCTGGCCGTGAATTCTATGAAGATGCGTACGACATGGTCGGTTCCTCCGGAGACAACGCGATAGGGTGGGGAAATACTCAATTTATCAAGAATCCCCCCACCCACCGAGGCAAACTCCTTGACGTCGGATGTTGTTCCGGTGACTTCATTAATGTGATGCGGGGAAAAGGATTCGATGTGTGGGGAATCGACATCTCGAGAAGAACGATCGATCTGGCACGGGCACTCTACGGACTTGAACACGTATATCCCGAGACCATTGAGGAGTTCAATACACACGGTGATACTCCAAAATTCGACGTCGTCACCTTCTTCGAGGTAATTGAACATTTAGATCGGCCGTACGAATTTATAGGGGAGGTAAAAAAAGTTTTAGAGAGCGGTGGATATCTCGCATTCAGTACACCCGATCGGGAATGTCTCCGTTTCGGTTGGCATGATAGTCCTCCTCAACACCTCTTTAAGTGGAATGAGAGGGTCCTTCGATATATGTTAGAACGACAGGGATTCGAGGTGGTGACCCTGATTCGCGAACCGATCTCCGCCAAGTACTTCAGCTATCTGTTCTTCGGTAGCGCGTCCCCGTTGAGTTTCGGCATTGCATCAAAAATCAAATCACTTCTCCGGAAGAACCGAAAGGAAGACCCGACGAAGATCGACAGCGCGCTCATGAGCGAACAACATGCCCTCCTGAAGTGCGTGGAACATGGCGCAAAACTGAAGAAGAAAGTATTCTCTGTTCTCGTCGCCCCCCTGGTGCTTATCGGGAAAATTCTTGGACTTAAATGGCAATCGATATATGTAGTTGCCAAATTAACAAAATCCTAGAATTTGGAATTGTCCCCAAGGAAACTTTCGTAGCGCGCGGCCACATTCTTCCACGAAAAATGGTTCTCCGCCCGCCGTCGGGCGGCTTCACTGATTGTTGATTGTAGAGATGAATCTTTCAGAAGAAGATTGAGTTTTTCCATAAATACTTCTCGCTCGTTTTTTATTTCAGGATCTATCAGGAAACCGCTTTCTCCATCGATTATCATCTCCCCGTTGCCGCCGCTCCGTGAGGTTATCACGGGAACGCCGGAAGCCATCGCCTCCACTATTACTGCCGCACATGTCTCACGAAGAGACGGGAAGATGAAGACCGAAGAAGAGGCAAGTAAAACAGCAACATCTTCTCTCGGCATGGCCTGCACCCATTGTGCATTCGGCAATCGTTTTATTTCCTCGTCATAGTGCCACGGAGCGGTGTTATTACCCACAAAAACGAAGTTTGCCTTCGGAAGTTCTTTTGCAATATCAATAATCAAATCGGGTCGTTTTCTTGGTTGCAATGTTCCTACAAAGGAGACGACCGGTTTCGAAAAATCGATGTGATATTTTTCTTCTAGGCGATGTGGATTCTTTTTGAGGGGTGAGAAAAAGCCGGTGTCGACGCCGTTCACGATTACGAATATCTTTTTCTCGGGGAAAAAAGCACGAACAGTTCCTGCGGAGAATTCGGAAACCGCGATAATGAAATCGGAGCATAAAAACACCAATTTTCTTAGAAACCATGGCGTTCTCACTTTCCACGCCCCGCTCTTCTTCAAAAGAACGGTGTGCCATCCTATGACGTATTTTGTACGACGCGGTTTTAGAAGTACAAAAGGAAGTTCGGTTAAACTTCCATTCCCCCATAAGTAATCCGGACACATCCTCCATATTAGAGAAACTTTCTTCAAAAACCGCGGAGTGAGAGAACGACCGAGGTCAATCCTCCTGATCGCCCCCCGCCCCTTGAATCCCTCCGACACTTCTACAAGATAGGTTATCTTTTTTTCAGATACATTGCCGAATATACCGATATTCACGTTGTCGATACCGTCTGCAGGATCTCCGGTGAATGGCTTGAGCGCGAAGACGGTTATCATTTCTTATTCAAGCACAATGCTACCAGCACATAGTAGGAATTCTTTCCAGAAACAGAAACCTTGGTTATTTCGGTGAACGCCTCCGCGGCAAAGTGTTTATGAACAGCTCTTTCCAGATTAAGAAATTTCATCAAGTGTTGTTTTGTTTTTCTCAGTAACGTTACCTTTCTGAATTTTTTCAAAAAATCTTTCCAGAGGGGTAATGTTGTCAAGATCCCCTGGCCATACAATCCCTCAAGGGTAAAATGTTTTCCGATAAGCGACAAAAACTCTTTCTTATTCAATTCTTTGAGATGAAATGGATTGTCCGATTCGAGCCCCCCTGACAAGATGTCCCTATCGGGGGTTGAAATAATCAACTTCCCGCTCGGCTTCAGAATTCTCTTGAATTCGACAAGCATCTTATCCTGATCTAAGACGTGTTCAAGGGTCTCAAACGAAACAACCACATCGACTGAATTATCGGGAAGCGCCACTTCCTTGCCCAGGTCTGCTTTCTCGAAAACTATATTTTCCTTCGGATAGTTCTCCCGCGCATATTGTATCGCATGATCACTGGAATCAAGCGCGATCACCTTTCCTGCTTTTTCTGCAAGAATATCACTTCCATAACCGGAACCGCATGCCGCATCGACAACAACATCGGACTCCTTTAAGAAACCGAGCGCAAAGTGGTATCTGCCGAGATGTTCCCGTATCCCCTTCTCTTCCGAACCCGGATCAGGACCGTAGATTCTCTCCGTGGTTAACATCTCCGGGTCGATTCCTTTATCCTGTTTCATGTCTTTTAAGAAAGGAGTTCCTCCCATTTATCGATTATAGCATCCCAGTAGAACCCCTTGGAAGTAAGAAATCCCTGCTCCGCAATTCTTTGACGAAGCACGGTATCGTCGAGTAATCTTTCCAACGCATTTTCTATCTGTGGCGGACGTTTTGGTTCTACGAGAAGACAATTCTTCTCCGGTTGTATGAAATCCTCCGCGCCGATTTTCGTGGTAATCACCGCGCATCCCGATGCCATCGCTTCAAGCGCCGGTTGCGCGAATCCCTCGTGCCACGAGGGATTTACCACGATATCCGCACTCGCATACAGTTCAGCAAGCTTCTTCCCGTAGGGAGATTTGACGAGCGTAAACGGTGCATCGGGGGTGGGCTCCGGCGTATCGTGAGACGAGTATACTATCCATTCGAAGTCGTTCCTCTTTTTCATCAGATTCCTTACGGCCTCTCTGAGTTCCCCAAAACCTTTCCAGTCGACGTTTCTCCCAAGGGAGAGAACTCTCGTTTTTTTGTTTCTCCTCTCGCGCGGATAGAACACCTTGTCGTCAATGCCCGCGGTGATAACTGCATCCGTGGCAACTCCGAGTTTTTCCCGGACTACCTCACCGAGCCACGAACTCACAGTGATCTTCTTAAGCGGGAGATAGTAGGATTCGTCATGAATTCTGTTTTGAAGAAGATCTTTCCCAAAGAGAGAATCGTAGTGTTGTATGTAATATAACCCTTTTCCTTTGCCGCTCCGGTGCACGGAGAACGCGGTGGGGGCGGCGGTAGCGACGTTCACCTCGCATTCCGGCATTATGCGGGTAAGTTCCCTGATCTCGACGTCAGGAAAGGGGTGCAGTAAGGCGCCTCGTAATAACCTTCTGTAAATCTTATACCACAACGTACTGCTTATAGGCGCGGATATAACCCCGAAGGCGGCATTCCTTTCTTTCGGAAACCAGTCAAGGTCTTCTTTTCTTCCTATAGTGGTAACGGAGATCTCGTGTCCCCGCTCCGCGAGCCGCTGTGCCGACTCGATAACATTGAAAGTCCCCCCGGTAAGTCTCGCACCGAATAGTGTAAAGTTTATTCTCATAATTATTACATCTTTACGACTAAACACTGTGACTCACAGAGCGCTATGATCGGCTCTGGTTTGTCCGCAAAAAACTCATCGAATGCTTTTTTCACGCCGTCATAATAAGAATAGTCATGGGATAAAATTACGCCTCCTTTACTCATGCGGGAATAAAAAAAATCCAGGGCGTCTTTGGTGCTTTTATAAATATCGACATCTAAATTGACGAACGAGAATTTCTTTTCGGAAAGGGGTGCTGCGGTTTCCGGGAAAACGCCTTTGTAAAATCTGATATTTTTTTCTCCCCTTAGGTTGTTTTGAACAAATTCCAGCGAGCTTTTACATACGCCGGGCACAATGGATGGGTCGTCTTCTTTGGTGACAAACGGTACTCCCTCGAATGTGTCGAAAAGATGGAGCTCCTTGTCACCCTTAAAAACTGAGATTATTTTTGCCGTTGCCCCGTTCGCCACACCGACTTCGGCGAAATCGCCTTCAATCTTTCTTGCCGCCAAGGTTACTGACGCGATATGAAACATCTCGACATCGGACGAGTACGGAGGGATTTTCTTTATAACATCGAGAATAATCGGGAAAACGCCCTTATGAGCACGAAACACCGTAACGCCGGCGCGTTTTGATCTCAACACTTTTATCAAAAAATCCAAAAGAATTCTCTTTATCTTTTTCATATTAGAGATTATCGTTCCGCCGGTAAGCCCAGCGCCAAATAAAACGTAAGGTTTATTCTCATTCTTTTTCGTCCAATTTTGCCACCACATACATATCCCAGTATTTGAACCCTAAAATTCTCATAATCACGGCGATACAAAAAGCAACCGGGGTTAATAGAAAGTTTTTTATCTTTGCCAGATTTTTGAAAAATACGAGAGAAGCAGTCCTTTCACTGCGTAAAAGAGGGGCACCCCCTCCTTTTTGAGAAAGCGTCTCACCGTGTTTCTCTTTTATATAACGAGCCAATCCTAAACTAAACACGCCTTTCATAAAAAAGAATTCTTTGGAAAAAGGCTCTTCAATTACCGTGACGATACTGAATCCATGAGATTCCAGAAATATTGAGATGCTTCTTTTATTCCAACGGAACAGATGATTGGGAGGATAATCCCAATCCTCATCTATTGTGCCGAACCTCTCCTTGTTTGGGACACTCAAAACCAGATAACCACCGGGGCGCATCACTTGTTTTATCTCGCCTAGAATTTCTTTTGGGTTATGAAGATGCTCCAGAACCTCAAACGAGGTAACAATATCAAACTTCGGCAGTTCGTCCCGTCGAAGGAAGGTGTTAAGCGTTTCGTTATATACATTCTCCAGGCGGAACTTCTCTTTTATGAAATCGACGTTTTTCTTCGCAATATCTATTCCCCAAAGATCGAAATTTGTTCTCCTTGATGCAGCGTTTAAAAATTCTCCCTGCCCGCATCCTACATCCAAGAGCGATCCTTGAGGAATCGGGGGGTGCTTGAGAAATTGTTCGTGATACCACGCAGGTTTTCGTTCCTCCAGAATTTCGAACATATAACTTTCCTCATAAAACTTTTCCCCGGGATGCCTGAGTGGCCACCAGAAACAGACAGAACAATTTGGACACGTATAGAGAACCGAATTTCCAAAGTTCTCTTTTTCCCCCAAAACCCCCTCAAAATTACAGACAGGACAAAAGGAGGGTCTCTTGAGAATCTCGTTCTGTTCCTTCCATCCCCTTTTTCTACAAATAGCCACTCCCACGGCGTCTTTGTTTTCCGCGTTAATAGGAAGAAGAACGGGCTCTTTGTTGTCGCTTTCCCCACTAAGAGTGGGGAGTTCTAAGACATCGAAGTCAGACCCATTTCTTATTTGTTCAACGACCCTCCTCGGACCGTCAAAGTGTTTCAGATTTACATCGTGAAACACTATAACCCCCCCGGGAGTAATTAAGTCTTTTATCAAATTAAAGTCCTTTAGGACGTGCTCATACCGATGGTCTCCGTCGATAAAAACGAGATCGAACTTTTCTAGACCCAGCTTCGGGATAATATTATAGGAATAATCGACGATATATTTGATCCACTTACGCAAACCGGATTTTCTTATTGCGATATGCACTAAGTGTTGATCTTCCGGATCAATTGTGTAAAGAATGCCGTGCCCGTTATCTTTAAGAGCCTGTCCTATTGCAATCGCCGCGTTGCCTTTTGCCGTTCCTATTTCAACCGCCACTTTCGGTCTTATGAGACGTGTAAGACTGTACAGGAGATTGACTACCGCCTCATCCACACCGGTGGGAAACGTATTCGGCCAGTACAGGGGCCCACAAAAAAGATTGAGAAGCCATTTCTTCAGATTGGAATAGAAAATAGGTTTTTGCTCGGCGCCTATTACACCCTTCAGGGTGTTAATGGAAGATCGAGCGGTTTCTCTGCCTCGCGCCGCGTTGTTGTAAGCGCGATAATAGTAATCGATGACTTTATTGATACGCATATGATGTGAACTTATTTTGATTGTATCGTATTTAACACGAATTGGGCACGGCTTTTGAAGGTGTGATGATCCATCGCGTAGCGATACGATTGCTCCGCGAGTTGTTCTCTCTCGATATCGTGTTCCAGATAGAAGCGTGCCGTTTCAACTAATTCCTTTAGGTTTTTGAACCACTTGAGTCCTTGGGGAAAAAGCTCCGGTAGCTCTGGCTTGAACTCCGCAAGCTGGAAGCTCCCCGAGACGGCCCCGTCGAAAATGCGGGGGGAAACGCCGGATTTGAGTTGCAAGCTATGTACACTCAAGACAATTTTTGCTTTGTTGTAGAGTTCGTTGAGCTCGACATGACTTTTATATCCGTCAAAGTACTCGATCTTCCTCAATGCGGGGAATTCCCTAAAGGTTTCCCGTATGCCGCCGGCATACGCCGTTATTTTGAAATTCTCCTCGGCGAGGGCATTCAGAACAGTCGCGCGGAGATACCCCGAGGGACCGTTCGGCATCCGGAGGGAAACCGTTCCACCGAACGCGATATCTATATTTTTCCTTAAATGAAGTGGCTTGAAATTGAGCGTATCCGCGGCATGAGGCATCCAATGCACGCGGCCCGGATTGAAGAATTCCAGTACTGGCATCCACGATTTATCAATCACGAAAATTTCGCTATACGCCCCAAGATCATAAACCAACGTTCGACTGCAGTTATTCGGGTCATCCACTACAAAATTGACCGTTGGGATTCTGAAATCCTCACGGACTTTTGAGACAACTTCACGAGGAAAACGGGTACCGGCGATTACAAAAATAAGGTCGGGTTTGAATTTCTCGATCGCACGTAAAAAATCGAAACCGATTTTTCTGCGATACGCCCCCTCCATTTTATTAGCATGATGTCGGAGCGGGCTGATCCGTAAAATCTTGCCCGCGGTCTGAGTCCAATGCGGTGCATTATCGTAGAAGATCTCCGTTTTATGGCCCAGGCCGCGGAAACCATCCGCGGCGATGGCTGGTGAATTGTCATGCCACTTAGGGCCGGCAACGAGAACTTTCATCGTATTACTTTATTTCTATATTCCAATCTTTAGCCTTCGTCTCTCTCTTGAACTCATCCTCCATATCGAACTTCTCATCCGTATAGAATACGAGGATTGACGGCTCGAGGGACCGATACCCGTGCCACACCCCGGGAGGTATTACGAGAGTTCTGTGGGTATGCTCACTCAACACGAACTTCTCCTCGGGTTGCCCGTCGTCGTAGACAAGACGAATCATCACGCTCCCCTTCGCCACGGTGAAGTAGTCGGTATGCACTTTATGCATATGAAGCCCGGCGATAATGTCCGCGTTCATGTGAGTGAAGTTTACGTCACCCTTCAAACCAGGCACGATATCGTAAAACCCGCGCCTGCGGTAGTCCTCGTGAAACCGGAATTCATGCCACTCTGCCATGTGGTTAATAATAAGATTAAAAATAGGAACCTGCAAATCGCGCGATTTGCAGGTTTATTCAATAATTGAGTTCGCTCAACTACCGTTGATCCAGATACTGAAATGCATCTCCGAATGAAACAAGGTCTCCTTTTTCTTGGTATCTCTCGATTCGCTCAAATTCACCAAGCATGATTTCTGACCGAGTTCCTCTCGTGATCCCCTGTGAATGGACAACATTCTCGCTCCACGACTGAGATACACCGGGATACGCCCAAATCTTCAGCTCTGGGTAACTTCGGAGCGCCGCACTAATCATGCTCAAGAATACTCTCGGGAGATGAAAGGATGGCGCAACAACAGTACAGTTTTTCCAGTGTTCTTCCTTCGCTTTCTTTACTAACGCGACTGCTTCCACGAAGGTATTCGAGTTTGTCGCGGCGGGAATAAAGAGTTTTTGAATTGCCGCACGAGAAACCCCGTTCTCAACAAGCAGATCTGTCCAATGGTCAGCTCCAAGATACCCACAAAATTCGGTACCAGAGCCATTATCAGGGATCATGATGAAGCCAGGAAGATAAGAAACTCTCTGTATCACTGAAATTTCATTGTCCATAGTTTGACCAAACGGGTAGACTACCGATACAAAGGCCTGGGGCGGTGGCAGACAGTCAAATACTCTTGCTACAAATAATGCAAGTTCGTGCTTCATTATCTATTCCTCCGGAAAAGTTGAAAAATCACATTTATTTAGTTAACAAATTGCATTTTACTCTAACACAAAAAAATAGAAAAGTCAACCGACTCTTCTAACCGACGTATACTTACATCTAAGCCAGGGAGTTCATATGCTCCTTCAGTGCCTCCTCCCAAGGACGCAGGAGTTGTAACCCTACCCCAGGTAATACCTCACTCTTCAGCACCGAAGATTCAGGACGAACGAGTATCTCATGCCGTTCTTCTGAAGATGTTGATTTCAAATCCGGTGCTACACCGGCATACTTGAAGATTTTCCGGGCGAATTCAAACCACGAGGCGCTTCCCTGATTGGTAATATGATACGTACCCGGACCGGCATCACCGGAGACAAGTTTGCGGATGATTTCGGCGAGATCTTTCGTGTAGGTGAATGCGGTATATTGATCGTCCACTACCCGAATTTCTTTTCCTTCTCTCGCGAGATTCAGCATCAACGTGACAAAATTATATCCCTTACCGCTCTGATGTTCCCCGAAGAGCGCGCTCGTACGCACGATATAATGGGCACCTGGATTCGCAATTCGGGTCAGTTGCTCCCCCGCAAGTTTGGATGCACCGTACACGTTCAGTGGACAGGGCGTGTCGGATTCAATATACGAATCCTTATCGTTCCCGAACACGTAATCGGTACTTATAAAAACAGTCTTCGCACCGACAGCCGCCGCGGCGCGCGCCGCATGGAAGGCGCCGAGCGCATTTACCTCAAAACTTTTTTGGGGATCTTGCTCACATTCTCCTACCTTATGGAATGCGGCGGTATTGATCACAAGTTGCGGAGCGGTATCTTTAATGACTTTATGCGTCCGCTCTTCGTTGACCACATCGAAATCCTGAAGCGTCCACTGAATTACCTCCGCATAATCGTGAAAGGCGCGCACGAGATCAAATCCCAGTTGCCCATCCGCGCCGATAATTCCTACTTTCATCGGTTGTTACTCTTTTTCCCGAAATCGATTATGCCAGATGTCGGTATAAAACCTGGGATCGGTGAAGTCATGCCCCGATTGAAGTTTCTCCCAAATTTCAAGAATAGCGTCCTTAATCGTGCGTTTCGGTTTCAGACCAAACCGGGAATCGAATTTTGATGCATCCGCTTTATAGTTCCGCACCGCTCCCGCGGGTTGGACATCGACTTCTATCGGGGTGTTTTTGTGAGTTTCTATTATCCTTTTGAATTCATCGGCAAGATCTCCGATTCTCCAGTTACCGTCCGGATTAACCACATTAAACGTCCCGCTTACTTCTTCGATGGGTAGTTCCATCGCCGCAATGTAGGCATCCGTCGCAAGATCTAAATCCAGCATCGGACGATAGACCTCTCCGCCCGCATGAACCGTTATCCTCTTCTTACTGAATGCATCCTTTGTGAAAGAGTTGATCACCAGATCATATCTCATCTTCGGAGAAAATCCGTAGATCGTGCCTTTTCTTAAGATTGTCGGGCGGAAGTTCGAATCGGTTAACTCCTTAAGCGCCTCTTCTGCCGAACGCTTGGTAATGGAGTATGGAGAAATACAGTTCACCGTTTCTTCTTCCGAGTGCGCACGGGGAACAAGGGGCGTATCGTACGTGAAGTACACGGAACAGGTCGAGGCGAACGCGAAGCGCTCTACTCCGGCTGCTTTCGCGAGTTTCGCTATATTCTCGGTGCCGAGATGATTCACCTGGTCCGTACGCCTCGGATTGAAGTACGCTGTGGGTTCGGTCGAAAAACCCGCCAAATGAATAACGCCGTATATATCTCTCATTATCTCTTGGTTCGGGTCGGTCACATCACCCTGAATTATTTCGATTTTATTTTTCACATCTTCAAGCCCGAAATCCCCGAAAATGAGCTTGTCGAACACGCGCACATCGTATCCGTGCGCTAAAAGTTTCGGGACAAGCGCGCTTCCGATGTACCCCGCACCGCCAGTCACTAATATTTTTTTCTTTTTCTCCATATCACTATAGTACTTTTATCTCATCACCTACTGGGATAATAAACTTCCCTCCCGCCGCGAGATACTCCTTTTCTTTCTCAAGGATGGGTTTCAGATAATTCCAGGCAAGGAGAAGAAAATAATTCGGAAGATGAAGGCGTTCATATGTACGATCTTTAACCGGGATATGCATACCGGGCGTAAAAAGCCCCTGCTTCGAAGGTAGATCCTCCAACGCGTAATCCAAAGTATCAGTTCCGATCTTACAATAATTAAGAAGTGTGTTCCCCTTCGCGGGAGCGCCGTACGAAGCGATCCGTTTTCCTTGTTGCTTTAGATTGTGCAACAGTTCTGAAAGTTTGTTTTTTGATGACTCTATTCTTCTTGCAAGAGCTTTGTAAGATTCGAGCTCATCGAGTTTCATTCCAAGTTCAACATCAACGTGATGTTGAACATTCTGACTCACGGGATGAGCGTTCTTATGTCCGACAAAAACTCTTAACGACTGTCCCTGCACGGGATGGACCTCGACATCAAAAATCTCAAGATCAAACCGCTCAAAGAGCTTCTTCAGCGGTCTTACTGCGAGAAATGAAAGGTGTTCGTGATAGATCGTATCATAGGTAAGATTTTCAAACATATCCACGAGATACGGCGCCTCAAGAACGAAGACTCCGTCGTCCGCTAATAGTCGGCGTAATCCTTCAGCCAAGTCGTGATGATTATTAATGTGCGCCACAACATTATTCGCTAAGATAGCTTTTGCTCTCCCCTCTTTCGCGGCAATTTCGGAGGCGAGCTCCTTACTGAAAAATGTATCCAGGGTCCGCACACCCATCGATTCCGCGATTGGAATGACATTCGAAGCGGGATCAATGCCAAGTGTTTTGTAACCGTTATCCTGAAAGAACTTCAGGAGAATTCCGTCATTCGATGCCAGCTCCACTACAAAGTCGCCCTTCTTCAGAAATCGAAGCATCACATTTTCTGCATACTCCTTAAAGTGATTGGAGAGTTTCGGCATCCCCGAAGAAAAGTAAATGTAATCCTTGAACAGCTCTTCCTTATCGACTATATCCACAAGTTGAGCTAGGTTGCACTCACGGCAAAAATACACGTCCAGAGGATAGATCGGCTCGTTTTTCTCAAGATCTTCTTCTTTCAAAAACCTGTTTGCGAGCGGCTGATCTCCCAACGAAAGGAACTTGGCTAGACTGTTTCCCCCGCAGATACGACATGTGCTGTTTTTGGTGATCATGATAATAGCGAGTGAGACATTGTTTCACTTCAGATTAACGCAATAAAAGTATTTTGAAAAGCCCGCCGTTTGATGTGTGAGCGGAGTTATTTTTATTCAGAAAATCTAACGCAATCGAGGTATAATCTCCTCACACCAGGCGTGAAGTATCAAGGTATGAATTTCCTGAATACGGGAAGTTACCACAGAGGGCACAACAATGGTAACATCGCAATTTTTTCCTCTCAAAACACCGCCATCGCCGCCCAGAAGACCGATTACGTTGAGACGCCGTTCCTTCGCGGTTTCCGCCGCGCGTATTATATTCTTCGAGTTGCCGCTCGTGGAGATTCCCACAAACACATCCCCCTCTTTTCCCCACGTGCCTACTTGTCGCGCAAACACATCTTCATAACCGAAATCGTTCGCCCACGCGGTGAGAAACGAGGTGTCGGTAGTAAGCGCGAGCACCGGATATCCGTTGCGCTTCTCTTTTTTGAACGTGGCCACGAACTCCGCGGCAAAGTGTTGCGCATCCGCCGCGCTACCGCCGTTTCCCGCCACAAGAACTTTTTTCCCCGTAAGCAGCGCTTCCCTTATCATCTTCTCCGCGCGCTCGCACGCCTCGAGAAAAACCTCGTCTTTTAAGAGCTGTTCGTGGAGATGGATCGCCTCTTCGATTGATTCGTGAAATTTCATACTAATGATTATACCCTTACCCAGTTTTTTGGAATAATATCCCCCTCCTCGTTGCTACCTGCAAACCACATCTTCGGCGCCACCACTATTTTTTTCGGATTCGCATTGAGCCACGCCCCCCACCAGGAGAACGTGCTGTTTGCGACGATGTTGTGCTCGCAAAGCGACATCAACTGCAAATCATCAAGTCCGCATGATACGTAATCCGTCGGATACTTCATCTTCAGGTGGTTGCGACACCAGTCAAGATCATCGGAAAAAATAAACAAGTGCGGATGTTCCGTTCTTCCGGAGATAAACTCCACCGCACGTTCGTAATATTCCAATCCAAGAAATCCGTGCACCTCCGCCGTCTTGCTGTCCGAGACGTAGTCGCCGCGCCGTACATGAATGGATACGCTCTCCTTCTCCCGTATTTTTTTCATTGTCTCCTCTACCACAGGGGAGGGAGCCGTCTTAAAGGTAAAATCTTTTCTTAGCTCCGCCGCGAACTTCTTGAAATGACCTTCATCCTGAAAATAACCGTCAAGACAGCGAAAACCTTCCGAAAAAAAACTTCTCCACTTTTCCACCAATACCGACAACAAGGGCCAAAGTAACGGAATTGGAAGAACGGAGCTAAGTCGGGAAAGTATCGTGAAATGTTCTTCGATACGGAAAACGCCCAACTCATAGCTTCTGAATGTAAAATGTCTTCTGGGAGTTCTGTCATTCAAAAACGTCGTGTCCAGAAAAAGCTCATCGTTTCTTTCGAGTGCACGCGCGCGGCCCGCGGCATACTCGAACATCTGATTTCCCAAACCTCCTTTTAGACGAACAATTACCATCGTTATTGTTCGAGATACCAGTCAATGGTTCGTCGCAATCCCTCTTCGAAGTTAACCCTCGCCTCAAATCCGAATTCTCTTTTCGCCCGCGAAACGTCGAGTACTCTTCGCGGTTGGCCGTCCGGCTTTGAACTATCCCATCGAATTTCGCCTTTAAAATCCATGATATGACAAATTGTTTGTACAAGGTCTTTTATCGAAATCTCCATGCCGGAACCAAGATTCACCGGATCTGGTTTTTCATACCGCTCGGTGGCGAGCGCAATTCCTTCCGCCGCATCTTCTACATACAGAAATTCTCTTGTTGCTTTCCCGGTCCCCCAGACCTCTATAAAATCTTTTTCCTCTTTTTTGGCATCGGCGACCTTCTTGATAAGCGCGGGGATTACATGGGAACTTTCGGGATCGAAGTTGTCGCGCGGCCCATAGAGATTCACTGGAAGAAGGTAGATCGCGTTGAATCCATACTCCTGCCGATAGGACTGTGCCTGCACCAAGAGCATCTTCTTTGCGAGTCCATAGGGCGCATTCGTTTCTTCGGGATATCCGTTCCATAAGTCATCCTCCTTAAAGGGCACGGGGGTAAACTTCGGATACGCGCAGACCGTCCCGACTGCGACGAATTTTTGGACCCCCGCTTTCCGGGCCACCTCCATGAGCTGGACTCCCATCATCAGGTTCTCATAAAAGAACTTTCCCGGGTGCGCACGATTCGCTCCTATTCCTCCCACAACCGCCGCAAGATGGATTATCACGTCCTGACCCTTCACGGCCTTCTCGCAATTCTCATATTTTACAAGGTCGAGTTCACTCGCATGAGGAGTAAAAATCGCCGAGCGAAGAACTCCTCGCTTTAGAAGTTTTTCAATCAAAAAACTTCCCAAAAACCCGTTTCCGCCCGTTATTAGTATTTTTTTCGAGGTTATGTCAATCATATGAAGCGCGTCAGAGACAGCGGAATAAAAGCATCTGTTTCTTTAGGTGGGGTTGATTTTACTCGCATAATCGTGAAGGTTTTGCCTTTCCAGATCGTACTTCATCATAATCGCCACGATCTGTTTGAATTTAACTTTCGGTTCCCACTTCAACTTCTCTCTCGCCTTCGTAATATCGGCAATTAGATTTTCCACCTCCGTCGGCCGGTAATATCTGGGATCAATTCCCACATAACGCTCCCAATCCTTTATTTCCACAAGATTAAATGCCTCCTCCACAAACTCCTTGACCGAGTGGCTCTCCCCCGTCCCTATCACGTAATCTTCGGGTGTCGGCTGTTGTAACATAAGATGCATTGCTTCCACGAACTCGGGTGCATAGCCCCAGTCGCGACGCGCCTCAAGATTGCCGAGAAAGATTTTTTTATCCAGACCCGCGAGTATCCTCGCGATGCCGCGCGTGACTTTTCTCGTAACGAACGTTTCCCCCCTTCGCGGACTCTCGTGATTAAATAAGATGCCGTTCACCGCAAATATTCCGTACCCGTCCCGGTAGTTTTTCGTGGTATTAAACGCGAACACCTTCGAAACGCCGTACGGACTTCTTGGCGCGAAGGGCGTCTCTTCATTCTGGGGCCCGGAAGACGAACCAAACATTTCAGAAGAACTCGCCTGGTAAAACCTTATCTTCTTACCGGTGTCTTCTTCATAATCCCTTATTGCTTCAAGAATCCTCAATGTTCCGAGTGCGGTAATGTTCGCAGTGTACTCCGGAATGTCGAACGATACTCGTACGTGCGACTGGGCACCAAGGTTATACACCTCATCCGGCTGGATTTTGTAGATTAGCTTCCGTATGGTGCTTGCGTCCGCAAGATCTCCGTAATGCAGAAAAAACTTTCGTCCCTGCGTATGCGGATCCTCATAAAGATGTTCAAGTCGGTGAGTATTGAACGTAGAAGCCCGGCGTATTATACCATGCACCTCGTATCCTTTTTTGAGAAGAAATTCAGCAAGATAGCTCCCGTCCTGACCCGTCACACCCGTGATAAGCGCTTTTTTTGTTGTGCTATTCTTGTCCATCGGGGATTGCTTGTTGTATTTTTTCGTCACTCGGCCAGATAGAAAGGATGTCTTTTGCGATCTCTTCCGCTTTTTCTTGCTCTCCCGCATCCGTATAAAGCTGAAGGAGACCGTAAAGGAATTGCGGGCGTTTAGGACTTAATGTAAGACCTTTCTGGAACAACGCGAGCGCTATGTCATAATCGCGCTGCGCTTTGTAATTTCTGAAATTCGTCGCGTGGATGTTCCCGAGTATCACAATCTCCTGCACATAATTCGAGCTGTGCGCTCCCGGCTCGGTTACGCGGGAGGTCGAATCGGCATACATCACAAGCGCATCGGCGACCTGCTGTGGCGGTTTTTGCGCGACGATACTCCCAATCTGGTTTTCCAAGAATCTGATGCTTTCAGCCTGCCCTACGGGAGAGTAAAAATCAAGCGCCCTATTGAATATTCTCATGTACTCGGCGACGCTCGTCGACTGACCGGATTGACGCATCGCTTGGATGAAAAGCTGGGACTTACGGAGGGGAAGAAGGGCACCGTAGATGAGGGAGAGGAAGGCGAGGATGATACCGAGGGGAGCTATGATTGTTCTTATTACTTTTTGCATAATAATTTTTAAATTTTGTAATTTTTAATTTTATAGATAAACACGAGTTTTAAAATTTTAAATGTTTAAAACATTATTTAAAAATTCAAAAATTGGAAATTAAAAATTCTCATTTGTTATTATGTCTTTTGGTTTTTTACTTCCATAAAAACATGAGTAGCGAACGCCAAGAAGAGAAATACATTCAGATAGATCGGCAACACGTCGAAGAGCGCAACTCCCTGCCCGAGGTATCCTACCGGGAGCGCGAGAAGGAGCGCGGCGAGAAGGTGGCCGTACGGATGGTGATGCGCGACGATACCGTGGCGATGTTTGATAACCTGCCAGAAAAATACGACGAATACTCCCAGAAAACTCAAGAGCCCTACAATGCCAGTTTCCGCGAGATAGTCAAAGTACACACTGTGCGCCCGATCGAACCATGTTTCGGAATGCTGGTTAGGGTTGAAATGTCTCGTGTCAAAATATTTGTCGAACACGACACCGAAGTTCTCCGGTCCCCAGCCCAAAATCGGTCGTTCCTCCCACCCTTTTATTGCCGAACCCCACGTCCAGAGACGGGTTTGAGCGGTCTTATTCGAGGTCGAAATATCAAGAAGTCGGCTTGACGACTCACAAAACGGAACAAGTGGGATATTCTCGTGACGGAAAGCAAATGCAAGTCCGGCAGATATGATACTTAAACCAAGAAGCGCCACCGATACATTTTTCCATTTTCCTCTGGGAAGAGCGAATGTAAAGTAAAGAAGCGCCGCGATCACTCCGAGTCCAAGCCCCAAAAACGCTCCGCGCGTCTGGGAAAGCAAAAAGAAGAACAAAAGAATCACGAGTATCGAGGTAAAGAGAATATTTCTCAACGGATTTTGTCTTCTTGAAAACCAAAGCCACAACGCATAGAACATCACAAACATAAGATAGGGCGCGAAGTATGCGGGGTTCCCGAGTGATCCCGCAACACGACCGCAAAATCCTTCAGGACCGATGAACGAGCTGATTTGAAGAGATGCCGCAATACCGTAGAGAATTACAAGTCCCGACGCAATGAGTGAATGCATGAAAATTCTTTTCCAGTCCGATTCACTCCGAAATAAGAGCAATAAAAGGGTGAAGAAAATATAGAAATGAAGTAGTTGAAGCCCCCCTTCGCCGCGCTCGAAGTTTGACCAGAATGCCGCGCCTGCATCATACGCGAAGAGCGACGATAAAAGGAATGTCAGCACGAAAATTGAGACCGCGATGAAAAGCGGATGATGAAACACTTGTTTTGCGCGCACACGGAGTGCCTCCCACTCACCCTTCGAAAAGATGATTCCTAAAAGAAATGAGATAAGCGCGAAATCAACGACTCCGCGGAAGAACACGAACTTTCCCGTGATAAAAGGAAACAACGTTGAGTTCGTAACGACAATGACGCAGAAGACGGAAACGTAGAGAAGAATCCTCGAAATCTTGAAATAGTTGATCATTGCTTTCTATTATACCTTACTGTACCGGCACTATCTCTATCTTGGGCGTTCCAGAACCGGACGAAGAGGGTAGTGGAGCAGGGAGAACAATCCCGAGCTCGTTGAAGACCGGCTCGAGTTGAGGCCAGAGCGGGAGCGATCGATATTCGATCTGCCCAAAAAGACCCTCAAACGTTCTCTTTGCCTCCACGTTGTTCCCCCAAAGGTAATATGCAACCGCAATCTTCAAATAGATTTCGTTTTTCTTCATAATATCACCTGTCATAAGAAGTGCCTGCTCGTAGTAACCGATCGCCGCTCCATAATCTTGCGTTTCATCTCCTACGAGATTTGCGAGCGCAATCGCTTCGTCGGCGGCACGCGGAACGCGGCCGAGTTCTTTAGCTCTTTGAATCTCCGCCTTCCCCATCTCTATGTCATGGAGTTCGTAAGAGATAAGACCGAGATAAAAATGCGGATCGCCCGCTAAAGGATTGAGCGCTATCGCCCTTCTGAATGCGTCAAGACCTCCCTCCATATCCCCTTCTAAAAGTTTTGTTCGCCCTATCACATAGTATATCTGCTGACGATTAGGGCTTAACTCCAATGCTTTTGCGGTCAGCGCCTCGGCGTTTTTTAGATAATTTTCATCGAGCTGGTAAAATATGTTTTTGAAGTCGGCGAGTGTTATGTAGTAGAGATAGTTTTTCGGATGGTGTGCAATCACGGTTTCCAATTCTCCTGCCAAACGTTTTTGAAGATTGGCAATATCGGGATATACAAGACCACTTGCGCTCTCGTATGATTGTTTCACGACGCCAGCAAACGTAAGCCGGATATCGTCGCGATAGGGGGTTTTTGTGGCAACAGCTTGATTCATTGCAAGAAGTGATTCTGCGGGGAACCCGTTCAGATAGTAGTTTACACCCCAATACTCGCGATTAGCACCATATACCATTGACCAGTTGAGAAAGAAAATCGGAACGAGAGCAAGAATAAGCGCGGGGTAAGCGAAAGCGTTTTTGACCGGAACGGCAACATGGGGAGGCCGGGCTTCCGCGGGAGGCCCCGCCGCCTCGCGGTAACGCGCATCGACGAACGCCAGCACGAGGAAGAACATGAGATACGTGCCTATGGTATCGAAAATGACCAGATTTCGGATGAAATATGCGATAAGCATACCGTAAAATATAATTTTGAGGGTTTTGTCTTCTTTGGATTTTTTAAGCTCGTAAAAAAGGAGTGCCCATACTCCGAGATACGAGAGAAATCCCACGATACCGCTTGTCATCGCATACTCGATAAGCACGTTGTGCGGCTTGTCCCAGTATGTTTCACCGAACGTATTGGAGAGAAGCGCGGGGTTGTAATGCTCCTGGAATGCAAGGTTAAAATTTTCCCACCCAAACCCAAGTAGGGGGTGTTCGCCAAACGATTTGGAGGCGCTTTCCCACGCGATAAGGCGGTTTTTGAGCTCTCCACTCACCGTCGTAAACTCGCGAAGCCGATCGATGCCGGGTACAGGATTCCAAAATGAGGAATTTCTCGTAGCGACAAACACTCCTCCGCACACGATAATAAACATCACAAGCCAGAGCCAGGTATTTTTAAGGACGGACTCCTTGAACGAATAACGCCCACGAACGCCAAGTTTCCTTACGGCGAAGAGAATGGCGATAACAAAGAGGCCGATCATAAGACCCCCGATATCCCCTCTCGTCTGGGTCTTTAAAACCGCGAGTGCGTCCACACAAGCGATTAAAAGTGCAAGCCACGGCATTATGCCGTGGAGGCCCGGCTTCCTCCACGGGGAGGCTGGGTCTCCTAATTTTGCGGAGCTGACGGTTTCATGCCACAGATAGATTCCTAAAAACACATGAAAGAGAAGATACCCGGCGAGAAACGTAGGATTACCGAAGGAAGATCCGGGACGTATAAATCTCTGATTTAAGAGGAGGTTGTCAATAAAAGGAATGAAAGTAAGAAGCGCGCCCAAGGCGGCAACACAGCTTGCCCATAAACTTATGAGCCACACATTTCTCCACCTGATTTCATCCTTGAGAGATGAGAGCGCAAGAAAAAGAAGTGTAAAAAACCAGAGCGCGACAATACCGATTGTGCGCGACTCCTGTGACCACAAACTCAAAAAGAAATCCTCCCCCAATAACGCCGATAGGGTGAGCGCTCCCATAAATACGAGGACTCCAATGGTAAGTGGGGTAAAACGAACGCCAAAGCGGGGAGGCCCGGCTTCCTTGCGGAGGCCGGGCCTCCTGCCGAGGACGAGTGCGATCCAAAGAAGAATGATGATGCCCGCGAGTGACTGGAATATCGCCGTCTTCACGACGATAAAGGGGTTCATCGTCCACTTCCAGAAGAAGAGTGGGACGAGAATAATCATCGAGTACAGACAAGCGCGGATGATCTTCAAAATCGAGTTTTCGGACATGAGAGTAGTTTAACTGAAGAATTATGAATTCGCCAGACAACCGACATAATACTAGGGAGGCCCGGCTTCCTAACGGAGGCCGGGCCTCTTATAGTCCTCCCACTGCACTCCTCAAGCTGAGGAGTGCAGTGGGAGGATAAAAACAACCCGCCGAAAGGCGGGTTGTTTCGTACCAACGAATTGCTCTCCCTAGTTGGTGTAGGTGACGTGTGCGAGATTGAGCGGAACGCTGACATCGCTTGAAAGATTCAAGCCAGTCGCCGTTGAACCGGTGACCGCGCCATCGCCCCAATCGACACTCGCTGCAGCATTCAGGGTTACGTCGAGTGACTGGCCGAGGTTCGCCGAAACATAGTAGTTCGACGAGTCAACCTTGACTGCGACGCCCTTCGTGGAGCCGGCCGAAACCGGGGTTGCCGTGAAGGAGAATGACACGCTACAGGAATTGCCCGTAGGCGTGCAGGACACGTTCGCCGTCGAACCGTCGTAGTTCGATCCGGTTGAAGGATCGATAAGGTTCACATTAAACGCGCTTGCCGTCGAGAGTGCGCCACCGACGAATCGGAGTGACAAGGTATTCACCTTGACTTCCTGACCCGAGGCATCCGCGCTGATCTTGAGACATCCGACATAGTCGGTCGTCGTCCTCGATCGAGCGGTTGTAGAACCGCCGGTGTAGCTGCCGCACGTGCTGTCGGAGCCAAGAGAGGTTCCGGCAAGCGAGAGCTTGCTTCTCAAGGTCGTGAGTGTTGCGAAAGACGGGGTACCGCTCACGACAACCGTCGTGTTCGATGACTTGCCGTATGCAACCACGCTTGAGGTCGCCGAGATCGCGATTGAGGAGGTTGCGTTTTCAACGCTACCGCCGCCAACCACGAAGGGCGCTACGTTACCGCGGAGTTCCACCGAGAGCGTTCCGGCCTGCGGCACCACCATGGTGGCGCTGTTGCCGAAGTTGAAGTCAGCCACAAAGGACGGAGCCGCGCTCGTCATCGAGATCGGTCCCGCGCCGGAGATAGCCACTCCGCTCGCGTCGTAGAGCTGCAAGTTCGTGAATGCAGCGCCAACCGAAGAGCCAGTGTTCAAGTTGAACTTGAGTTCCTGGAGTCGGATTTGTTCGATACCCGCCGTGTCGGTCAAGAGGATCTTGGCCAAGCTTACGCCCGTCGAACCCAAGACCACCTGGCGCGAAGCGCCGGAGTTGTTGTTCGAGATAGTAAGCGTGGGGCCGGAAGATACCGTGATGTTCTGACCGGTCGGAGTACCACTGCAGGAAACGGAGGTGTTCGTTGTAGCACCTATTCCCGTGCAGGATACGAACGAGGTGAACGTTCCCATATCACCGGTGTTCGTGGTCAAGATATCCGCATAGATATCCACAACCGCCGTACCTCCCACAGGAACCGAGAAGTTGCCCGCGAAGGTGTGGTTACCGGATGAGATGGTGCTCAACGTCGTTCCCACCGGAGTCGAACCAACCATCGCCTTAAGGTTCTGGAAGTTCGAGGATGAGGAGTTCGTCGAGACCGTGAAGTTCGAGACGTTCACACCTTCAGCCGATGATGCGGTGAAGACGTACGAAGCGACTTTCGTCGCAGGTGCGCCTTTCGCATACGTCTGGTTCGCAAACGCGCCGTTCTTCGTCACCACGAGAGGTGTCGTCGAGAGCGTGAGTGCGGAGCCGGTTGCCGCGCCGCTCGAACTCGTCTGGCTTGAGGTCAAGCCCTGCAAGTTCGAAGTGTTGCCCGGCAAGCTCGCCGTTACCGTCGTGAAGTCGGCACCCGTCTGGATGTCGCCTCTCACGGAAATCGTGCGAGTCGTGTTCGCCGGAATGACGTACACGATCGGAGAACCGCTCGTTCCGAAGTAACAAGTAACCGACAAGGCACTCGTAAGAGAACAAGAACCACTGGTGGTGGCACCCGCGCTGATCGTAGAGATGGTCGTACCGATCTGATTACCCTGATCATCCACTAAGCGGAGGTTCTGGATATCCAAATCATATTTACCACTCACCGACCAGTCATGCGCACCCGCACCGGTCTTCGTGATAACTACCGTCAAGAACTTTACCTTTACGGCTTCACCTGCGGCGTATACGTCAAATTTCGCCAAGGTCGTGCCCGAACCGCCGAGAGCGATGTTGCCCGTCGGGGTGTTCGTGTTCACCGAAGTCGTAATCTGTCCCTGGTTGATCGTTACCTGCACGCCGGAACCGCCATTGACGGTCACGGAAACAGGAACGTTGTACTGCGTGTCTACCGCGTAGATGTCGTACGAGTTCAAGAGCTCATACTGGAAAGTAAAGCTCGGAGAGCCCGTTACGTCAGCATAGATCTGAATGTTATTCGATCCGGTCTGAAGCTTCACGGGAGACGACGTGAAATCGAAGTACGCGCTTCCGTCAGCAGTGACGGATGCCAGGGTCGTACCGGCCTGCGTGCCGTTCACGAAGAACTTCACGTTTTTGAGGTCGGTCTTCGTCGCGGAGCCCACCACCTTGAAGTTAACCGAGGTGAGGTTCACCGGACTGTTGTTCACCGTCGCGGTCCACTGGGATACGAGGACACCATTCGTGCCCGCATAAACCGTGGTACCCACGGACGATGACGCAAATGTTACGGACGCAATTGCCGGATTCGAGACGCTCGTTACCGTGAAAACGTTTCCGTTCAACGGGAAGCTGCCCGAAGCCGTAACCGCCGCGCTCGTCGCGTCGGTCGCCGTGACATCGCCTGCACCGGTCATCGCAAACGAGATCGTGTTACCTGCGGAAAGATTCGTTGCCGGATCGATCGCGAGTACCAAGTTTGATGTCTGACCAGCCGCAATGTTCAAAGCAATACCGGCAAATTCAACCACGCCGCTATTCACGGACGTGTATTGATACAACACCTTGCCGTTTTGGACGAGGTATGCACCGGAGATCGCAGAGTCAGCTACCACTCCTGTCTTGTGGAACTTAATGTTCGAGACAGTCATGCCGCTCGCGGTGCCTGCGGTCAAGTTGAACGCAAGAACCGGAACGCGAGCCGCCGCTGAAGAGGCGCTCGAGATCAACGCACCCGACGCAGGACTATTGGAAGCAACGCTTACCGCCAATCCGGACGCAGGAGCCGGAACCGAAGGTGTTCCCGGCGTCGACGGCGTTCCCGGCGTCGACGGAGTACCACTCATCGAGTTCACATATCCTCTGGTCTTAGGACCAAAGTACCCGGCCGCGGGGGAGATTCCCTTCGCCGCCTGGAATTTTGCGAGAGCCGCTTTGGTGGCAGGACCGAAGTACTCGGTTTCCATACCCTTCGAGCCGACACCGCTCGCCGCAACGGCATAACCGTTGTTATTCAAGAACTGTTGCAACGCCTTCACGTCCGCGCCTTTACTGCCGAGGGTGAGGTCCTTGGCAAAGTTATAAGACCCGGTTGAAGGGGCTCCAGTCAATTGTGTCTGCAAGGTCGCGATCTGCGCCAAAAGCTGGGCGATCTGCGCCTGCAGTTCTTCTGTCGTTACCGCAGAAGCCGTAATGACCGAACCGGCAAACCATGCAACGGTTGCGACCGAAAGGCCTACTGCAACGACTTTTCGACTTAAATTACTCATTTTGGTTTTTATTTCTGAAGAACATCGAAGCATACGAAAATAAATTGCTCGTCGTTATTTGCCGTATAAATGATTGTTCTTATTGTGTATTCGACATTTTTTTTCGTTCACAGCAAAGTGTCTTCTTCGCTGTGCCGTCGACCTTTAAGAGTTTCAGGAACACCGCAATTCCCTGCTTTTCGACCCCCGACTTTGTGAGGAGAAGGCGGCGGAAGTCAAGGAAGCGGCGGTTAGTATTAAATGAAAAAATCTCGCTTTGGAGCGAGACCTGTTGAAACCCGGAGTACGCGATACACCTCTTCGGCCGAGGCACCCATCACCGAATCGAGCATGTTCGGAAACGGATGGCTCAGCCAAAGGACCGCGCCTTACTGGGTTAGTCGGGCCTCACTCCCTTCTAACGCTTCTTATAGTATACCAAATTACAGGAATTTTCCGAGCATCGCAAGCACCCTCTCATCCACAGCTATTTTCGGTACATTATCTACAACGAAAAAAGGGGGGGTTCCGTTACGAGGCACCCCCCCTAGGACGCTGAGAGATTTATACAGAAAAAAGTGAGCGCTCCGGGCCGACAAGGCCCAAGTCTTACTCACTTTTTTCTGTATAAATCTCTCTTCCGTATATGTGCGTTCCCTCGTCACGGAAAATGGGTGAGGAGGATGGAATTATCGGAGAAACCAGGGCGCCGTGGCGAAGAGAATGCTCGCGAAGACCGCAAAAAAGGTAAGTTCCTTGAGGATAAAGGAGAAAGAGAGGGTGCCCTCAAAATGCATAAGAAGAGCGTCCCGGAGGAGAATGAACACTACCGCGAGGAATGCGCCGGCATTCAAAAATCCCAGGGGGAGAAAGAAGGCAAGCACCGAGACCTCGGAGGCAAGAAGACCGAAGGAGACCGCCGTGAGACGGAGGGAGCGAGAAACCGAGGCACCCAGGAAGGAAAATGCCTCTTCCGAGAGAAGGGTGGTCACGAAGAAAATCCCGAGAAGCCAGAAGAAAAGCGGGAAGAACGACTCGCTGTCCCGCAAGGGCGCAAAATAGAAAAACTCGACGAAGGTAAAAAAGAGAATTACCGAATGAAGGAGCCGATACCAGAGCGATCGCTCGGCGACCACGTAATTCAAATTCCCGAGCAGGAGATATAAAAGCGCGCCGAAACCGAGCGCCGCAAGAAGCTTCATCGCGGTCGTGAGGAACAACAAAGGAAGCGCGGCGATCGCATACAACCCGAGAAGCGCAAGCACACCGAGGAGCCAGAAAGAGACGCGAATCGCCTGCCTGCCGGAACGCTCGGAACGATAGATCATCGCGAGCGCGGCAAAGTAGACGAGGCAACCGAAAAAAGAAAATCCGAGGAGATACGCAAATCCGAGCGCGAGGACCGCCCCGAGGGATTTATACAGTAACCTCCACCTGGTCTCCTTTGGTAAGTATGACAGTAGCTTTTGTACCATCTCGGAGGGTGCCGCGGACTATTCTGTCCGCAAGCGTGTCGACGATGACTTTCTGGATGAGCCGTTTCACGGGACGAGCGCCGTAATCGGGGTCGAAGCCGTGTTCTATGATGTAGCGCTTCACCTCTGGCTTGATCTGGAGCGTGATCCCCTTCTCGAGAAGACGCGCCTTCACCTCGCCGAGCTGAATATCGACGATCTTCTCGATGTCTTCGGGCGAGAGCGCATTGAAAATAATGACTTCATCGAGACGGTTCAGAAACTCCGGCTTGAACGTCTCACGAAGCGATTCCATAACCCGCTCGCCGAACTGTTCCTCTTTTTCTTTCAACTCCTCTCCTTTATGACCTATCTTGAAACCCAAGGAAGACATCTCGCGGAAATACTCGCTCCCCACATTCGAGGTGAGGATGATCACGGCGTTTTTGAAGTTGGCGATCTTCCCCTTCGAATCGGTAAGCCGCCCGTTATCCAAAACCTGGAGCAGGATATTAAACACCTCGGGGTGGGCTTTCTCGATCTCATCAAACAAGATCAAACTATAGGGCCGGTGGCGAATCGTGTCGGTAAGGCGCCCCCCTTCGTCGTATCCCACATAGCCGGGCGGCGAACCGATGAGACGCGACACCGAGTGCCGTTCCATATATTCCGACATGTCGATCCTGATCAGGGCCTTCTCGTCGTTGAACATAAACTCCGCGAGTGCGCGGGCGAGTTCCGTTTTTCCGACGCCGGTCGGCCCCAGAAACATAAACGATCCCGCGGGTCGGTCTTCGTCGGCGAGCCCCGCACGGGAGCGGCGAAGCGCGCGCGCGACGGAGCCGATTGCCTCTTCCTGCCCCACCACGCGGTGATGAAGCTCTTCCTCGATCCGGGAAAGTTTTCTCATCTCCGATTCAAGCATTCTGGAAACGGGGATTCCCGTCCAGCGGGAAACGACCGCCGCGATATCCTCCTCATCCACTACTTCTTTTATGAAATGGTCGTCGTCGCCCGTCTTTGTCTTTGTCTTTGTTTTTGTTTTTGCGTTCGCGCGCATGCCTTTTTCAAGATCGAGATAGCGCTTCTCGAGTTTCGGATACTCTCCGTATCGGATTTCCGCGACCCGCTCGAAGTTGCTCTCGCGTTCGGCGATCTCCGCCTCGCGTTTCAGATCTTCCATCAGCTTCCTCATCGCGTGGAGCGAACCCACTCCGGTCTTTTCGCTTTCCCAGCGGGCGGTGAGTTTCGCGTTCTCCGTCTTCAATTTTTTCAAACTCCCAGTTACTTCCCTGAGACGGGCCGCTTTTTTGGAGTTCTGTTCTTTATGAAGGGCGGACTTTTCTATCTCGAGACGGGTGATCTCCCTTCGCAGTTTTTCGATTCCTTCGGGAATGCTGTCGGACTCGAGACGCCGCGCCGCCGCCGCCTCATCGATGAGGTCCACGGCCTTGTCGGGAAGGAACCGGTCGGTGATATAGCGCGCACCCAAGTTCACCGCCGCAACGATCGCTCCGTCGGTGATCTTCAAACCGTGATGGGTCTCGTATTTTTCCTTAAGTCCCCGAAGAATCGCCGTCGAATCGTCAACCGAGGGCTCCTCGACGAGAATGGGCTGGAATCTGCGCTCGAGCGCCGCGTCTTTCTCGATGTATTTCTGATATTCCTTGAGGGTGGTCGCCCCGATCGCGTGGAGTTCTCCCCGCGCAAGCGCGGGCTTCAAAAGATTCGAGGCGTCGATCGCTCCTTCTGCGGCGCCCGCGCCCACGATCATGTGGATCTCATCGATAAAAAGGATGATACGCCCCTCGGAATCGCGCACTTCTTTCATAAAGGCCTTGAATCTGTCCTCGAACTCGCCGCGGAACTTCGTGCCGGCGATGAGGGATCCGAGATCGAGCATGACAATCTCTTTTTGTTTCAACGATTCGGGCACGTCGCCCGAGACGATGCGCTCGGCTAATCCTTCCACGATCGAGGTCTTCCCGACGCCCGGTTCGCCGATCAAGACGGGATTGTTCTTCGTGCGGCGCGAAAGAATCTGCATAAGACGCCGGAGCTCGTCTTCCCGGCCGATCACCGGATCGAGCTTCCCCTCACGCGCTTTCTCCGTGACGTTCACCGCATACTTCTCGAGCACCTGGAATTTTGACTCGGGTGTTTCATCCGTCACGCGCGTCGAGCCACGAAGTTCGGCGAGCGTACGCATGAGCGCTTCTTTCCGCGCACCGAAGTGGGAGAGCACGTCCTGTGCCACCGACGGCACGTCGGAGAGCGCGACGAGAAGATGCTCGCACGAGATGAACTCGTCTTTTTGTTTCATCGCGATCTCCCCCGCTTTGTCGAGAATCCGCATCAACTCCTGGGAAAGATACAACTGACCCACGACGCCCTGGGAAGAAAATATTTTCGGAAGTTTATCGAGCGTCATTCTCACTTCCCGCTCGAGCTCGGCAATATTCACATTCGCGCGAAGCAGGAGCGGCCGCACGAGCGTCTGCTCGTCGTCGAGGAGTGCTACAAGAAGATGGAGCGCTTTGAGCTCGCCGTGGTTATGATGCGCGACCGCCTCCTGTGCGTTCTGGAGCGCTTCCTGGGCCTTGATGGTAAAACGTTGAAAATTAGGCATAGGACGAAAATTTCCAATTTACAATTTCCAAACGCGAGTCGCTTTTGAAAATTGATCCATTGAAAATTCAATGAAAATTGATAATTGGTTATTGAAAATTAAATCCGCATTTTATTCATTATACGTTATGATACCTCCTCTGTGGGGGATTAGCAAGCGTGTAACTTGAGTGCCAATTTCGGCTATTCTCCCTTCGGGCGCTCTTCGAGGATGAGCGATACATCAAGCTCCTGATTTCCCCTTCGTATCTTTAAGGTTATCGTGTCGCCCACGTTGTAGCGCTGTACGAGATTCATAAGCGGGCGATCCTGATCCACCTTTGTTCCATTCACCTTAAGAACAATGTCTTCCGCCTGAAGTCCCGCCTTTGCGGCGGGAGAGTCGGAGACGATCGCGGGACCCTCATCGGAACCGCGAAGCAACGCGCCGTACTCCACCGGAAGATTCTCTACTTTCGCGAACTCGGGCGTAACCGCCGTATAGCGGACTCCCAGATACGTGATTTTTATATCGCCCGTCGCTTTTACGGACTGAATATCACGTTTCGCCTGGTTTACGGGAATCGCGAACCCGATGTTTTGAGCGCCGGAAACGATCGCAGTATTGATACCGATAACTTCTCCCTGGAGATTCAGGAGGGGTCCTCCGGAATTTCCCGGATTGATCGCCGCATCGGTCTGAATCACCCCTTGAATCGTCTCGGAACCGAAGCTCACGCCGGACGCGGTAATGGTTCTCTGGAGTCCGGAGATGACGCCCACCGAAACCGTGTTCCGAAATTCTCCGAGAGAGTTTCCGATCGCGATTGCGGTTTGTCCCAACTCCAGCGTATCCGAATCACCGAGTTGTATGACGGGGAGATGATCCGCCTCGATCTTCAAAACCGCGAGGTCCTGCACCGGATCGCGCGCCAGCACTTTCGCGGGGTACTTTTTCCCGTCATTCGTAAGTACCGTGTAGTCGGCACCCGTATCGCTTACCACGTGCTTATTCGTGAGCACGAGACCATTCTCCGAGATGATGAAACCCGATCCGCCCCCGATCTCCTGACGCTTGGTTCCCTTCTCGCACGGCTGCGAGAACTGGAATCCCTGCCCGAAAAAATTTCTGAACTCCGGGGGAAGATTGGTAAAAGGATCGTAGGGGCAATCCTCGACAACGGCCAAGTCCTTACTCACCACAATGGAAACGACGGATGGCGAGGTTTTCTTTACCGCATTCACCACCGCGCGTTCGTAATCAATGGTGGGAGCATAGAGCGGTAGTGTCGTCGTCGAGGAGCCAAGGGGCGCCGCCGCATCATTCATCGAACTGCCCTTCAAAAAATTCCAGATGTCGTCGAAGATGCCCGCGCGCGCCAAGTCGGCCGAGATAATCGATCCCGCGATGCCACCCAAAAACCCCGCAATAAGAATGAATACAAGAAATTTCTTCTGCATGGTATTACTACTACGGATTACAGGACAGTACGGGTGCACGAACGAGCGGCGACAAAACCGTTTTTCGTACACCCCTGTTCAATAAATCTCTTTTTACCTACTTTATCTCGTACCGCAAGGTTACCGTCACGTTCACTTCCTGCGAACCGGGTTCAATCGCCGGCACGGGCGCAGATTCGGCTCCTCCCATGCCACTCGCCATTGCTTTCATACTTCTCACGCTGTCATAGTAGTAAGGATTGTATCCTGACTCATCAACCGAGAGGAGGCGGCCTACGGAAAAACCCGCAGCGTCGGCAACTTCCTCTGCTTGCGTCATGGCTTTTTCTATCGCGTCGGCTCGCGCATCGTTTTTCGCCTTTTCAGGATCGTCAATGGTGAACTGCAACTGGGAAACGGTATTTGCGCCGTTCTTCACTACACCCGAGAGCACCTCGCCGATCTTCGAGAAATCGCGTAGCTTCACATCGACATTCTGGGTCACGGTATATCCCACGATTTCGGCTGGCGGACAGGGCTGGACACTCCCACTCGCATACTGCCCGCAGTTGTAGTACTGATACCGCGGATTGATGTAATAGTTATTCGTTTGTATGTCTTTCGCATCGACTCCGCTCGATTTTACGAACTCGATCGCCTTGTTCATCTTCTCCGTGTTGGCCTCCTGAAGCGATCCTAAATCCGTTCCTCCTTCGGTTACCACACTGAAATTGAACTCGGCGACATCGGGAACCGTAACCACCTTTCCTTGTGCGGTCACCGCAAAACTCCTGAAGGACGAGGGCTCGACCGAAGCCGAGTAAGTGCCTACATAACTTAGTGCCGCATAGGCGCCGACCAAAAGCGCGATTGTGAGCGCAACGTACATATACGACTTCGATTTATCCATATATTTTATTTTTTATATTTTACGTTTTTTTCGACAAAAGGATTATACCATTTTGAATTTTCAATTTCCAATAATCAATTTTCATTGAATTTTCAATGAACTAATTTTCCAAACGCAATGTTTGGAACTTGAAAATTGAGCATTGAGAATTATTTGTTGAGTATCTTCCTCATTCTCCTCAAGGCCTCATTGATCTCCCTTCTTGTGGTTGGAGTTCCGAAGCTGAATCGCACGCTCCCGCGCACGCGCTCCGAAGACAATCCGAGCGCCTCGAGCACGTGGGAAGGAGTAAACGAACGGGCACTGCAGGCCGAGCCGGAGGACGCAGCAATACCCGCCATGTCCAGCTTCACAAGAAAGTCCCCCGCAAATTCAGTTGGGAAATATACACTCAGGATATGCGGTGCTATACGCGTCGTCTCCTGATTCCTAATTCCTGATTCATAATTCCCGTTTACTTCCGCCTTCGGATAAATTTTCTTAAGTTCCCTCCAAAAGTGGTTCTTCATTTCCCCTACCTTCTTCGCGTGCTCTTTCCTTTTTGTTTCGGCAAGAGCGACCGCGTTCCCGAATCCCGCGATCGCGGGAACGTTCTCCGTTCCCGAACGAAGCCCGAATTCCTGACCGCCCCCCGTCACGAATGGAATTAGGAATTTTGAATTAGGAATTATGCTTCCGTTACGTTGCGTTCCTGATTCCTGATTCCTTATTCCTGATTCCGGGTTTCCGGTTCCTGATTCCCGTTTTCTGATCCCTAACTCCTGATTCCTGACATAGAGCGCTCCCGCACCCTTCGGACCGTATATTTTTTGAGAAGAAAGCGTCATTAAGTCGACGCCGAGTTTCTGCACATCACACTCGAAATACTTGAACGCCTGGGCGGCATCGGTATGCAAAAGCGGGTATACCGCTTTTGAATTTCCAATTTTTCCGCCAGAGGCGGATCCTCCTCCGGAGGACAATTTCCAATTTTCAATGACGGACTTGATTTTCCCGATTGGCTGAAGAGAACCGATTTCGTTATTCACGTACATCACGGATACGAGCACCGTCCGCTCATCAAGCTCTTCCTCGAGTTTTTTCAAATTCACCATTCCCTCTTTATCGACGGGAAGTATTACCACCTCTACTCCTTCGCCCTCGAGCGCGTACGCCGTATCCAGTATGGATTCGTGTTCGATTGCTGAGACAATCACCTTGGGGCGGAAATTTGGAATTAGGAATTTGTAATTAGAAATTGCGGTTTTGCTGTTTCGCGTCCTTAATTCCTTATTCCTTATTCTTGATTCCCGGTATTTGATTCCTCGTACGATCCCTCGCAAAGCGAGATTGTTCGCCTCGGTGGCTCCCGAAGTAAAGAGAACCTCCCGGAAATCGGCGTGAATCGCTTTTGCGATTGTCTCCCGCGCGCCGTCAATCGCCGCCATCGCTTCCTGTCCGAACGAGTGGAGTGAACCCGGATTTCCGAATGTCTTTGAAAAATATGACTGCATCAGCCGCATCACCTCGGGCGCAACCGGCGTCGAGGCGGCATAGTCGAGATAGATCCCGTTAAAAATCCTGCCCGCCTTCCGAACTTTTTTCATAGTTCCATTCTAACCACTTTTCCTTTTACAACCAATCGAATAAAAAAAGGGCCCGCGGGCGGGCTATTTCTAACGGGATAAACTCTTCTTACATATCTCCCATCCTGCTCAAACGAATACAACGTAGCAAAAAGTGGGTAAGACCGGCCGAACCTATACAAAGTAGCCCCTCGTCGTGAACTCCTCGGGATACTTCCAAAGCATGTTTTTATCTTCCTAAGGAGGTTTGCTTTGGAAGTAAGTGCACACTTCTTGCCATGCGGTGTTCGTTTACTCCTCTTTTCTCATCTCCTTATCCATAAACTTGTTGATACCTGGCAGACGCGAAAGCCAGAGTATCGCGCTCATTCCGAGCGCGGCGACGACCGCAAGCTCAAGGAGCCCGATACCGCACAAGACCCCAACCGCTGCAACAAACCAGACAGTAGCCGCGGTGGTAAGCCCGTGGACGTGTACACCCTGCTTCACGATAATTCCCGCACCCAAGAATCCCACGCCCACGATCACATTCGCGATGACGGCGAAGAAGCCGCTGTTTCTCGCGATGATGTCCGTAAGATGTTCCGGTGAGAACGCAACGAGATACGGCAGGGACATACCGACGATCGAGAAGATGGCCGCACCCGCCGCGACCATCATGTCGGTCCGAAGTCCCGCTTCCTTCCCCGCAAACTGCCGCTCAAGCCCCATAATAAGACCGAGGAGCGCGGCGAGTCCGAGACGAATAAGCATTTGTTCGAGGGTCAGCATAAATTGAGTATTTAGTATTTGGTATTAAGTATCAAGTATAAATGGTAAGGCGTCGGCCTCGTATACTTACTACTCAATACTAGCTACTTTTACTTGTACTTCGGGTTCTTCTCCTTCACGCGGAGAACGTAGTTCGTGTAGCGGGCGAGGGCGAAGAGTGCACTTGAGAGACGATTCATAAATTGAAGAAATTCTTTCGAGAATGCCGCGCGTCTCCCGAACGCGACCGCCGAACGCTCGGCGCGTCTCGAGATCGCACGCGCGATATCGAGCATCGCGGAGAGTTCGCTCCCTCCCGGAAGCACAAAGTTGCGGAGTGTGGGAAGCATGGTATCGATCTTCTGTATGGTATGCTCAAGCCGTGCCGTTTTCGCCTCCGTAATGCGCGGGATCGTTTTAATCGAGTACGAAAATCCGATCGCCGCGGCCTCGGCTTGGGCGATAAAGAGATCTTCCTCAAGATATTCGAGCGACTCGAACACGAGCGATCCCGCCCCGTTAGAAATCTCGCCCGCGCGGCGCGCGCCCGAAGGGCCTAGGGGCGGGCCATTTCTAACGGGGCCCGCCTTTTTTTTCGAGAACGTTTTCTTGGCCTCGACCGCACAAAGTCCGAGCCAAGAGTTTAACTCATCCAGATTTCCGAGCAGTTCGAAGAGCGCATCGTCTTTGGCGATTCGCTTGTTTCCGAAGGCACTCTGCCCCTTATCTCCCCGCCCCGTGAAAAATCGTGTTTTCATGTCTTTTTTCCATTATACCATTTTACCCCTCACTCCTGTTGACTCCCCTGTACCGCATTTCCCCGAACGAGGGTAAGACCGGCCAAGCGGCCTTGGAGCGCCCGAGTGAGAGGGAATGCGGTACAGGGATCTACTCTCTTCATTTTCTTTCTGCTATTTTAAGGTGGTATGAAGCAAGAAGGGAAATTTCTCGTTCTCGAGGGCCCGGACGGGAGCGGAAAAACGGAGCAGTTCAAGCTCCTTGCCGCGCGGCTCGAACACGAAGGGTATCCCCTCGCGACATTTGATTTCCCGCAATATGAGAGGGGTTCTTCTTTCTTCGTGCGAGAGTACCTGAACGGAGTGTACGGCGGATGGCGGGAGGTAGGACCGCGTAAGACCTCGATCTTTTATGCGCTCGACAGATTCGATGCGGCCCCCAAAATACGCGAGGCGAACGCGCAAGGAAAACTGGTGCTCTCGAACAGATACGTCGCCTCGAACCTCGGCCATCAGGGAGCAAAGCTTCCGACTTCAGAGCAAAAAGAATTTTTCGAGTGGGATTACCGCTTCGAATTTGTCGAGCTCGGCATCCCCCACCCGGACCTGAATATCATTCTTCATGTGCCCGCGGAGGTTTCATTCAAACTAATTGAGAAAAAAGGAAGACGCGAATATTTGAGGGGCGCAAAGAAAGACGTCCACGAGGAGGATATCAATCATCTCAAGGCGGCGGAGCAGGCGTATCTCCTCGTAGCGAAGCTTTGGCCGGAAGAGTATACGGTAATCGAGTGTACGCGAGGAGAGCAGCTTCTTCCCATTCGGGAGATTCACGAACGAATTTGGGAAACAGTAAAAAAGAAGCTTTCCTAATGTTGCGTTTCCGAGAACGATGCGTTCTACCGAATTATCCGGTTTGCCCTGTTTAAGAGTCCCTCGGAAACGGTTATCCCCGCCTTCTCCGCCGCGCGATAATTCACCTCCAAGAAGCTCTCGGCCGAGACAACGGGAATGGTGCCCGCCGGAATACCCTTCAGGATTTTATCTGCCAGCGCCGAGGCCTGCTTGCCCACATGAACATTATCGGTTGAGACGCCGAACACCGATTCATAATTCCCCGCTGCCATGGGAGCTCCCCCTATCGGAATTTTCTGTTCGTCCGCGAACCGGCCCATTACCTCGAATGCGGGCGGCGTCACCCCGAGCGGCTCGGGGATAAGGAGTATCGCATCGGGCTTTTGCTTCTTCGATTGAAGAAGCAACCGGAGATTCTCCTCAAGTTCGGCTACGGAAGAAGCGGGAACTTCGGTGAGCGTCATGCCTGCGGCGGCAATTACCGGACGTAGCGCCCTGAGCTGGGTCTCCACAATCGGATAATTCCGCTGATACGGTATCCATACCTCCCTCATTCCCGGCACCAGTTCACGCATAATCTCAAAACGTTTGAGTACCAGATCCGGCCCAGGGTATCGGACTCCCGTGATATTGCCGCCCGGTTCGGCAACGCTTTCCACAAGATTCACCCCCTCGATATTTGCATTTCCGAAGACCACCGGAATTCCGGTTCCCTCCGTGACTGCTTTCGCCAAAATGGACGCCTCGGTGGGAAACACGAAAATCAAGCCGACCTTGTCGGCAATAAACTTATAGAGAATGCGTCGATACGCCTCCTCGTCGAAGTTTGTCTTCCATTCGTCGTAGCGTATGTTCTTATTCTCTTCATACCCGAGCTCTTTCATTCCTTCCCTGAATCCCTTCGCCGTGCCGGTAAAAAAATCAAGACCGGAAAGGATACCGATCTTATACGTTTTTTCCGTCTCTTGGGGCGCAACAAAAAAATAAACGCCCGCGACCACGAGGAGTATTACCGCCACCGCTCCAACCAGGTACATCTTGCTCATATGCGTCTCACTTTTCTCTTATGATAGAAACTACTCTCCTGTTTGTCATCCACAGAAAAAATCAGAGCACAACGAGCCAGAACACTATTGCCGCAAGTATGCGGTATATGCCGAACGGAACGAAGTTATGATTTCTGATAAACCTAAGGAGAAACGTGATGCTCGCGGCCGCAACCGCGAATGATGCGACAAAGCCGATCGCGAGGGATCCGAACTGATCCGGAGAAAACGATGAGGCGTTTTGTAAGAGATCGAATCCCGTCGCGGCGAGCATCGTCGGAACGGCGAGAAGAAAAGAAAACTCAACGATCGTTTTTCTCTTCAAACCCAGAAGAAGGCCCCCCACGATCGTTGCCGCCGAGCGCGACACGCCGGGAATAATCGCGATCGACTGGAAGAGTCCGATTACGATCGCGTGCGGATATGAGATTGACTGAAGGGTGTCCTTTGCGTCTTGGGGCTCATGATGGAAAAATTCAAATATGATAAGCGCAAGCCCGCCGAGGAAAAATGACCAAAGCACGACATGCTCGTTCCCTATAAAATACGTTTTGATGATCTTGTAGAGCGCGAGGCCTATGATTCCCGTGGGAATGAAACCGACGATCAATTTCTTGATGATCCGGATGTCGAGAAACGACCTCCAATAAAGAAGGACGACCGATGCGATCGCGCCGAGCTGAATCGTAATCTCGAAACTTTTTTGGAACTCCGTCTGCAAAAGCCCGAGGAGGCCGCTTATGAGGACGAGATGACCGGTTGAGGAAATAGGGAGAAACTCCGTTATCCCCTCGACAATACCGAGTAGTAAGCTTTGTAGTAACGTCATGGGGTGCCTGATGGGAATCGAACCCACGCAAACTCGCTCCACAGGCGAGCGCTCTACCAACTGAGCTACAGGCACCATGTGCTCTAGGGAAATCCTACCCCATTTGCAGATTGTTTGAAAGTGAGACGGGATTCTGGGAAGATAAGCACGATATGAATCGTTATATCACCAAACTGAAAGACAGGAAGGCCGTTGCGGAAAATACCATGGCGTTTGTATTCGAGCGCCCCAAAGGGTTTTCGTTCACGCCTGGACAGCACATCGACGTCGAGCTTATTAATCCAAAGGAAAACGACGCCGAAGGAGCAATACGCACACTCTCTCTCGCAAGCGCGGCGGGGGAACCTGATCTTATGATCACAACGCGCATGCGCGATACGGCTTTCAAGAATGTTATCAAGACACTCCCGCTCGGCACCGAAGTTATGATCGACGGCCCCTATGGCGACATGATTCTCCAAGCCGACACCAAGCGTCCCGCGGTGTTTCTCGCGGGCGGTATTGGTATCACACCCTTCCGAAGTATTGCGGTCGAGGCCGCAAGGAAAAAACTGCCCCACACTATTTTTCTCTTCTATTCGAGCCGCACCCCGGAGGAGGCGCCGTTCCTTGAAGAAATGATCAATCTTGAAAAAGAAAATCCCCGCCATCACGCGATCTGCACCATAACCGGACCCCAGAAAAGCGGGACTCCGTCGTGGGGAGAAACGGGACGCATTACGAAAGAGATGATTCAAAAATACGTTCACGATATTCTCGCTCCCATCTACTACCTCGCGGGACCGCCCGAGATGACGAGCGCAATACACACCATGCTTCTTTACACAATGGGTGTAAGCGAGGATGATATTCGCATGGAAGAGTTTTCCGGTTATTAACACTATGGACAGTTTTTTGGACTCCTTGGGCCAACTCGTACTCCAGTATCCCGCATGGAGCCACTGGATTATCGCGGCGGGAATGCTGCTTCAGGGCGAAATCACGATCTTCGTCTCGATGTACCTCATCAACGATCATTCCCTGGGATGGCTCGATTTTTTGATCCCTGCATTCGGTTCGGTAATTGTCGCCGATTACTTTCTTTACCTTGTGGGACGCGGACTTCGCGCCACGAGATTCGGGTGGAAATTCTACCGGAAGATTAAACCGAAAAGGCGCACGCAATTTTACCTTTTCTACATCCGCGAGAACCTGAACAAACTGATTGTGTTCTCGAAGTTCCTCTTCGGGGCGAACATCGTGCTGATGCTCGCGATAGGGTGGGCGCGCACGAAGTTCACTCGTTTCATGCGATCTCATCTTATGAGTGTTTCTTTGTGGTTTGCCGCGATGATTCTCGTCGCCTACTCGCTCTCTTCGGGGCTCTATTATCTGAAATCGACGGAAACCTTCAAGCAGGTTGAGATTATACTCGCCGTGCTTGTAGTATTCATCTTCTTCGGTGAGTATCTCCTAAAGAAGGCGCTCGGAAAACATATCGGATTCGACGCGACGTCGAAACAGTTGAACGATCTTTCTTCCGAGGAAGAAGAAGAGAACCGGTGATACTACCGCATCACGACTGTATCACCGTTCGATCTTGTCGATCTTGGCGGCTAGTATGAAATCATTTTCTGATAGTCCCCCGATGGCGTGCGTGGAAAGCTCGAGTTTTACGCGATTGTAGAAAATATATATGTCGGGGTGATGACCCTCACTCTCGGCAAGGCCGGCAACTTTGTTGATGAACACCATCGCCTGTTTAAAATCAGCGAACGAAAACTCCCGTGAGATCGCGGTGGAGTCGGCGTTCGGAATCCACTCGGAAACTTGGGGAAGATACTCCGCCGCACCTTCTTTTCCGAGTGGCGGCATTCCCCCTTCGCACGCAACGCACTTTTTGTCGGTGAGATTCATATGAAAAATAAGTTGATTGTGCCGCGGGGGTGAATCGAACACCCAACGCCTGCCTCTTCCGAAGCCAGTTGGACTATCTCATCATCCCGGTTATTACCGGGAGCTGGGCGCTTGTGCAAGATTATTGTTGGGACTCACTTGCTAGTCTCTACACCTTCCGGAGAACTTAAACCCTCCCCGGCTTGGCTCGGGATTGTTTCCGTAACCAGAAGTTTCCCCCGAATTCACCCAGTTTTTAATCCCGCATTACTGCGGGATGCCCCGAAGATCCAGGGCAGCGCTCTACCATTGAGCTACCGCGGCATGTATTTTCCTTTGAAACTACAACGCTATACTACCTCAACTCTCTTCTCTCTTCAATGTATATCCCGTATAATCAAGAAACGAAATGCAACAAGAAACCCTGCTTCAAGTTAAAAATCTCTCCGTCGCTCTTGACGGAAGAACCGTCTTCGAGAACGTTTTTTTCTCGCTTAAACCGGAGGAGGTGCTCGCGGTAATAGGCCCGAACGGCGCCGGCAAGTCGGTGCTCTTGAAAACACTTCTCGGTTTTCACGAACCGAAAACAGGTTCGATCTCGTGGGCTCCCGGCACGAGCTACGGATATCTCCCCCAGCGTTTTCATGTGGATCACTATCTTCCGATGACCGTCGAGGAGTTCCTCAACCTGAAACCGAATCCGAGGTATTCGATCGAGGAGGTATTGAAGATGGTGAAGATCGACACGCACTGGCTCAAGAGAAATCTCGCGACATTCTCGAGCGGGCAACTCCAGAAAATTCTTCTCGCGTGGTCCATCATCGATCAGCCGAAGGTGCTTCTCTTCGACGAACCCACGGAGAACGTGGACGTCGTCGCACAGGAGTCGGTATACGATCTCCTTCACCATCTTCAGGACACTCTGAAGATCTCGATTATTCTCGTCTCACACGATTTGAACGTCGTGTACCGATATGCGAACCAGGTACTCTGTATGAATCACGCGATGACATGCTACGGACCGCCGAAAGAGATTCTCACAAACGAGACGCTTTCGGAGCTTTACGGGGATCATGCGTTTTTCCATCACCATCACGTCGGCGAAGAACACCATCACCGCCACGAAAATGTCTGAATTTTTAATTTTGTAAATAAACCCGCGTTTAAAAATTTTAATGTTTTAAACATTATTTAAAAATTGGAAATTCAAAAATTAGTTATGACCCTAATCTTCCTTTATACTCTTCTTTCCGGCGTCTTCGTCGCCGCCGCCTCGGGGCTCATCGGGTCGTTTCTGGTGCTCCGCAGGATGACGCTTATGAGCGACGCCCTCTCTCATGTGGCGCTTCCCGGCATCGCGCTCGGCGTACTCTTCCACTTCGAACCGATTATCGGGGGTATTGTCGCGCTCTTTATCGGCATCCTTCTCATCTGGCTTATTGAAACGAAAACGAAGCTTGCGACCGAGTCCGTGACCGGCGTGCTCTTCGTGACCGCGCTCGCCATAGGATCGCTTCTTATTCCCGAAGAGGATCTTCTCGAGGCGTTTTTCGGAAGCGTGCAGAATATTACGCTCCCGCAGATTTTGATCCAAACCGCACTTGCAATCGCGGTGATCACGATTATATTCGCGTTCAAGAAACGTCTCACGCTTTTCTCGATCGCTCCCGATTTGAGCGCCTCGCTCAAAACATCGCCCGCGGCGACCCAGCTCCTGCTTTTGCTCCTCATCGCGTTCACGATCGCAATCGGCATCAGCTTCGTGGGAGTGCTCCTTATAAGCGCGCTCTCCATCATCCCCGCCGCGACGGCGAGGAATCTCGCGAAGAGTTTCAACGGATTTGTGAGCGCAAGCATTACCATCGCGATCATTTCTCTTCTGGGAGGACTCCTCGTCGGAAACGCCTATTCCCTGAACCCCGGCATCATGACGGTCCTCATAAGCGCCGCCTGCTTCGCGTTAAGTTTATTGAAGAGAAAATAAGAAATGAATTTAAAATTTATTCTTGAGTGCCTCAACCACTTTTGAGACGCCGACCGCGTATGCGGCCATTCTGAAGCTCACCGGGTTTTGGGTTTTGTAAGAATAGATTGCGTCGAACGCGGAGTCCATCTTCTTTTTGAGCTCGGAGAATGTTTTTTCCTTCGTCCAACGCTCATCGTGCATATTCTGATACCACTCGAAGTAGGAGACGGTAACTCCTCCCGAGTTTGCGAGCACATCCGGAATCACCGTGATGTTATTTTTCTCAAGTATTATATCCGCCTCGTCAGTGACGGGGCCGTTCGCCATCTCGAGCACATACTTCGCTTTGATCGCTTCGGCGTTTTCCACGGTAATCACATTCTCGGTCGCGGCGGGAATAAGCACGTCGACGGGAAGTGTGAGAAGCTCTTCATTCGAGATTATTGTCGTGCCGGCCATTCCCTCGAGCGATCCGTGTTCTTTTTTGAACCCGATCGCGGCATCGATGTCGATCCCCTGATCGTTTCGGATCGCATGTTTGGAATCGGCAATCGCGACCACGCGATACCCCGCTTCATGCGCGTAGCGCGCGATATAATATCCCACGTTCCCTATCCCCTGCACCGCAATCGTCGTCTGCTTCGGATCAAGATGTTCCCGCTCCGCGAGATTCTGGAACACATAAAATCCGCCGAGTCCGGTCGCTTCCGTTCTTCCCTCGATTCCTCCCTTTTCAACGGGCTTTGCGGTAATCATCGCGGGGGTGTACTTCCCCACGATCTTCGCGTACTCGTCCGCCATCCACCCCATCATTTCCGGGGTCGTGTACATATCGGGCGCCGGTACGTCCTTGTCCGGTCCCACAATTTCATGAATCGCGCGGATATACGCGCGGGAGATTCTTTCGAGTTCTGCGGAAGAACATTGCTTGGTATCAACAATCACGCCTCCTTTCCCTCCGCCGAACGGAATGTCCGCAATCGAACACTTCCACGTCATCCACATCGAAAGCGCGCGAATCTCCGAAGGATTCACGAACGGACTGAAACGGATGCCGCCCTTATAGGGGCCCCGCGCATTCGAGTGCTGGGCGCGATAGCCCGTGAATACCCGCACGGACCCGTCATCCATCGTGACGGGAAAATGCACCTCGAGAAATTTGTCGTGCACCGAAAGTTGCTCCACGACATCGGCCGGAAGTTTCAAAATCTCCGCGATCTTCTTCAACTGCGCGACGCTTGTTACGTACGGATCGTTCATGGTTGTTGTATTGTTACTACAAATCGACGACTAATTAATTCGTTTGTATCAAACTTTGGTCGGAGAGCCGGGAATCGAACCCGGTCTACCTGCTCCCAAAGCAGGCGTACTACCGGTATACTACTCTCCGCTTACTTGATGTCGCAGATGGGTACTACATCCTCGAGACGTTTACATTCTACGCGTCGGAATATATATTGTAAATCAGAAACTCCCCTCGTAGCTCAATGGATAGAGCAGTGCTCTTCTAAGGCATTGATGCGGGTCCGATTCCTGCCGAGGGGGCATGGAAGAAATATTCAAGTGGCTGACGGCGATGATGGGCGTTCTGATGTCCTTAGGGCACTACCCGCAGGCCTATAAGATTTTCAAAAATAAGTCATCAAAAGACGTTTCGGTTTTCACCTATCTCGTTTTCGGCATAGGGACGATCGTTTGGCTCCTCTATGGCATCTATACCCGCGACGTTGTTGTCGTGGCGGGATTCGCGCTCGGCGTCATCGGCTCGTGGCTCGTGATTTTTCTGTCATTGAAATACAGAAATAGATCGTAGTTATCTTCCTATAAAATACTGAAGCGGCAGGAAATGTTCCACGCCGCTTCTTTAATTACTAACCTTTGAATTAATATCTCCTCTTTTTCTTTCCGCTTTTCTTCTTTTTCTTTGCTCTCGAGAAATATTTCTTTCTTCTCAAGTACGCCCTAACAGCGTTAGGGCTCGGTTTTTTCTTTTTCCGTACCATTTTTCACCTAATTTGTTTCTTCGGAAATTACTACCGCTTTCTGTTTTTTTGGTTTTAACAGAAAAGCGATAATAAAACAGAAAATCGAGTAGAAGAAAAACGGTCCGGCACCATATCCGAAAAATTTTCCTTCAAGACCGTCTGCTGTAAGGGATACAGAAAACCCTCCTGAAATATTGAGGATCAATATCCCCAAGCAATATGCACCGAGAAAAAATGAGAGGATAGACATACAAATAGAGAGAATGCTCTTGAGCGAGTATTTGCTTTCCCTTGACCTAAGAAAAAGCAAGAAGGTTGTTGGAAAACTTATCACCACAATGACACCCCACCAAAAAGGTGTTAAGAATGTGAATTGTGTTGAGGAGGTCATCGTAATAAATATACTAAGAAGAACAACCCCGGCTCCAAACAGAAGAATAGAGATGATTTTTTCGAAGAGGGAAATATTTAACTTCATGATGTCACCCTTATAAATAATGGATATTATTGTTTATTAATTGAGAAAAACTCACTTTTACTGTTCGGTATTTTACAACATCCTACAAGAAAAGTCAATCTCTCATTCGACACCAAACTCCAGCGGGTTTTCTTTTGTTTTAAGGAAGCATTGCGGAGCGAGAAAAAACACCATCCACAACAAAGATGGATAATTTTCTTCTCCTGAACGAGCATGATTGAGTGAGGTAATAATTCCGCAAATGAGGACGAAGGAAATCCGGAATTCAACACTGTCCGAATCCCAAAGCCTGTCGCAGACAGGCGGAGGTTGAGTTTGTTGAATTCCTCGATTTCCAAGGACGAATGGATTCGGAATTATCCGAGCGAAATTCTTTGCTCGTGAGGGAGGAGAAAAATTATCCAACCCCCCTACTCCTCCGCAAGAAGCTGCGGCATCAAGCTCTCCCCCGTCATCTCTTTCGGTTTCCGAATCCCCATGAGGTCGAGGAGCGTCGGCGCCACATCCGAGAGGATCCCGATTGTAGAGAGCGGCGCGAGAGAATCTTTCGGCATTCTCCTTCTGAACTGCTTTCCCACGAGATAGACCGGCACGGGACTCGCGTTGTGTCTCGTTTCCGGCTCTCCCGTTCTCAAATCCAAAAGCACCTCCGCGTTTCCGTGATCCGAGGTAATTATCATCACATCGTCCTCGTCGAGCACCGTTTTCACCAATCTCCCAATCTCTTCGTCTAAAATTTTAATTGCGCGGAGCGTCGCTTCGTAGTTCCCCGTGTGCGCCACCATGTCCGCGTTCGCGTAATTCACGAGAATAAAATCATACGTCCGTTCGTTCAGGGCCGTGAGCACGCGATCGGTAATCGGCCCCGCCATCATCTCGGGATGCTCGTCGTGCCGTATCACTTTTTGTGAAGGAAGGAGCACCCTGAATTCATTCCGGTACGGTTCTTCCTTCAGTCCGTTGAAGAAATACGTCACGTGTGCGTACTTCTCCGTCTCCGCAATGCGAAGTTGTGTTTTCCCCTCTTCCGAAAGCACTTTCCCAAGGGGGCTTTCCACGATCTCCTCGGGAAAGGCGACTTCCGCCTTGAACTCGGGTTTATACTCCGTCATCGTTACGGCGTAAAGATTCTTGAACGACTGCACGGGAAATCGGGAAAAATCGGGATCGAGAAACGCGCCGGCAAGCTCACGCATTCTGTCTTCCCTGAAGTTGAAAAAGACAATCGCGTCGTTGTCCTGAATCGGACGGGGAACGCCGACGACCGACGGGGCGATATACTCATCGTTCAGTTTTCGCTCGTAGGCCTCTCGGGCGGCCTCTTCGAGCGTGGTTCCTTGTTCTGTTTTTTGTGTAAGAATCGAATACACTTTCTCCGTTCTGTCCCAGTGTTTGTCCCGATCCATCGCGTAGTATCTCCCGCTTATGCTCGCAAGGAACGGCATTATGTCGGTTTTCGCCTTTTCGGAAAGTTTTTTCGTAAGGCGCTCCACCGATTCCGGGGCGCTGTCCCTTCCGTCCGAAATAAGCTGGAGAAGAAACGGGACGTTCTTCTCGCGCGCCATTTTAACGAGCGCAACGAGATGATCGAGAGACGCATGGATATTTCCCTCGGAGAGAAGCCCCACAAAATGCACGGTGCTTTGATGCACTTCGGCGTGGGTGAAGGCGCCGAGAATCGCGGGGTTTTTGAAAAAACTTCCGTCTTCGATCGCAAGCGAGATACGGGGAAAGTGTTGATACAGCACTTTTCCCGCGCCCATAGTGAGGTGACCCACCTCGCTGTTTCCTTCTTCTTCCCACGGGAGTCCCACCGCGATCCCGGACGCCTGAAGCGCGCCCGAAGGAAAGTTGTTTTGGATGGCGCGCATGACCTGCGGTTCGGCGCGGTAGGTCGGATTCGATTCGTCGAGCGCTCCGATCCCCCATCCGTCCAAGACCACGAGTAAAAACGTCCGTTTCATACATCATCTATTCTAACAGGGAATGGGTACTCCTAGAAGGAGATGTCGTATTTCTCTTTTCTCTCTCATCAGCTCGCGTTCCGCTCGATTTGCCTTCTCCTCGCTCAACATGCGGAAATTGAGGGGTTCTACAACTCAACCTTGCGGGATTCGAATAGTGTAGAACCTCCTCATTTCCTTTGTTTCGCTCGGGAAGGCATTCGTCTCGCTCCACGATGCTTCTTTGAGAAAAAAGAGAAATACGAGCAAGTTTTTGATGAAAGGGTTTCTCTTCTTTGGGGCGAGCATAACGAAGTGAAGACGCAACGTTGCGAGGAGCGACGAAGGAAATAGGAATTGAAGGTGTTTGATCTGCCGAAGGCAGAGAGTTCCTTCAACTCCGTTCATTTCCAAGGAGTGACGAGCGAAACGTTGTCTGAACGGAGTTCTCTGCGAGCTCTAAAGAAAAGAAACCCACAACAACCCTCTTTGACACCATCCTCCCCTCTTCCTATACTAAAGGCATAGTTCCGAAAACGTCGATGGAACAAAACAATTATTATAATTTCGATTCATATGAACATAACCCCCCTGGAGGCGGGCATAGTTCTGGTTGCGGGCATCGCGATCGGATATGCGGTCCGACTCAATATCGCGAAGAAGGCAAAGAACTCGATCGAGCGGAAAGCGGAAGAGACGCTTGAAACGGCGAAAGTAAAGGCGAAAGAAGTAGAACTCGAGGCGAAGAACCGCGCGGCGTCGGTTTTGACCGAGGTGCAAAAGGACGAACGCGAACGGAAACAAGAAATCCGTCGTTTGGAAGAGCGCCTCACGAAAAAGGAGGATGTTTTGGATGAGCGTGCGCGTGAGTTTGACACTCAACTCATGAACATCTCCACGAAAGAAACAAAGCTCAAGGAAGCGGGGGAGGAGGTAAAAGCACTCCACGAGAAAGCGGTCGTCGAACTCGAGCGAGTCGCCGGACTCTCCCGGGAAGAAGCGAAGCGGGCGATCTTCGAGGAACTTGAAACGTCTTACCGAAAAGACCTCACGAACGACATTGCACGACTTGAACGCGATCGCAGGGACGCGATCGAAGCGAAGGGAATGGAGATTTTGGAAACCGCGATTCAGCGTTACGCACGGAATTCGATTGCGGACATCACGACAAGCGTCGTGAATCTTCCCGACGAGGATCTCAAGGCAAAAATTATCGGGCGCGAAGGAAGAAAAATACGCGCCTTCGAGCGGCTCACTGGTGTCGAGGTGATTGTCGACGAAACGCCGGAGAGCGTAGTGCTTTCTTCGTTCGATCCGATGCGACGCGAACTTGCGAGAATGGCGCTCGAAAAACTTCTGAAAGACGGGAGAATCCAGCCCGCGAAGATCGAGGAAAAAGTGGAAGAGGCGCGGCGCGAACTCGAAAACAGAATCCAGAAAATCGGAGAGGATGCCGCATACGAAGTCGGCATTCTCGATCTCCCGAAAGAGTTGATCTATCTTCTGGGACGCTTGAATTTCCGCACGAGCTACGGACAAAACGTTTTGCAACATTCGATCGAGATGGCGCACATCTCGGCGATGATCGCGGCGGAACTCGGCGTGAACACCGAGGTTGCGAAAAAGGGAGCGCTCCTTCACGACATCGGAAAGGCGGTGGATCACGAAGTCGAGGGAACGCACGTTGAGATTGGGAGGAAGCTTCTTAAAAAGTACGGGATCGCCGACGAGATCGTCCAGGCAATGGAATCACATCACGATGAATATCCTTTTGCTTCGCCCGAGTCCTATGTCGTCGCCGCCGCGGATGCAATTTCCGCCGCGCGGCCCGGAGCACGCAGAGACACACTCGAAAAATATATTAAGCGACTCGAGGACATCGAGAAGACGGTGAACAGCTTCGAGGGCGTGAAGCAATCTTATGCAGTATCCGCGGGGCGTGAGGTAAGGGTGTTCGTGGTCCCCGAAAAAGTGGATGATTTCGGGGCGCTTGAACTCGCGAAACAGATTGCACAGAAGATACAAACAAACGTTCAGTATCCCGGTGAAATTAAGGTAACCGTGATACGGGAAGTGAAGGCGGTGGAGTACGCGAGGTAGGAACTTTCTATACCGTACTCCCCCTCACTCGGGCGCTCCGGGCCGCTTGGCCAAGTCTTACCCTCGTTCGGAGGAATACGGTATAGAACACTGCTGTTGATTGGGGCTGTTTATAATAAATGTAGGAAAATAAAGGGGTATTTGCTATAATACCCAAGTAAGAAAAAGGTCGGCAATGAAACACATCAAATAAGAACTACATGAAAAAAGACGGATTGGTGGAAGCGGTGATAAAAGCGGCAGGCACCGAAACGAAAAAGCAGGCGGTACAGGCGGTCGAGGCGGTATTCGACACTATTGTAAAAACGCTGTCTCGCGGCGAGGAGGTCGCGATCACCGGATTCGGCACTTTCAGGGTTGCAAAGCGCGCGGCCCGAATGGGTGTCAACCCGAAAACCGGTGAAAAGATTCAGATTAAGGCCTCGACGAAACCGAAATTCCGCGCCGGAAAACTCTTAAAAGAAGCGGTATTATAAGGATTCTTTTGAGCTCAATCAAAAAGCTCCCCTTTTGGGGAGCTTTTTGATTATCTCTATCGTATCAGCAGTTTCCTCACCAAACCGCTAACATCAATAAAGCTTTGATAGGCGCCCTTCACCGCTTCCAGCGAGGACCGAACCAAATCCTTTACTGATGAGAGAGGTGGGGTGGATGTGGAATTCGTGTCGGCGACCGGGGAACTCGAAGTAGAAGCAATAAGAGGGGTGATCATCTCCGGAGAAGACGCCGTCTCCTCGGTGCTTGTGGCCATATAGCGGGAGGTAAAAAGATCCGCCGCTTCATTGTTTAATCTTGAGGCGGTAGTAATGAGCGACTTCGCTTTTGTAAGATGTTTTGCAATATCTTTGTTGCCGGAGCGGATCCCGAGTGACACGAGATTTTCGTTGACTTTTTCCAATCGCTTCTCCGCGATTTGTATCGCTTTCGCTTCCTGTTTTATAAGAATAAAATCCTGAACCCGGCTTACGAGAGGGAGATACTCCGATTCGCGCCATTCCTTAAAACGCTTCGCGATACCCGTGATGTCGTCCGCCGTAATCGAATTTAAGTCGCTTAAGAGGTCGCGTTCGGAGTCGTAATATGCAAGCGCGCGAGCAAGATCGTCGAGTGCGTTTTGCTTCCATACCTCGAACTGCTCGTCTTTTTCGGCGGTAAGCAGTTTAAACTCAAAATCTTTCGTTTCCGCGGAAGAAAGGTCGAGTACCTGTTTAAATGTCTCTATCTTAAGTGAAAGATCATTTGAGGTATTGTCGTCTTTCGCGGTCACGAGATCATCCAGATACGCTTTGGCATTCTCCAGCACTTTCTGAACTGCCGGAGTGCTTTCCGCCGCCGCAGTTCCGGAATACGAGACGATAAAAAGCGCCGAGACGAGCACCAAGATAAATCCTTTTGTTGTTCTGTGGTTCATTCTTTTAAAAAATAACTTTGTTCAAAAGCGTATCAATCTCCGAATTATTTCCCGCCTCAATGAGCACGTCAAAACGCTCTTCCTCGGATTGAAGAAGCTCCTTATTCAGATGACGCATGGTGTTACTCGAAATTTCATTGAGTGCCGAGGCAATCGTCTGATCCACTGTCTGGCGGTAGGTAATGGCCTCGAGCTCTACATTAATAGTGAGATTATTAAACTCCTGGCTCAACAGCTCGGGGTTCTCGACCGCCGAGAGCGCGGGGCTTGGCCTCGTGAGCGAGGTTGCGGTAATAATCGACACGATAAGCATCGCAAACGCAGTAGCCCATAAAGGAGCTACTCCCCACATCGATCTCCGCTTTCCCGGCACGACGAGTATGCCACGACGGGTCGCCGCGACGAACTCGACGTCCGGTTCGATCACGCTAAGCGTCTTGAGTTGTTTTGCGAGATTCTTCATTTGTTTCTTCAAGATGTTTTTTGAGCTGTTTCAGGGCCCTGTGCTGGATGACTCGTACTGCCCCTTCGCTCTTCTCGAGTGCCACCGCAATCTCCTTGTTCGACCTGTCTTCGACAAACTTCATAATGAGCACGTCCTGATATACCGGTTCGAGAAGGGTCAGATATTTTTTTATTCGTTCCACCTCGAGTGTCGTATCAAGCTCGTACCCCTCCGTTTTCTCTGAAACCAGCAGATACTCCGGCGCTTCGTGAAGCGCGATATTCGGTTTCGAAGTGCGGTAGTAGTCGATGATCGCGTTTCTCGCAATCCGATACAACCAACTCGAAAAGGGAAATCCCTGAAATTCATAACGCCCGATATTCTTCCACGCACTCAAAAATACCTCATGCGTGATATCCTCGGCGTCCCCTTTTCTTCCGCCCACCTTCAAGAAGACGAAGCGATAAATGGCGGATATGTGGCGGTCATAAAGCACTCCAAAGGCCTCTTCTTTGCCCTCTTTTGCTTTTTGAACCAGTTTTTGCTCGTCTTCCATAGGTAGAACGATGATTTTTCCCTTTTGTTTCGAGGGAGCCGTAAACGTCCTGTAACAGGGGTGTAACGTTACAAAACACCGCCCACTCATAGTACCAGAAGGCGCCGGGGTTTCAAATGAAAAACAAACTAGAAAAGGTTTTGAGCCGCCCCCAAAAACACCCTGTCTCTCGCGATAATAAAGGCGCCCTCATAATCGGTTGGCTGATCTGAAACCAGAAGCGAAGTCATTTCTCGCAATGGGAGCCATTGCACTTCAAATCCATCTTCTCTCTCTTCTTCGGTAAATGACGGTGTTCCCTTTTCGCCCTTCACTTTGGCAAAAAAACAAAAAGAGGTTTGTTTGAGATTAAATTTCCCCCTGTATTCGACAACCGAACCAATTTCCCCCGTCACTTCAGCATCACAACCCAATTCCTCAAAGCATTCACGCTTCAACGCTCCTTCTATACTTTCCCCGTCTTCAACTCCTCCGCCTGGTAATTTGTGATAATGATGTTTGGAAACATTCAGTATCCCTACGTTTCCACTCTTATCGTAAACAACCGCCCGCGCCGCTTCTCTGGTGTCGAATTTCGCCGCCTCCTCTTCGGAGATGTTTTCCGGATTGATTAACGCTAAAAATTTCATATCAATCTTTTTCTCCTAAAAGCAATACCAGAAGCGGTTTTTAGATAACATTCGAATGCAACTGCTCTTTGTTTATTTACAAAACCACAAACCCAGATGATTACCCAGGGCATGAACTTAGAAGTGTGTTTATTGGCGCCACTATTATGAGACCGCAATCTCTCTTGGAGGTTACGTGTCGAACCTACATAAACCTGTGTTGGAGATTTTATACTACGAAGAATGTAAACGTAATACATAGAAATGGTCCTTCTTCGCGCAAGGCTACGAAGGACACTTCTTCTCTCCGCTTTCTCTTGTCTTTGAATTATCAAGAGAGGTGAGGCGGCTTGCACTTCGAAGCTCCGGAGGAGCGAAGAAGTGTGCGGAATGGGAGAGTCGAACTCCCGACTTCAGTTTGGAAAACTGACATTTTACCGCTAAACTAATCCCGCAGAGAAAGAGGATGCCGATTATAGTTACCCCGTACAAAACTTGTTTTTGTGCGGGGCGATACCCGCTTCAGCATCTATCATTGCACAAAACAGAAAACTCACGCAAGAAGAGTGGGGTGTGGAAAAAAAGGAAAATCCGTGGTAGGGTGAATTGACCGATATATGGGGTCTTTCCCTAAAAAAACAATATTCGGCGTGGTTGTCCTTCTCGCGATCGCAGGAGGCATTATTTATTATTCGGGAGAGGGAATCCGAGGCGTCCCTTCTTCTTTCACCGAGGCGCGTAAGGCGGCCGCGGAGGTAAGCCAGGATATCGTCACGCTCACCTCGAAAACAAAACAGACAATCCAGATGATCAACGAAGCGGAGCGCACCGGGACCGCAAGTCAAATACTCGGCCTTATCGATGAGGCGCGCACCACAAACGCGCAGGCGTACGAGAAGGCCTTCGAGCTCTCAAAAAATCTCAAGCAGATGACGGAGGCATTAAGCAGGGTGGGGTCTCGCGAAAGCCAACAGCTTGCCTATGAAGCGATCGCGATCGAACTCTCGCTTACCAGCGAATTCATCACCTATACGGGCGCACTAAGCGATTTTTTGAATACGCTTTCTAAAACAACAACTACCGGGGTCTACGGGAATCGTCAGACACTTGTGCAGGAACTGGCTACCGTGAACGCGAAAGCGGCGATTATCAACAACCTGAACCGGGAGTTCAACGAAAAAATGGCGGCCTTCGACACATCACTATAATAGTAATATGAAGTTTATTGGTAGAATTATATTTCATGTATTCTCGAATGCCTTGGCGCTTTTTATCGCGGCGCAGATTATAGAAGGGTTTCTTTTCCGGGGCGATATTGTGGCGCTTTTTATCGCGGCGCTCATTCTTACGGTCATTAACGCACTCCTCAAACCGATCCTGAAACTCATTCTGGGACCGCTCATTCTTCTTACTTTCGGCATTATTACGATTGTCATCAACGCGTTCTCCCTTTACATTCTTGACATGTTAAGCCCCGCGATTACAATTCAAGGGTATATTCCCCTCCTTCTTGCAACGCTTATCATAGGAGCGGTGAATATCATAGTCGGTTTCTCGGCAAAAGCGACACACGAATAATCGGTATGCTTCTCATCGGACAAATTATAATCTCCCTTATTCTTATCGCGCTCATTCTTCTCCAGGAGCGTTCAAGCGGCCTCTCGGGCGTATTCGGCGGCCAGGGCGCAACTCCCTACCAGACACGGCGGGGTCTTGAAAAAGCGATCTACTGGGGCACCATTGTTGCCGCAGCAATCTTTGCACTTCTCGCCGTCCTGAATCTCGTAATGTGATTCGAGGCCCCCTCCGCGGAGGGTTTTCTTCCGGCAAACTATAACGGAACATGGCTATCTTCAAGCAAATAGTTGCACGTCTTTCCTTGAAAGAAAGAAGGTGGTTTATCGTTTCCGCGATTGTGTTCCTTGTAGCGCTTGTCACCGAAACGGCGTTTGCGATACACGACCACAGCGTATTTGTTCCCGTCGAGGGCGGTAGCTACCGCGAGGGGTTTGTGGGGCAGCCAATCGCGTTGAATCCGGTAACTTCGAATAACCCGATCGATCAGGAGATAAGCGCACTGCTTTTTAGCCGCTTCGGGAATCTTATGAACGGCTACGAAGTAAGCGACGATGGCAGGGAATACATCCTGAAATTGAAAGAGGATCTGCTTTGGAGCGACGATGAACCGCTCACTTCGGACGACGTGGTGTTTACCATAAAGACCCTACAAAATCCCGAGACGCGTTCCCCGCTCCAGAAGAGCTGGCAAGGAGTCGCCGTCGAGCGGGTAAGCCAGCTTCAGGTGAAATTGACGCTTCTCTCGCCTTACGTGTTTTTCGCCGACGCTATCGTAAACCTCCCGGTTATCCCGAAGCATATCTACGGGAGCATTCCTGTTCAGAATTTTCGCCTCTCGGGGTACAACCTCGAGCCCGTGGGGAGCGGACCGTATCAATTCGAGAAGTTCACGAAACGGAAAGATGGCTTCATCACCCAATATCACTTCACCGTGAACGACAATTATTACGGAGAAAGACCCTATATCCGGGATTTTTATTTCAACTTCTTTCAAACTATGGAGGATCTGGAGCGGTCGCTCGCGAAGCACGACATCAACGCATTCGGCACCTCGGCGCCATTATCTCAAAACATATCAGACATGAAGGGACTCGTCATTAAGAAAGTTCCCATGCCCAACTACTACGCGATATTCTTCAACCAAAACAGCAATCCGCTTCTTCGCGACGACTCCGTACGAAAGGCGCTCATTGCCGCGGTAGATCAGAAAACGGCGGTGGAGCGCACACTCGAAGGAAACGCCATTCCGATTTTCAGCCCGCATCTTATATTCGGGGATGACGGCATACAAAGCGGTGCCGCCACATTCGACCCGGAGCGGGCGCGCGAACTGGTAAGCGCGTTTAAGACAAAAAACAAGAATGAACGGATTGAGATTGCGCTCTCCGTCCCCGATGCGCCTTTTCTGAAAAATATTGCCGAGTATATCCGGAATGTCTGGATGGATGCCGGAATCGATGAGGTGGCCATTCGTACGTTCAATTCGAGTGATCCTACCGATGCCACCGTGAAGTCGCGCGATTATGAAGCGCTTCTTTTTGGAAACGCACTTGAGAACCCGGAGGACTTGTTTCCCTTCTGGCATTCCTCTCAAAGAACATATCCGGGATTTAACCTCTCGCTCTACTCGAATCAAAAAGTAGACACCGCGATAGAAACCGCCCGCCAGTCCGGAATCGAATCGCGCCGCACTGCTCAAGTGATCCAAGAAACTTCGCTCATTATGGCGGATGCGCCGGCGCTTTTCCTGTTCTCGCTTCCCTATACGTACGTGCATACTCCTTCGCTTAAGGGATTTTCTCCCAATACGCTCGGAACCCCCCCGGATCGTTTCAATGAGGTTCGTCAATGGTACGTCGCGGAGGTACGGGTAATTCAATAATCGTATGGATTCCTACGAGAAAAATATTCTTGAGTTCAGAAATCAACTCGACGGAAAAGGGCTTATCGCGCACGAACTCAATGCGCTCCGCGGGTTTTCCCCCGACGGAATAGTGCTCCTCGGAATGGGCGGATCCGGCATGGCGGCAACGTTTTTTAAAGCGACCGCTTGGTTCCTCGGAGCGAGGGTGCCGGTGATGGTCGTGGAGAGCGCGACGCTCCCTCCGCTTCTCTTCAAGCGCCCGCTTTTTATCTCCGTGTCTTTTTCTGGAGTCACCCCCGAAACGATCGCCACAACCAAGGCGGCCCTCCGCACCCGAAAAGGAAGGTCGGCGATCGTGACAACGGGCGGACCCCTTCTCCGTCTCGGTGAAACGCAAAAACTTCCGCGGGTAACGTTCGGGGCGAGCGACTTGACACCAAGAGGATCTCATGCTTATATGTATTACGCAATCCTCGAGATAGTGAAAAAGGTGCTCCCGATACGAGTACCGACCGTCTCGAAATCATTCTCTCCCTCCGGACTTCGTCTTCGGGGCAAGGCATACGCGAAGAAACTTCGCGGCGCACCGGCGCTCGTGTATGCTTCTTCTTTGAACGCTCATTTGGGACAGGTGTGGAAGAGGAATCTGAACGAGACCGGGAAAATTCCCGCATTCACGCATCAGTACCCCGAGTTGTACCACGAAGAAATAGCCGGCTTCGAAAAAATAAAAACGCGTTGGCATGCTATATGGATTGTGGACTCGCAACTCGGAAAGGAAGAAAAAGAGAAGATAACGCGCGCGCAATCGATTTTACAATCCCACAGAGTAACGAGTTTTTCGATTCCGCTCCGGGGAAATAATGCGCTCGAAGAGCTTTGGAACTCGGACGTGCTTTCCCACTGGGTCTCGTATTATCTCGCGAAGACGGGGGGGCTCGATCCGAAGGCGATTCCCATTATTACCAAATTGAAAAGTTTGAAAAAATAATACGCCGCCGAGGTGGCGAAACTGGCAGACGCACTGGCTTCAGGAGTCAGCGACCGCAAGGTCTTGGGAGTTCAAATCTCCCCCTCGGCACAAAAGAAATTTTTAATTTCCAATTTTTCCGCCGAAGGCGGATCCTCCTTCGGGGGATAATTTTTAAATAACGTTTAGAAATATAAATTTTTAAACACGCGTTTATTTATAAAATTACAAAATTAAAAATTCTTTAATACATAACCAAGGTTTCTGCAATTCTCGCTGAATCCAGATAAGTCGAAAATTCACCGGGTTAACAAAACCTTAAAACGTATGCCGCGAATGGCACAACACAGGACAAGGAGGTCCGCGGATCACGAAACACTCCAAAAAGAAAAAGGTCATGTAAACCTCGTCGCTCTGGGAGGACTCGAGGAGATCGGACGTAACATGTCCTACGTCGAGTACAAGGACGAGATCGTCATTGTCGATGCGGGCATTCAGTTTCCTGAAGAGACGACACCGGGCGTGGATTTCATCATCCCGAACGTAAGTTCGCTTGAAGCGAAAAAATCCCGCATTAAGGGGCTCGTGCTCACGCATGCGCACTTTGATCACATCGGCGCGCTCCCCTACCTTATGGACAAGCTCGGGAATCCTCCGGTCTATACGATGGAACTTACGAAGGCGCTCATCGAAAAACGGCAGAACGAGTTCACCAACTCCCCGAAACTGCACGTCGAGACGGTAAAGTACAGGGACAAGGTAAAAATCGGAGAATATCTTGAACTCGAATTTTTCGGCGTGGATCACACCGTGCCGGAAACGTCGGGTGTCATCGTAAAAACGCCGATCGGCAACATCGTGCATTTTGCCGACTTCCGCCTCGAATACAACGAGAAGGGTGAAGCGCAGAACACGGCGGAGTTCAAGCGCATCGGCGAGATGGGGGTGCACACCTTTATGATCGACAGCACGAATGCCGAAGAGGAGGGACACTCGCTCTCCGAGAAAAACATCGAGAAGAACCTCGAGAAGCTCTTCGAGCAGGCACAGGGGCGCATTATCCTCACTACCTTTTCATCGATGCTCACTCGCATCGCGGAGATCATCAAGATTGCGGAACGGATCGGCCGAAAGGTCGCGATCAACGGCCGCTCGATGAAAGAGGGTGTCCAGATTGCGCAGTCCCTCGGATATATCAAATCGAAGAAAGATACGCTGATTCCGGTCGAGGAGATACACAAACATAAGGACAATAAAGTGCTGATTCTCACGACCGGTTCGCAGGGGCAGGAAAATGCCGGCCTCATGAGGATTATGATGGGCGAACACCGCTATATCCGCATCAAGCATGGTGACATGGTGCTCTTCTCATCCTCGGCAATTCCGGGAAACGAACGGAGTATCCAGACCCTCAAGGATAACTTAAGCAGGCAGGGAGCGCTCGTCATCACCTCCTCGATCATCGACATTCACGTAAGCGGCCACGCACCGAAGGGCGACTTGGAAGCGGTGATAAAACTTATCAAGCCGAAGTTCCTTATGCCGGTGCATGGGTATTACTTCATGCGCTTCGCAAACGGCCAGAACGGCGTCTCGGCGGGACTCAAGCCCGATCAGATTCGTCTTCTCGACAACGGTCAGGTCGCACATCTTACCGAACATGAGTTTGTGATTTCGAAGGAAACGGTGCCCGCAAACTACGTCATGGTAGACGGGCTCGGCGTCGGCGACGTGGGAGAGGTGGTGCTTCGCGATCGGCGGATGCTCTCGCAGGAAGGAATGTTTGTCATTATCACGACGATCGACAAAAAAACAGGGAGGGTGCTCAAGAATCCTGACATCATCTCTCGCGGATTCATTTACCTCAAGGAAAACCAGACGCTTCTGGAGGAAATTCGGAAACGGGTGCGCGGTATCATCGGCCGTATCCCCCGCTACCAGCCGCTCGATGCGGACTATGTGAAATCACTGATCCGCGATCAAGTTGGACAATTCCTGTACAACAAGACCAAGCGCCGCCCCATGGTCCTGCCTGTACTTATCGAAATCTAGACACCGACACAGTGAAGCCGGGCCTCCGAGAGGAAGCCCGGCTTCCCCCTATTAATCTACTTTATACTTACTACTCTATACTTTATACTAGGAATATATGAAACCAGTATTAGTGTCCGGCATCCAGCCGACAGGAAAACTGCATATCGGAAATTATCTCGGGGCGCTCAAGAACTTCGTGGATCTCCAGAACACGGGAAAGTTTCAGTGTTTTTTCTTCGTCGCGGATCTCCATTCGCTTACCGAGGAATTCGACCCAAAAGAAAAACCGAAGCAGGTGGAGAATCTTATTCTCGACTTCCTTGCCGCCGGAATCGATCTCAAAAAATCGGTGCTTTTTGTGCAATCCGCAATCCCCGCTCATAGCGAGCTTGCGTGGGTTCTGAATACCATCACCCCCCTTGGTGAACTACGCCGCATGACACAGCTTAAAGAGAAAACGGGCGAAGAATATGAAACAACGAACGTCGGTTTGTTCGACTATCCCGTTCTTATGGCCGCTGATATTTTGATCTACAACCCGAAATTCGTGCCGGTAGGCGAGGATCAGCTCCAACACCTTGAGCTCACCAGAACGCTCGCGCGAAAGTTTAACTCAAAGTTCGGGAATACGTTTTTCGAGCCGAAACCGCTCCTGACAGAAATCCCCCGTCTCATGAGTTTGGACGATCCGACAAAAAAGATGTCGAAATCCCGCCCCGAAGGATGTCTCTTCCTCGATGATGAGTCGGGAATGATCCGCAAAAAAATCATGCGTGCCGTCACCGATTCGGGAACCGAGGTACGCGCCGATTGGGAACAAAAACCGGCGGTTACAAACCTGATGCGAATCTATTCCGCGATGAGCGGTAAGAGCATTTCGCAAATCGAAGAGCGCTTCAAAGAAAAGGGGTATGGAGAGTTCAAAAAAGAACTTGCGGAGATCGTCGTACAAGGACTCGCGCCGTTCCAAAAGAAGAAGGAGGAGCTTGGGAAAAAGAGGGCGGCAATCATGAAGCAGATCGCTACAGGAAACAAGAAAGCGAACGCAATCGCGTCGAAGAAACTTATGGAGGCAAAGAAAAAGATTGGTCTCGTTTGACAGTTCGTCTTGTGGGGGGTAGGGTAAAAGAAATAAGTCGGAAATTATTACAAAAACATGACCGCCGAAAACTCGTTTGAAGAACAAAAAATAGAGGAACCGGGACAAGAAGAGGTGGTGGAGTTGTATACAAAACCCGACGGAACAACCATTCTGAAAAGCGACTACGACGATGAGATGGAGAGAAGGAAAGAAGACCCAACCCGCTGGAGAGATACAAAGTAGATAAAAAACAAACTCCTTTCGGGGTTTGTTTTTTTATTGAGACCACCTATTGAGGCCCCAATCTATCGAGGCCCGGCCTCGATATAACACTTTGCCCACGATCGAAAGGAAAGTGTTATATCCTACAATTTTCTTAACCCGATCCAAATCTTCAATTCGTCGAGCTTGGCATCAAGCTCCGCATCGAACTTCTCCGATCGTTTCCATTCGAGCGACGCGGCGCCCGTTTCTTTTTTGATGAGCGCCTCGTTCTTCCCGATAATGTGCTCCAGCTCCTTATCTCCCTGCATTATCAGCGCGACCGTGTCCTTTGGCTCCAGCTTCGCGTCTTGTCGTAATCCCTGGACGGTCCTGATAAGCTCTCTTAACATTCCTTCTTCGCGAAGCTCGTGCGTAATCTCCGTGTCGAGCACAAATTCTTCTTTCAGATTTTTATCAAATGTAATTTTCTTCACATTTATTTCGTCCTTCAATATCTCCAAGAGTTCTTTTTCGTTCCCTAATTCCTGATTCCTGATTCCTAATTCCCGCAATGGCTGTCTCACTTTTATTCCCAGCTCCGCACGCTTCGCCAGAACCACACTCGCAAGATCGCGAACTCGCTGCATGTTTTCGAGAAGTTTCGCATCAATAAGTTTCTTGTCGAACCTGGCCCAGTCGGCCGCATGGACCGAAACGCCCTTCCCGTCGAGCGAGAGATAAAGCGCCTCCGCAAAAAACGGGGTGAAAGGAGCCATGAGCTTCGCAATTTCTTCCAACACGAACTTCAGGGTTATCGATGCGGCAAGATAATCTTTTTTATTATCGGATTTCTGCAGGCGCCTCCGCGATCGCCGAATATACCACCTAGAAACGTCTCCGACGAACTCCTCGATGTTTCTTGCGGCGACACCCACTTCGTACGCGTCGAGATTTTTTGTCGCGACACCGATCGTCTGATGAAGCCGCGCCAATATCCACTTATCGAGGATGTTTGCGGATTTATGTTGATTTGACGCCGAACTACGCGGAATTTTTCTGCGACCTTCCGCGTTCGGTCTGCGTTGATCCGCGTACGTGTTATAGAACACATAAGAGTTATAAATAAGCGAGAAGAATAGTCGTGATACTTTTCCGAGATCGATCTCGTTGAATCGTTTCGGTTCGCCGGGAGGATTTACCGTGTAGAAGTACCAGCGAATCGTGTCCGCACCGTACTTCGATATCATATCCCAGGGATTTACGGTATTTCCCTTCGTCTTGGACATCTTCGAGCCGTCCTTGTCGAGAATAAGTCCCAGAACGATAACATTCCTATAAGGCGACTCAAGGCCGAGGAACGTCGCGATCGCGAGGAGCGTATAAAACCATCCGCGTGTCTGGTCCATCGCCTCGCAGATATAGTCAGCCGGGAAATCAATCGACTTCAGATGCGCCCTAAGCTTCGCGTCGGAAAGCTTCAAGACATGATCCGTGAGTTTCAAACTATTCCCAAAGGGGAAGTGTTCCTGTGCAAGCGGCATCGCGCCGGAGTCGAGCCACACGTCGATCACCTCGGGCGTACGGCGCATGGCTGCTTTACACTTCGGACAACGGGCGGGAAACTCGTCGATATAGGGCTTATGGAGATCGTAGGCGCCGGTCTCGTCCCTCGGCACCGATCGGAACGTCCCGCGTTCCACCTGACCATTATTCACATAATCCTCACCGCGCTTGTCTTTCGCCGCGACCGCGTCCGTGCTCGTCCATCCCTGCATAATGTGCTGTAGCATCCACACGCACGATTCGTGCGTCACGACGAGAATCGTCTTCCCCGTGTACTTTTTCTCGATATCCCGGACGAAACCGAAGAGGCGCGCGCGAAGATCCGCGAAACTCTCGCCGTTCGGCGCCCGTTTTAAGAACTTTTCATTACGTGAGCTGTAGTATCCTTTATACGCCTCATAAGGTTTCCCATTGAAATCGCCGAAGTTGAATTCACGGATACGTTCGTCGAAGAGTATTTTCCCCAAGGAAAGTGTCTCCTTGAAAATTTCCGCGCTTTCTTTTGTTCTTGCAAGATCGGACGCAAATATATAATCAACCTTATCTTTTTTGATTTCTTTCGCCGCCGCCTCGATCTGCTCCCTGCCCTTCAGAGTAAGGTGATACGGTTTCTTCTCCGGCCAGCTTATCACCATATGTTCTATGTTGCTCTCCGCTTCTCCGTGACGCACGAAAATATATTTATTGGTACTCTTCGGCGCGAGGAGCTCAAGATCTCTCACGCTTCCCGCGCAGTATCCCTTTCCGCACTTTTCACACTCCCATACGGGGAGTGGTGTTCCCCAGTACCGTTCACGGGAGACCGCCCAGTCCTTCACCTCGCGAAGCCACTCGCCGAATCTCCCTTCCTTGATATTCTCCGGGATCCAGTTGATCTTCTTGTTTGACGCAAGAAGTTTCGACCGAAGCTTGCTCATCGCGATGAACCACGAATCGCGCGCGTAATACAAGAGCGGCGTGCCGCATCTCCAACAAAACGGATAATCGTGAGTATAAAGTTCGGTCTTGAAAAGGAGTTTTTTCTTCTTCAAATATTCGAGTATTTTGTTCGTCGTCTCCGCCTCCATCTTTTCGTCTTTCGATTTCACCACCATCCCCTCGAAGTCCTTCGCATCCTTGGTAAATCTCCCCCGTTCGTCCACCGTGTGATGCTGGGGAAGCCCGATCTTCTTCCCGAGATTGTAGTCGTCCTCTCCGTACATCACGGCGGTATGTACGACGCCCGTACCGTCGGTCGTCGTCACAAAGTCGGCGGGATATACCTTGTACGATGTTTTTGACTTGAGCGCCGGAACGTCAAAAAGCGGCTCATATTCAAGCCCAACCAAGTCACTCCCGCCCAAGGTACCAAGTATTTTGTATTCAGCATTAAGTATCCTGTCCGCCAAGCCCTCAGTAATCACAAAATGTTCTCCCGTATTCTTAATACTTGATACTTGATACTTGATACTTCTCCCTACTGCCAGCGCTACATTCCCCGGCAACGTCCACGGAGTCGTAGTCCACGAGAGAATGTATGTTTTATCATCCGCAACAAAAGAACCGATTTTTTGTCCCTTCTTCAGCTTAAACTTTACGTAAACCGAGGTATCCTTTACCTCCTTATACCCCTGTGCGATTTCGTGTGACGAAAGCGCCGTGCCGCAACGCGTGCACCACGGTACCACCTTGTGTCCTTTGTAGAGCAGTTTCTTTTCCCATGCCTGTTTCAAGATAAACCAGACCGACTCCATGTAGTCGTTCTCGTAGGTCACGTAGGGGTGCTTCATATCGAGCCAGAATCCGATGCGGCTCGTGAGTTTTTCCCACTCGTCCTGATATTGCCAGACCGATTTTTTACACTCCTCATTGAACCTAGCGACGCCGTACGATTCGATTTCCTTCTTCGACTTGAGGCCGAGTTTTTTCTCCACCTCAAGTTCCACGGGGAGTCCGTGTGTGTCCCATCCCGCGCGGCGCGGCACATAGTAACCACGCATCGATTTATAGCGGAGGATAATGTCTTTGAAGGAGCGTGCAAGCACATGATGAAGCCCCGGCCTGCCATTCGCCGTCGGAGGACCTTCAAAAAACACAAACTTTTTGTGTTTTTTGCCCTGGGCTTGTCGAAGGGCAAGTGACTTTTCAAAGATGTGGTTCGTGTGCCAAAATTCAAGCACTTTTTCCTCGATTTCCGGAAGAGAGAACTTCGAAAGTCGTCGTAGCATAACGTTTATTGTAACGGGGACTCACCTTTTTCGCAAAAAACTGGAGGCCGTGGAGGCTTATTATTTTGAAGCGTCACATCTTCTTCGGGGCGGAAATTCCGATTGTTGAGAAGAGATTCTCAAATACGATACATGTCGCAGTAACGAGCGCGACGCGCGCATCTCTGATTTTCTTCTCTTCTCCCGCCACGCGTTCCGCTTCGTAGAAGTTATGGAACGTCTTCGCGAGTTCCGAAGCATACCGCGTAAGGCGGTGCACGCCGTAATCGCGGGCGGCATCCTCGATAATTTCAGGGAACCGCGCAAGTTCACGGATGAGATTTACGTCTTGCGATGTCGTAAGTTTCATAATGTCGAAGTTCTTCGGTGCGGTCGTTATCTTCATTTTCGTGAGAATATTCTTCGCGCGCACGTACGCGTACTGAACGTAGTACACGGGGTTCTTCTGCGATCGCTCTTTCGCGAGCGTAAGATCAAAATCCATGTGTGTTTCGGGTGCAATCATAAGGAAGAAAAAGCGCGCCACATCAACCCCCACCTCGTTCACGAGTTCCTCGAAGGTAACGAACTTCCCCTTTCGTTTTGACATCTTCACCAATTCTCCCTTTTCCATAAGACGAATCGCCTGCGTCACAAGCACCGTTGATTCTTTGAACCCGAGTATCTTCGCGACGGCTTGGATGCGCGCCACATAGCCGTAGTGATCCGGCCCCAGAATATTGATCTTTGTGTTGAATCCGCGCTGTTTTGTCTCGAGATAATGTCCGGCATCCGCTAGAAAATACGTCGGATTCCCCTCTTTCGTAACGATCACCCTATCCTTATCGTCGCCGAACGCGGTCGTCTTGAGCCACATTGCTCCGTCATCTTCGAATACAAAATTTTTCCTCTTGAAAAGCGCGGACACCTTCTTCACGAGGCCGCTCGTATGGACCTGTTTCTCGGAGGTGAAACGATCGAACTTGATCCTCGCTTTTTTCTGTACGGCGGTCTTGATGAGTCCCAAGAAATCCTTCGCGGCGCGCTCACCGAGCGCGAGCGGTTTTCCTTTCATCTTCTCAATAAGCGCACGATGTTTGTCCGCCCACTCTTTTACATAATCTCCTTTGTAATACTCCTCCGAATCCGGAATGACTCCCTCCGTCGCAAGTATGGACTTCCCGAGAATCAACACCTGATTTCCCGTATCGTTCACATAGTACTCCCGCTCCACCCTCGCGCCCGCGCGCTGGAGTACGTTCCCCAGGGCGTCGCCCAGAAACCCCCCCCTTCCGTTCGCCAAGGTAAGCGGCCCTGTCGGGTTTGCCGAGATGAACTCAAGTTGGATTTTTTTCTTCAAGATAGAGAGCGTCCCGTATTTCTTTTTCTCACTCAAGATCCGCTTCAGTTCCTCTCCGAGCGTTTTGTTGCTTACCGAGAAATTAATGAATCCTGGACCCGCGACTTCCACTTTTTCAAGAAAACCTTTCGGCGCTTTTTTTCGGATATCATCCGCGATGTGCGCCGCAATTTCGCGTGGATTCTTTTTCTCCGTTTTCGCGAGCTGAAATGCGACCGTCGTCGCGTAGTGCGCCCCCTGGTGTTCGTCCGCAACGCGCACGTCGAACACCGTCCCCTTCGGAACGGCTTTCGCGACAATCGCCGTGATGTTCGATCGAATACCCATCGCTAATTAATGTAGCGCCGAAATCAAAAAACCTCCAGCCGTAAATCGTTGGAGGCCGGGCCTCCCGCGCGAAGCCCGGCCTCCTTGTTTTGAAATACCGTCGTCGGTCCCTAATTCTTAACTCCTTATTCCTAACTCCCGCTATACCACCTCGCTCTGATAGCACTGCTCACAATACACAATCTCTTCTCGCTCGGGCGCATAGGGCGTCTCGAATTCGTTGGAACATTTCCCCGCTCCGTGAGGATGAGGAACGGCATTCGTGTAGATTCCATTTTCTGACTTCACTCCCACACACTGGCACGTCCGCTTATACCACCGCAAAGGATTGCGGTTTTTGATACGCTCGTTATACCGGCAGAGATGGCATAGCCGGGGTATCGGCAGGGAATACTTCTTATAGAACTCGTACTCCATCTGGATCAGGCGAAAAGCGTTTCCGCACGAAGCGCAACCGATCGCCTCCTTTAAAACGGTTTCGTCCACGCCTTGAATCGAATCCGGGATCTTTTCGGAAGGAAGCGTGACCTCGAACTTCCTGAGCTCCAGATCACGCCAGGAAAGCCCTCGCTTTTCGAAATCCTCGCGTCGTATCGGAATGTAGTCGTACGCGGCGCTCTCATTATAGGAAAGTGGAGACAGATCAAACGGGAAGAATTCTCCGTACCGGTACTCGTTGCCGTTCGGAGCGATGTAATATCTTGCGTTCATCTGCTCTTTTATCTTCGGAATCAGCGACTCGTACTCTCCTTTCGTATATTGCTTGTTTAAAATGCAGTACTCTTTATCCTTCAGCGACACGCATCCGAAGCAGTTCGATGAAGAACGGCATGAGATGCAATATTCGATATCGCGGCACGCATTCCAGCAACTGAATGAAAACTTGACGTTGCGGCACTCGTATCCGACGATCACCGATTCGTAGACCAACTCCGATTTGTCGCTCCAGCTCGTAAAATCGTAGCAATCTTTCGCGTCGACCAGCTTCTGTGAGTATCGAACGTTATCCAAATTGTCGCCTTGATAGCAATACTTGGAATTCTTCGATCCGGTAAGATACTCCCCCACTACGTTCGAGTTGTGGGTACCGTGCATATACCGCACCGGACACGACCGCCAAAACGCGCGCGCCTTTTCGCGTACACTGACGAGCGATGCGTACGATCCGATATTCATCTCGCGGAGAGTTCGTTCGTACTCTTCTTTCGGGTACGGCTTGTTGAAAATATAGTATTCTTTGTGCCGGAGGTTTGCGCACCCGAAACAGTGGCTACAGTCGAGGCAATCTCTCGAAAACCACACGTTCCGGCAGTTACAGCACTCGTTTACGAAGAACGACTCGTAGTTTCTGTCGCCCGAAAACACTTCGTAGCACGACTGCAGATGCGATGTCCATATCGAGTCGAAGGAATCCCTGCTGTAGCGCATTCCTACGCAGTATGCGCACCGCTCGGAATTATCGACATCGAACACGAGATAGCAATCCTTGTCGAAACCCGCGTTGTTGCAGTAGTCGCTCCGGACGAGCTGCTTGATCTCCCGTGAAGGCAGGGGAACGTTATAAAGCAACTCTTTGAATTGATCGAAGAAGGAACGGTTGAAATCGTATCCGCGCCCGTAGTTCATCCCGTCCCACGCATCGCTCCACCAGTAGTCGTGATCGAAAATTTTGATCGGCGATGCCTTCGGATACGTCGAGAATATTTCTTTCCCCGTTGCCACGTCGTTCTTCCGGAAAAGATGGCGTTCGTTCCAAAACGATAACCTTCTTGCCGCGCGGCACTCGGGACAAAAGGTCGGTGGGGGTACTAGTATGTGTTCATAGAACGCAAAGTCATCGGGTTCGATAAGGAAGGGCTGCTTACAATTCTGACATTGTCGTACCTCCTTTTTCATGGTTCCTAATTTATAACTCCTTATTCCCGTCACTACTACTCTACCGCGCAGAACAAAAAACCTCCAGCACAAAATCAGTCCCTACAAGCATGTCCACAGCCGCCTATTTCAATCTCCCCTGTTTGTGATACATTTAAATAAACGAAAAACGAGCCACAAAGATAGGAGGCGCGCTCGTCCGTAGTACAAGTAGTAGGAAACCTAGTTTTTTTGAAAATTTTATAGAGGTTGAAATGAAAGCGAAAAATGCTCTTCTCGGTATATTGTGTTTGGTGTTAATAGGTTTAACATTCTTGATTCCGCAAATAGATCAAGCAATAAACACTACAACACAGACAGTTGAAGTTTCACCGGCGTTTCAAACCCACCCACCCGATGCAATGACCAATGAAGCTTATCAGGTGAATGTATTATCAGCTCAAGTCCCACAACAGATATCTGCTCAGATTAAAGTTGAACAACTGCTAACAACTCAAACGGTACTAGTTGGAACACGAATTGCGGCTCAGAACCAGAAAATGAAGAATAATGCGGCTTACAATGTTCGAGCAAGCAACACTTGGTATGACTTTACAATGACTTCTCCGGCAACCTTCTACGATGATGCAGTAAATACCACCTTGAAAGATGCTTACAACTATCAGATAAGCGCAAGGTATATGATCTCTCCGGCGGTTTACAATGCAAATGCGGCTGTTAATACTACAATCCAAAACTCTGCTATATTAGATGCTTTCAACGAAGAAGCAAACATCAGTGCTACGGTTATGTTGGCAAAGGCTCTTCAGAATGGAAACGCTCTTGCGATAACAAAGAAAAATGCAATTGAAGCGACCATCATAAATCTGAAGGTCTAGGATGTTTGAGTTATCAAGTTTATTAGGGAAGATAGAAATTATCTTCCCTAAAAACTTTTTAGGACCCCTTCAAGAGTTCAACTCCGACACTATGAAAACGAAAAACCACCGATGCAATTTGTGGTTTTTTGTTTTGTGGAGATGGCCGGAGTTGAACCGGCATCCGGTATCTTCCTTACAAACGATCTACAAGCTTAGTCCGTTAAGACAGTGTTTGATTCTTTGTTTAACGAGCGTATCCGAATCGCTATACACTCACGAGTCCCATGTATAACACCAGTGATCCTAAGTTGAGACCCAAAGGACTGATGCCGCACTACGCGTAAGCGAGCGCGGGAACTGCGTTTCTATTGGCAGTTAAAATTGAGTGAAGAGTTTCACGAGATTTTCAGCTCGGCCTGCGGTTTGCAAGGGGATGATACTGTCGAAGCCCAGCATCCCCAGAATGGAATTCCGAATTAGGAATTACGAATTTTGAAAGAACTTGAGAGGCACTAATAAGAACGTTTCTCGGCTCGTTTTATTTCACGTTCCGTTTCACGTTTCTTGATGGTTTCCCGTTTGTCATATTGTTTTTTGCCTCTCGCGAGCCCGAGTTCTATCTTCACCCGAGCGCCCTTATTATACAATCTCAAGGGCACTAACGTCAACCCACTCTTGGTTTTTCCCAAAAGGTAGGCGATTTCCTTTTTCCCGAGAAGGAGTTTTCTCGTGCGTACGGAATCGTAATTTGCTGGGGCGTTCTTGGGCTGAAACGACGGCACGTCCATTCCCACGAGAAATATCTCCCAATTCCGCACGATCGCGTGGGCGCCCGCAAGATTCACGTGCCCCGTTTTGATCGATTTCGCCTCGTGTCCGGACAATACGATCCCGGCCTCGAATTTCTCGAGGATCTCATAATCGAATCTCGCTTTTCTGTTTTCCCTTACACCTTTCCGCATAACACTCTCACATTACCACACAACCCCCAATAATTTCATAGTCCCGCATGCATTCCTCCGAACGAGGGTAAGACTTGGGCCTTGTCGGCCCGGAGCGCCCGAGTGAGGGGGATGCGTGCGGGGGGATGAAATCAAAACTCAAAACCTCATTTCGTACCAGTCCAGATTGTAGACGGTTTGGATGAGGAGTCGCTCCCCTTTCGCCCACGTGCGGTTTCCTTCAAGCCCGAGAAGCCGGATCGCCTCCTGGACGTGACCCTCGCTTGATCCCTCAATCTCGAGATAGGGCGGCATTCCCGGATAGTGGTCGATTTCGAATTGCCAACCCTTGAGCGCGAACGAAACTCGTTCCTTCTCCTGATAGGCATAACGCTCAAGTCCGATCGCCTCAAATAACGTGCCCGTCTTTTCCGGATCGGAAACAGTAAGATTAATCTCCTTGTGCGTCCGTGAGGCGCCGAGAATATCCGATCTTCCCTTCCACGTAACCTCATGACTACCTTCCGCATCCGATCGAATCCGCAAGTACCACGGATCTTCACCCTCCTTCACGCCTTTTATGCGATACCAACGCACGCTTAGCATGGTATCTCTCGTCTTTTCCGCGCCGAGTGCCTCGAGCTTCTTTTTTATCGCATCCGCGTCGATGTCCAGAATCGTCGATTCGGTTTCGTGCGCCATACGGGGATTATATCTCAAAACACTCGAGCTCCGCGATAATACTCTTCGTCTTCTCTTCGTTAATGTCTTCCGGCTTGATCTTCGTCTTCTTGAGTATCTGCTTTTCCAGCTCCCTCAACGCGTTATCGAGCGTCCGTAACCGATCGGGACTCATCGCCTTGTCCTTTCTCTCCGCATATCGCTTCCTCCCCTCGGAGATTCGTTCCTCGATGGAACACACACGGTAGGGATCCACGCGCATGTCCGCATAGGCGCATATCTTCTTCTCGAAAGAAGGGTCGCGAAGCGTACGTTCCAGACTTTGGTAGCCGACTGCGGAAAGATACGAGAATGCGACATCCGAAATCCCTATTTCCTTTACAATTGTTTGGGTCGCGCGGTGTTCGTCCGTGCCGTACTTCCGCACAAACTCGTCTTTCACTTTCTGCCAATACTCCAATCCCTCGGGTTCGAGAAATTCGGGGAAATATTCCAAGTCGGACTTGATGATATTCCCCATATCGTGGAAGAGACACGCGACGAGAACGTCGTGTTCGTTGAGCGGCTCGGTAAAGTTTTCGCGGATCGCCTTCGCGACGGCGGCGACGCGGAGCTGGTGAATCCCCAAGCTCGGCATAATACGATATGCCGAATATATCTCGCGAACGGTTTTCATGTTCAAATGGATTTCAGATCCCTCAAAAGCGCATTGACATATTTTCTCAATCCCACCGAGATTCTCACGGTGCCGTCATTAAAAAACTTCACAAGCACCACCTTCTGCTTTTTCACTATCTTCTTCATATTCGAGACCTCGCGCGGGGAGGGCCTGAGAAGAATAAAGTTCGCGTTCGACGAGAACACCTTAAAATCCATCGCTCTGAGCTTTGAGATCAGATACTCCCTGTCTTTCTTTACCTCCGCGGCGACACCCTTAGAATATTTCTCCGAGCCAAGCGCCGCTATCGCGATCTCCTCGAGTATTCTGCTCAGGCCGAGGAAACGATTTTCGTAGTTCAGAATCTTTTTCACGTTCTTCCCGCAGAGCGCGAACCCTATCCTCATCCCCGCGAGCGCGTAGTATTTCGAGAAGGTTCTTAAGAGCACAAGGTTTGGGTACTTCTCGAGAAGTTGAAGGAACGATCGCTCGTCGTACTTCTTCTCGAACCCGCGATAGGCCTGATCGAGAAGCACCGGACAGTCCTTCCGGACATTTTTCAGAATCGTTTCGAGCTCACCGGCCGAGAGCACGTTGCCCGTCGGATTTGCGGGAGAGGCGAGAAGTATCATTTCGGGCTTGTGTGCGCGGTACTCCCTTATGCAATCCCTAATATCAAACGTAAACGAGTTCCCCGCTTCCGGCATGCGGAAGGTAAGGAGCTGTACCCCTTTGAACTTCGCGTGAATGCGGTAGTACGTGTAGTGATACTCGCTCGTGAGAATGCTCCCTTTTCTCTCGGAGACCTTCTCGAATATGAGGGATAGAAAGTCCTCGACGCCATAGCTCAAGACGATACGATCCTCGGGGACATGGAACTTCTTCGAAAGCGCCGGAATAAGAAGAGAGTTGTAGTACCCGGGAATATAGGTACTTACATGGTCTTTTTTGAAGGTCTTGAGCACCCCCAGCGCCTTCGGGGAAGGTCCCTGAAGCACTTCGTTCCGATCGAGCATCCGCTGTTTCATCCTTTTATTGTATCACCTCCCGGCTCACCTGTTCGACATGCCTTGATATGAAACATTATTCTAACGAAAGCGGCGCGTCAATCATCACGCCGCTTTTTTCTTTTATTCCGGAGCGCAAGGAGAATAAAAGTGATAAAATAAAGACATGAAAGTCATTCTTTATATGGCCACGACCGTAAACGGTTTTATAGCCAAACACGACGATTCCGCCGATTTTATAACCAAAGCCGAATCGGAGAGTTATGTTTCCAACGTTCTCGATGCGGGCGCACTTATAATAGGGCGACGAACCTACGGGATACTTTCCAAACAACCTGAGTTTCAAGAATTTCTCAAGTCAAAAGTGAAAATAGTCGCGGTGTCACACAACGACTTCAAGATTGCGGACTCAAATCATGCCGTTGCCCGCTCTCCAAAAGAAGCTCTGGCGCTCGTGAACAATTTTCAAAAAGTGATCGTTGCCGGAGGAGGAACTTTGGACGCCTCTTTTCTTGAAGAAAATCTTGTAGACGAAATTTATCTTGATATCGAGCCGGCCGTTCTCGGGAAAGGCATTCCACTTTTTAATGGCGGTGATTTCGAGAAGAGATTGAAATTTTTAAGCTCTAAGAATTTTGGTGAGGACGAAATCCAACTTCACTACAGAGTTTTCAAATAGACGATTCTTATAGTTACCACCCTACACCACCTCTGTCTGGTAACATTGTTCACAATACACAATCTCAGGGCGGTCGGGTGAATAACTTGTTTCAAATTCGTTCGTACATCCCGGTTTCATGCACTTCCGGTGCCAAAGTTTCAGGGGGTTATTTTTCGCCAGCCGTTCAAAGTGTCTGCAGTTCGGGCAAAGGCGCGGGATTGGGAGATTCATCTTTTTATAAAAACGCAGCTCCTCCGAGATTATTCTGAAACAACCCGTGCATTGATGCGCGCACTGTCTTTTGTGGCCACATTCGATAACTTCGCCCACAATATCGTCGGAAACGTCGACAATGGAATCCGGAATATCTGCGGAAGCGAGTGTGGGCACATATTCCTTTGTATCCAAATCTCTCCACGCAAAACCCTCTCGTAGTGCTTCTTTTTTGGAAAGGGGAAACCGCTCGAATGCGACGGTATCGTTGTAGGCGAACGGAGAAAACGAAACGGGCCAAAACTCGCCGTATTCTTTCATTCCTCCAATAATCGTTTCGCGTAGCTTTTCATACTCCCCCTTTTCGTACTGGCGATTCAAAATGCAATACTGCTTTTTTCTCAACCCCACACACCCGAAACAATTTTCGCAGTCGTGGCAATTATAGGAGTATTCGATGTTGCGCCCCGAGATGACGAGGGAAGAGAACTTTATGTTGAACCCCGCGCAGGTATTTCCTTCATAACACAACTCCGCCCCCTCGCCGGTGTCGAAAAGATCGTGACATTCTCTGGTGGCGGTCGCGGAAACGATCCTCCGCGAATGTTCGCTTACCGACGAAAGGGGGTCTACATCAAAGCACCACAGGCAGTCCTTGCTGTTCCGTATATTATCCCCCGTGACTCTTTCCGAGTGATAGATGCGCGCATATTGCTTCGGAATGCTTTTGGAAAATTCATCAAATGCTTTCTTGGCGCGGGATATGCCGGAAAAAAATCCGGAAAATTCCGCGACGGTTTTCTTGTATTCTTCTTTCGAGTACGGCTTGTTCCAGATGTAATATTTTTTATTCCGAAGCCCAACGCACCCGAAACAATCACTGCAGTTCCGGCAGTCAGAAAGGAATGCGGAATCCCTGCATTCGGTCGAGTGTTCGGAAAAAGAAACGCGCGAACAATTTCTCAGATACGTCGACTCATAGCACTGGTCGCATTCGATAAGAAAGTAATAATCGACGCATTCGCGGGCGGTACGCGTGTAGTACCCGTACATGCAGTTGAAGGCCTCGAATCCGACGGTATAATACGAACCCTTCGAAAACGTCACGCTCGGGCAATAATTGCAGTCGACAGAATTCAGATTGATGACGTCCGCCCGCGGCACCAAATCTATGAGCTTTTTGAACTGTTCCAGAAACGGCTTCGCGGGATCATATACGACTCCGTAGTCCATCGGATCCCACACATCGCTCCACCACGTTTTTTCCTCGTACACGGGGAATGGAACACTTATGGGAAATATCGAGAGAATGTCTTTTCCCGTAAGCGAGTCCTTCCGCTTGAAAAGTGTTTTCGCGTGAAGAAACGCCGCGCGGCGCTTCATCCTGCATTCCGGACATCGGGTGGGCGCCGGCACCTCAATCTTCCCGTAAAATGCAAAATCATCCGGTTCGACGATGAACTCTTGTTTGCAATTCTGGCATTGTCGTGTTTCTCGGGTGGTCATAGAAAGATGTGTTTTTCTTGGCAGCCCCGACGCCTTCGGGTCGGGGCTCCGACCTCCGACGTGTTCGTCGGAGCGTCGGAGTTCTGACAGTTCTTTGTTTGCTGATTCATACCACCTCTTTTTGATAACATGATTCGCAGTAAACGACCTCTTCCCTGTCGGGGGCGTAGGGAGTCTCAAACTCGTTCTGACATTTTCCGGAATGCCCGTGATTCGATTTGTCGCACATACAGGAACGACGCCAAAGACGGATATTCAAAGGGTTTCTGTACTTTATCCTTTTATAATGACGGCAGTTGGGACACAGGCGCGGAAGCGGCACGTGCATCCGCCGATAAAACTGAAGTTCCGAATCGGTAATCCGAAACGCGGTCGTGCACTGCTCATCGCACGATCCCTCATGGAGACACACTATCGTCTCCTCGGTTATCAGATCGGGGACATCCTGGATCTTGTCGGGTAAATCGGCCGGCTTCTTCGTAATTCGATACTCGCGTGCAATCGAAGATCCCCAACGGAAACCCGACTTTTTCGCTTCCTCTTCCGTCGTCGGGTAATACTCCTGCGCAATCGATTCGTTGTAGGCGAACGGAGAAAACTCGGATGGAAAGAACTCACCGAAAGGGTATATTCTTCCCATCGAATCCTTATACGGCATCGCATTCATGTGCATAATAATTTTGGGAATCAGCGATTCATACTCTTCTTTCGAATACGCCTTGTTGAGGATGTGATATTGTTTCTTCCGCAAGCCCACACACCCGAAAATGTATTGGGACGTCCTGCAGTAGTCGCAATACGTCGCATCCCGAATGTCTTCGAAGGTATTCGTGGAAAATTTGATAAGCGAATCCCGATACCCTACGTTCACGCCGTCATACAGGAGCTCCGCCCCGTTCCCCACTCCGTAGAGATCGGCGGAGTCCTTCGCTTCAATAATTCTGATGCCGTAACTTACGTTCTCCAAATCCTCGCCCGTAAAACAATGCTTCGCGTTTTTCGTGTTGATGAGATTGTTTCCGCTTGAATTTACGGCTCTGAAAAGGCTCGCGAAACGGTGGATGGCGTCCGTTCTCATTTTTTCATACTCGGAAATAAGAGTGTGAAACATATCGAAACTTCCGGTGTCTGTTTTTTTCATCTTCCGTTCGTATTCTTCCCTTGGAAGCTCCCGGTTTCTGAATACGTATGATTTACTCCGCAAACCGGAGCTCATGAAGCAGTTCTTGCATCCCCTGCAGTCGAAAAGAAACGCCGAGTCCATACACTCCCTGCAATCGGTCAGATACACGGAGTTGGCGGAGCGCTGGCAATCCTGCGTTTCATAGCAAAGTTGGGAGTCGTAAATATAGGTAGAATCCATACTGTCCTGGCAGTGTGTAACGCCGTGAGAGTAGGATATGTTTTCCGAATAAAGCGTGGAGGAAGAGAGATAGATATTTTTGCTGATCCATGTGTAGTTGGTGTAGGGCGAGTTTTCGTTCTGGTATGCCTCAAGCGCCATCCGCGGAACCTTCTTCAAGAGACCAGCAAACTGAACGAAAAACGGAGTATTAAAATTGTAACTTGTTCCATATGCCGCGGGGTCCCATTTATCCGACCACCAGCACTCGTTGCAATATACGATCGCGTCGGATTCGGGGTGATACATGGTTATCATATCCTTCCCGCACAACCCGCACTTTCTTTTAAAGAGCGCGCGTTCCTGACGGAATATCATTCTTCTCTTCATCCTACACTCAGGACACCACGTGGGGGGCGGCACCTGAATATGCTCGTAGAACGAAAAATCGTCCGGTTCGATGACGAACGATTGCTTACAATTTTGGCATTGTTTCTTCTCCGATTGCATACACTCATTATACTATCTACTGCCCCCAGTATCTGGGGGCTCGGCTTCCTGACGGAGGCCTGGCCTCCAACTCTGCGCTATAATGAGCATATGCCATGCCGAATTATCAGTCATCGCGGGCTCTGCAGAAAACATTTCTGGATGCCGAGAAAAGGAGAAAACACCATCGAGGCCTTCAAAGAAGGACTGCGGGCGCTTGAGTCGATGGGAATGAAAAAAGCGATCGAATTCGACGTCCGCGCCGCAAGCGACGGGACGCTTGTGATTCATCACGACGAACGACTTGACCAGACTACCAATGTGTCGGGACTTGTGTGGGACTATACCGCGGAAGGACTCCAAAAACTCGATGCGGGATATAAAAGGAGGATCCCCCTTCTTGCGGAGGTGTTGGACGTGTTTGAAGATGAAGGTGTGGAATTCAATATCGAGCTCAAGGAGAACAGCATTATTGGAGGAGTAAAAGAAATGATAATGGCGCGCGGCCTGGAAGGACGAACAATCATCTCCGCGTTCGATGAAGACGACAACGATCCGCGCTACAGATTTCAGGAACGATTTTCGAGATGGGAAGATCTTCGACGCGCCGGACCGGAGATACGTTTTGCGCTTCTCGCGACGGAAAAGAAGATAAAAAAGATGGGGGGTGAAGAAATTTTCGTGAAAAAGGCGGCAGAATACGGGGCCTTCTCGATTAATCCGAGATACTCTGCGGTAACAAGGGCGCTTGTATATGCAGCGCACGGGGAGAAACTCGAGGTGCGCGCTTGGGTTGTAAACAAAAAAGGCGAATATAAAGAATTTGAAAGACTGGATGTTGATGCGGTGTTTTCCGATAACCCTCTTTTTCTGCGATAAAGTTATCCTCAATACTATCGAGGCCGGGCCTCGATAGTATTGAGGCCGGGCTTCAATATAACACTTCTCCTACGATCGAAAGAGAAGTGTAACAAGCAGATCAGTTCAGGAACTTGAATGTTTTCACGATGTCCGAGCCCTTGTCGTAGTATTCGCGGAGCATCATATCAATGCTCTCCATAGAGCTTGTGGTGTCGCGATAACTGCTCCCCGCGCGAAGTTGCTCTACCGCGAAACATATGCCGTTCCGCACGGTTCTGAAGCTCTTTCCTTCGAGATACTGCATCATACCGGCGTCCTGAACGGGAAATTCGTAGAACACCGTGCCGTTTATCACGACTTCGGTCGAGGAAGCGTTGGTATAAGGACTTGATGAGGTACAGTTCGCGACATCTTCCGGACTGATACTTATACCTACTCGCACCTCGGCGTTATAATACCTCGGATACGAACTCTCATTCTCGGTTCGGTACAGGGGAAATGCCACAATCGGCGTTCCCGTCGAATTAAGCAGACCCCCCGCACGCCATCCGTCCGAGAGATGATATAACTTCCTGAACGTCGTTTCCGGCAGTATTTCTTGAGGATAACGAACCTCGAATCCGTACTCCGTGTTCTTGTATACATTCCATCCGGTCTCGGGGGTCGTAGTCGCGGTTTCTTCCGATGTGCTTGTTGCCTCTTTATTCTGATAATTTTTCATCAAATCTATTTTCGGGATCGAGGGAAATGCCCAAAATATAATCCCCACCAAGATAACCACGAAGAGCGCAATGAGCCATTTTGTTTTTATATCGCTCATATCTCCATGGTACTTCCGTAAAGCGGACTTTACTAGACATGAGGTGATGCGGGAATACAATGGGGTTATGAGCATTACGAAAGAGGTACACCCGATCCAGGCGAGCATTCTTCGTGTTCTCATGTTCAAACCAGAGGCAAGGTTTTCCGATTTGAATACCGAGGCAATCTCAAGTGATCATTTCACCTTCCACGTGAAGAAACTTCTCGAGTTGGAACTTATAGAAAAAACGGACGGGGGCCTGTATCGTCTCACAAGGCCAGGGAAAGAATTTACGAACAGGTTCGATACCGACGTAAAACAGATCGTGCTTGAGCGCCAGGCGAAGATAGGTGTGAGTGTCATCTGTACGCGCGAGCGGAACGGGAACGCGGAGTACCTGATACAACAGCGTCTCAAGCAACCCTACTACGGATTTTACGGATTCGTTACCGGGAAGGTGCGATGGGGCGAGAATGTTCATGAAACAGCGACACGGGAACTAAAAGAAGAAACAGGACTTTCCGCAACACTAAAACCCGTCGGCATCGAACATAAGATGGATTATTCCGAAGAGGGCGATCTTCTCGAGGATAAGTACTTCTTTATTTTCAAAGGAACATCGGTGAAGGACGAGCTTACCGAACGATTCGAAGGAGGACGAAACACGTGGTTTTCCAGAGAAGAAGTTGAGAAACTGCCCGACGTGTTCGGCGACGTGGAAGAAGTACTCGACGTTATCATAAAAGGATCTTTCACCTTCATTGAAAGAAAATTTACCGTATCAAAATACTAATGCCGGGAAGATAAGACGAGACATTAAACAAAAACCGCCCTTTCGGGCGGTTTCTTTCTCGTTTTGTTACATCTTCGGTGCCGCGGGAGACGAGGATGAACACTCTTTGCAGGTATCCTTATGACCGAACACTTCGATAAGCGCCGAGATGCCGACTAGGATATAAATGATGCGAGAGATAATCTCGCTCTGACCGCCGAAAATCTCGCCGATGTCCCAACCCAATATCCCAAGAAGAAGCCAGTTTAAGCCGCCGATCACGAGAAGAATAAAGGCAATTTTATGAAGTCCTTTCATTGTTGTTGTGTACTTTTCCCGACCTTTTCCTACCAAAGTAGAATGTCATATCTATTATACCACCCCAAAAAGTTATCAACAGGCGTAACTTTTCGACCAGAGGTGTTTTGATATACTGATAGTAGAACCTCGACAAGTTCAAAAGTTTAAGCCAGCTGAGATCGCTTCGCGACCCCAGCACTATTTGGAGAAAATTTTTTCTCCCCATTATAAAGACCGCCAATTCATTTCTTATCATCAATTCAGGCGGTCTTTAATTTTGTTTACCCCGTTAGATTTCCGCCCAAAAGAGCGGTTTTTTGTTTTTATTGGAGAACTTCTTGCCCTTTGTCTAAAAACCAAATTCTCTAAAATCTAACGGGGCAAACAAGGGGCTTTTCTGGACGAAGGCGGACAAAACTGGTACTATCTTCATATCCATTATCGAATCAACAACCAGATAGCGGCACGAGAACTCAGGGTGATCGACGAACACGGAGAAAATCTTGGCGTTATCACCAAGGAGGAGGCGTTAACGATTGCGGGAGGAAAAGGCCTCGACCTCATCGAAATCGCGCCTATGACAAGTCCGCCCGTTGCGCGGATCATGAGTTTTGACAAGTTTCGTTACGAACGGGATAAAGAGGAAAAACGTCAGCGGCAGGCCCAGAAACCGAAGGAATTGAAGGAGGTACGCATCACTCCCCGGGCCGCCCGGAACGATCTTCAGATTAAAGCGAGGAGGGCGGATGAGTTTTTGGAAGAAGGACATAAGGTTACCATCAATCTCTTCCTTCGCGGACGGGAGAAGGCGAATAAAGAGTGGGCCTTGCAGAAAATGGAGGAATTCTTTAGGATGGTGAGCATCCCCCACCAAATCACCATGGCACCAAGACCGGGCGGACGGGGCTACGTCGCGCAAATCGTGAAAAAATAACATGGGAATCAAAAGCGTAAAAAAGAGCATCACGAAACGCATCAGAGTCACCAAACGGGGAAAGGTGTTGCGCCGCGCGATGGCCCTGGGGCACGCAAAGGCCAATAAAAATACCGTGCAAAAGAAAAGAAAAAAAGCGCATCGCACGCTCGGCACAGGTATCACGAAACAACTGCAACAATACTTATAACTTATGACACGGGTAAAACGAGGTACGATCGCCCACAAAAAACGTGAGCGCGTACTCAAAAAAACAAAAGGGTATCGTTGGGGAAGAAAAACGAAGGAGCGCGCGGCAAAAGAAGCGCTCCTGCACGGGCTTAGCAGAAAGTTTAAGGGAAGAAAAGAAAAAAAGCGCACCGCGCGGACGCGCTGGCAGGTCAAGATCAACGCCGCAGTGCGTGCGGAAGGCATGAACTACAACGCTTTCATAAACGCGTTAAAAAAGAAGGGTGTTCTGCTCGATAGAAAGGTGCTCGCCGATCTCGCGGAACACGAACCGGCGCTTTTCAAAAAAATAATTGAATTCGTACGATAACCGGCTACGCCGGTTTCTCCTGGAGCGCCGCTTCCTTCTCGGAATCGGCCGTCTCTTTTTGTTTCGGTGCGCCCTGGCGCATTACGATATCATATGCTTTCTTCAAATTTCGCTTCAAATTCGGCGCCTTGAGCATCTTCGCGGCGTCTTTATAGAGAAACCATCCATACCCCTGGTGCTCGCGCGGCACGATCGTGATGATCTGCCTCGACGTCTCCGCCAGATAATAGATCACGAGACGCGACACCCGTTTTTTCTCTTTTGTAAAAAAAACGAACCGATCGGACACCCTGAACCAGTTATTGAACCGAAGATCCTTGGGACCGATCCCTGTTTCTTCGCTCACCTCCCGAAGCGCGGCACGGAAGCTCCGTTCTCCCTCCGTCAGCTTCCCCTTGGGGAAGTTCCAGTAGGGGCCACCGTGGTACAAAAGTAGAAATTTGGGGCCCTCAAGAGTCCTTCGAAAAATGATAATACCCGCCGAGACGGACACTTCCTTTTTTTGTTCTTGTTTGGGAGTCATGGTTTCCTTATTTTACCACGCTCCGGAAAAGAAAGCGCGCTGATGAGTCATTTTTTGTTTGTTCCGGAACCCGCCGAAAACTCAAACGATCCGTTTCGGAACGTCACCGAGATGATGTCGCCGCGATGCACTTCTTTCCTCAAAATTTTCTCGGCGAGCACACTCTTCAAACGATTCGAAATAACCTCCCGAAGCGGGCGCGCCCCGAATACGGGGTCATACCCGAGGCGCGCAAGCTCTCGGAGCGCCGCATCGTCGCACTCGAGCCACAACCCGTTTCTTTCCTTGAGTCCTGTCGAGAGTTCGCGAATGAGAAGTTTGGTAATAAGATACGTCTCTTCCTGATTTAAGCTGCGAAATACGACCACTCCCGAAAAACGGTTCAGAAGTTCCGGTTTGAAATAATCCGTCAATTTTTTCTTGAGCTCTTCGCTGATCACTTCGGCGGATCGTCCCGCCTCGATTGAGGATTTAATGAACTCCGAGTGCGCATTTGAGGTCGCGATAATAATCGTGTTCGTAAAATCAACGACCCTTCCCAGATTGTCGGTCAGACGCCCGTCATCAAACACGGGGAGGAAGAGATTCAAAAGATCCGGGTGCGCCTTCTCGAACTCATCGAGAAGGATTAGGGAATACGGATGTTCCAAAACCGCATCCGTGAGCGCGCCGGAATTTGATCCGTCGGGCGATCCGATAAACTGCGCAATACTCGCTTTTTCCTGATACTGTGACATATCGAAACGCTCCATCGCATCTTTCGAACCGAACTGAATCCCCGCAAGAATTTTCGCGAGCTCGGTTTTTCCTACGCCGGTCGGACCCACAAAAAGGAATGTGGCGATCGGCCCTCCCTTTCTTGATAATCCGCTCCGATACTCGCGAATTGCCTGCGAGACGGCGCGCACCGCGTCGTCCTGCCCGATGAGCCGTTCGTGGATCTTCGCTTCCAGATTCAAAAGTTGTTCTGTCTCTTCTCTCCCTGCCTGCTGTATCGGAATGCGACTTAACCGTTCTGCAACCGCAATCACATCGTCCGCGGTTACTTTTTTCTTCTTATCCTCATTCACCTGCCCAAGCGCCTGTTTTAGAAGGTCTGTCGCACTTCCGGGAAGCAGTTTGTTATGGAAATATCGGTGTGCGAGCGTGACTGCCTGCCGTATCGCGAGAAACGAAATAAACAGTTTGTACTGGTGCTCGAGAATCAAACTTTCGTAAATCAAGACCTTTACCGCGTCATCCTCGCTTATTTCATTTACCCGCACCGTCTCGAACTGTTCCAGAAAATCAGAACGCGGCTCGATATATTGTTTGAACTCCCGGGGGTACGATTCTCCTATTACGGGAATACCCTCCGCCTTGATGATTGGGAAGATGATGTCAATCGGATTCAATCCCGTTTTTTGGGCCGCCCTGAAAAGATCATGGATTGAGGGAATGAAAAGTACGATATTTCCCGCATTCAGTATCTCCTCGGTAACCGCCCTGAGGCGTCCGCTCAACACCTCGGGCGGTGCATCGGCGATAAGCGCGGAGAGCTCGAGCGACACGAGTCGCTTATCGAAGAGTACCGAAGGTACTTGATCCTTGATCATTCTGAACGCGAGGTGCGCGATCATGCTCGATTTTCCCGCGCCCGGTTCTCCTACCAAGATCGCGTTTGGCTTTCCGCTCCGCGAGATGACCTGAATAAGATTTTGAAACTCTTCCTCGTGTCCCACAAGAAGTCCCACCTCTTCTGCGCGCGCAAGATCGGTAAGATCCGTCGTAAACTTGTCCAAAATCGGCGTAGGGCGCGCGGTCCATGCGCGGTTCATCACGCGATGTCTAAGAAAATGAGGGCGGCTTGCGAACCCCCCAATCGAAGCGGGAAGGAAACGCACGCGTCCCAAGAGTCGTCGCCATCTCCCGAAGATAGTCGCCGCCTGCAGATCCTTTGTGTTCACGTTAAAAGAATCTAAAATGCTCTGCACTTCTCGTGGAACATTCGGGGAAGACACGAGCGCAATAAGAATATTTCTCGTATCGATGAAACGCTCGTTACCCTGAGCGGCGCTCTGATAGGCGAGGAGTGCAAGCGCGGCTATTTTTTGTAAAAGCTCAATTGGCGACGCCGCGGTTTCCTTTGGCGCATTCGGGACGAGCTCCTGAACTCTTTTTTGGAAGACCTCCGGCTTCACATCGAGACGGCTCAACGTCTCCCTGATGTCCTGCTTTTCAACGAGTATTTCCAAGAGGAGAAAATAAAAATTCTGGCCGGTCATCTTCGTGCGCCGATACGCATGACTCAACACGCGGATGCTCGGGGGGGTGAGCGCCCTTGCGATATTCGCCGTTCTCATGCTCGCGAGCTCACTTAAGTCCCTTTCCCCTTCACCCGCGTGAACCAGTCGATCCGCCAGAAAGAGGCCAAGCAACACACCGAGCCACGAGAGCGATTCTACGCCGGAGAAGAACAGCATCACCGTGGTGGCGGAAAGGAGTATATACCACGAATAGGTGGCGAGCCGCACCACAAATTCGTCCGCGGCATTCAGAAATAATCTCGACTCCTTGAAGTAGAACTGGGTCATATCGTTAAGAAAGTGACATAAAAAATTGCCACACTACCGTGGGCGGGATGAGAAGCCACAGGAGATACCCGAAAATCACGACCGCGAAGATTATGATATACACCACGCTCGCGACGGAAAGGCGGAGGATGCGGAAAATGAATCCCAAGATATGCCCTATAATCGAGTAATCCTTGAAAAGCGGCTCAAAAAGGTGATTCAGGGTGATTCGCCACGCGAGCACCTCGTCAATTTCCGAAAGCTTGTTCAAAACGAAGTTGGAGTAAATCTTCCCGCTCTTCACATACCAGTGACGCAAGAACTCCATAATGCGGTACAGGAAGTGTTCTCCGAGATAAATAAATGCCATTTATCGGATAAAATATTTTGCAAGCTTGCGAGGTATTTTATTTTGAGAACCACTCGGTTCTCAACACTCGCTTCGCTCGCTCTTTCCTCCACGGGGGAACCTACGGTTTCCCCCGACCCCCTTTCGTCGACCATCTTTTCCCGAAGTTCGCTTCGGGAAAATCTGTTCTGATTATACCTCACTTTTTGGGGTTTTAAAAACAGTAAGACGCCGGGTTATAAAATAACTCACGGCGTCTTAAATATTTAACCCTAACGAGGGTTTAATTCTTCTTTTGTTTTAATTCAGTCCGCGTGAAAGCGAGATCCTCTACGTTCTTCTTTTCACAAAGGAAGAGCTTCCCAGAATCTCTCTCTACCCAGCTGACACCCTGGACACCCTCGGTGTTCAAAATATCCGCAAGGTCGCTTGCTGAATTTAGACTCGCGAAGGTTGCAGAATCCCTTACAAGCGTCGTGACTGTATATCTTCCTATCACAACATTGGAAACGTAGGGTTTTGCAAGTTCTTGCCTGATCATTTCATCGTCTGCTGCATTTGAGCGAATGAGCACAAAAGCAGATAGCGATGAGATGACAAGAAAAAACAGGGCGGTATAAATCGTATTTCGATTCATTGTTCCATCCTTTATGAAATTAGAAATATGCTATTTAATAGAAAGAGCTTACCATAAAGTAACAGAAAAGTCAATCCCGTTAGAAGTATCTTACCTCTTCTTCCAGGGTTATCCCGAACTTCGTTTTCACCTTTTTTCTCAAAATCTCGGCGAGTTTTTTGACATCCTTCGCGGTGGCCTTGCCGATGTTCTCAAAAAGATTCCCATGGAACTCGGGAATCCTGATGCCGCCCTGACGCATTCCCTTAGCCCCCACCTCTTCGAGGAGATATCCGGTCGGTATCTTCCCCCCGATTATCTTCGACGTATCAATTCTTTTCATCACGAAATGTGAAACGTCGCTCGCCACCACATTTTTGAAAAAACTTCCCGGGCATTTAATACCTGGCTGGTATTTTTTTTCTCTGATTAAAACGGTCTCCTTCGATTTTTTCTGAAGTTCTTTTCTGTCCCCTTTCCTGAACCGAAGTTCGACGCGAAGTACGAGGAGTGGCCTATGTTTCAGGGCGCTCTCCCGATACGCGAATTTGCACGCTTTGTTTGCAATCCACTTTCTTCTCTTTCCGTCCCACACCTCGACTCTTCGCACCGCTTCCGAGATCGAGTGGCCGTAGGCGCCCGCGTTTCCCACGGTCGCGCCGCCAACCGTCCCGGGGATTCCCGAGAGCGTCTCAAGCCCCCGGAGCCCGTGCCGTATCGCAACCGAGATAACTTTCATGAGTGGTACGCCCGCATCCGCGATAATCGCGTTGTTCGAGATCTCGAGCGATCCTCCGTGAAACCGTATGAGAAGTCCCTTGAGTCCCTCATCGGGGAACACGATATTGCTCCCGCCCGCGAATACACGATACGGAATTTTGTTTTCTTTCGCCCACTCGATCGCACGGATAAACCCATCCGGTGTTCGCACGGCACAAAAAAGCTCCGCCTTCCCGCCGATGCGGAATGTGGAGAGGGGCGCAAGAGGAACATTCCCCAGAATTTTTAAATTTTTAATTTTATAAATAAACACGTGTTTGAAAATTTAAATGTTTAAAACATTATTTAAAAATTAAGAATTGGAAATTAAAAATTTGAGCTACACCCCCTCCATCACCTGTATATCCGCGCCGATCGAGTTCAGGCGCGAAGCGATTTCTTCATAGCCGCGATTGATCGAGTAGACGTTCCGGAGGATTGAGGTGCCCTCGGCCGCGAGCATGGCAATAAGGATGATCATCGCGGGGCGCAGTGCGGGCGGACAGACAATTTGCCCCGCCTTGAGCTGTGTTTTCCCGGTGATAAAGACACGGTGCGGATCCGCCAAGGTAACCTGCGCGCCGAGACGGTTCAACTCCGTAAAGTACACAGCCCTGTTTTCCCACATCCAGTCGTGAATCAGGGTTGTCCCTTCCGCCTGTGCCGCAATCGGCACGAAGAACGGGAGATTGTCGGAGTTGATGCCCGGATACGGCAGAGAATGAATCTTGTCGGCGGGTGCCTTGAGTTTTGAAGAAAGCACGGTAATATCCACGAGATCCGTGCGACCGTTATACGACTTGTACTTCGGTGACACGGAGAATTTGAGTCCCATCTTCTCGAGTTTCAGAAGCTCAAGTGAAAGAAAATCAATCGGACAGCGCGTGATGTGCAGCTTCGAGTTTGTCGTTGCCGCAACGGAGATGAACATCATGGATTCGATCGGATCCTCGCTGTTCCAATACTCAAGCGGCTTGTTGATTTCTTTCGTTCCGTGCACGACAAGATTCGTCGTGCCGACTCCCTCGATATTCACTCCCGCTTTTTCCAAGAAGAAGCAAAGTTCCTGCACCTGATAGTTCGGCGGCGCAAAACGAATTGTCGTCGTACCGGAGATCAGAGCGGCGGCCATAAGGAGGTTGTTCGCCGCCGTATCCCCCGCTTCGTACATGATTATTTCGGCGAATTTCAATTTCTTCGCGGAGATCGTATAGTAATCCGCCTTCGTCATAATCGAGACGCCGAGTTTCTCGAGACCGTAACGGTGTGCGGCGATTGTGCGGTTCCCCATCTTGCATCCGCCCGCGTGCGGGAGTTGAAATTCCCGTTCACGATGAACGAGCGGACCGATAAACATCAAGCTCGATCGGATCTTCGAGGCCGCTTCGCGATTCAATTTGTCGAGCAGGAACTTCCCCGGCGGCACAACCTCGACGCTGTTCTTCGCAATCCACCTTACGGAGACGCCGATGCTCTCCATGATTTCTATAAGCCGGTATACCTCCTCGATCCTCGAGATACCATGGAGTGTCGTCTTTCCTTTATTTAAAAGCGAAGCGCATAAAAGCACCACCGATCCGTTCTTCGAAAAGTTCGTCGTGATGCTCCCCGAGAGTTTCTTACCGCCCGTGATTTGAAAATCGATTGAGTGGGAGATCGCGACAATTCTCCTGTTTAAGATCTTACTGATCTTTTGGAGCTCTTTCGTGCTGAAGTTCTGCTTTCCCGCCTCCATTCGCGCGACCGCCGACTGGGACGTGCCGAGCTCTTTCGCAAACGCCGCCTGGGTCATCCCCCGCTCTTCCCGCAGGTTCTTGATGAAATATCCTATCTTCTCCTGGGTATCCTGATTAGTGGTTGTCATATATCATATATGATATAAATAGGGGTGAAAAAGTCAATCCCGGAAACAAAAAAATAAATTACCCGACGACTGAAGCGAGAATGACGACTCCTATTGCGGCAACTATTACTCCGAATATCTGATGTGGGCGAAGTCGTTCGCGATTTACGAAAATACCCATAAGAACCCCGATAAGAATATATCCTTCGGTGATGGCGACGGTAACGGAGATGGGGATGTATGCCACCGCGAACGCAAAGCCAATCCACGCTCCGGTGTCTAGTATGCCCAATACCACAAGTTCCAGGGGGTGGTGCGAAAAATCGACGACAAGTCCACCCGCTTCGCGGCGGCAGGCAAGATAAATAAATGTGATCGCGAGACCGATCATCCACACGCCCCAGACGGTGAGAAGCGGGGAAATCTCTTGGCTTGAGGCGCCCATTAAAAGATCAACAAGTCCGTTTACGAGAGCGCCAATCGCCGCAAAGAAGACGCCTTTTTCGAAAATCCGTTTGTGGTAGTGGAGATGCGTGTGGTGTTTGGTAATCGCGAGCGTTATACCGAGGAAAATAACAAGTACGAGTGTCCACCCGAGAAAAGAAAGGGACTCCCCCCAGACGACAACCGAAAGAAGCGCGGCAACCGGAAGTTCCGCGCTTATAATCGGCTCCGTCACGGCAAGTTTTCCCTCCTTGAATGATTCGAATACGAAAATGCTCCCAATCGTCATGGCGACCCCGGCGATCCCCGTCCAGAAAACTGCCTTCAGCGAGAGAAGAAGATGAAGATCGTTCCACACGAAAGGAAGAAGCCCGACGCTTCCGATAAGGGAGATAAAGAAGAGCGATTTCCAGACCCCGAGTTCTCGCGACGTTTTCTGGATAAAGTAGTCGCCAAAACCCCACCCGAATACGGCGACAAGAGCCCAGAGAACACCAATTAAACCCGTGTTCATAAATTATTGGACTACGTACTCCCATCCCGGCCGCCACGACTTTGTATTCCGCCAGTTTTCCCCGAATGCTTGCTCCCACACCTTGCCTTTAAGTAAGACCTCGAGTGCGAGCTGGGGTCCTTCGTGCGACACGATCGCTACGCGCTTGCCGTCATAGCTCTTTCTCAAAAATTCCAGAAAATCGGCGATTCTCTTTTTTACGTCCTCATAGCTCTCGCCGTCGGGAAATTGTTCCGAAAAACTTTTCTCCTTCATCGGATCCACAAGTTCCGTGGGCTTCCCGTTGAACGCTCCGTAATTGCACTCCCTCAAACGAGCATCGGGGATGATCGGATACACGTCCTTGAAAGAGAGCTCCGCCGAGTGTACGGCTCGCTTCAGATCGGAACAAAACACGACATCGAACTTCTTGCCGCCGATCTGCTTCGGCAACTCGATGGACTGCTTCACGCCCAGCTCCGAGAGATCGACATCCGACCAGCCGGAAGAAATACCACGCTCGTTGTCGGTGGTCGTTCCGTGAACAAAATAGGTTATCGTTACCGCCATACGGTTATCATACCTTCTTCGGATGAAAATGCTTGAAGTTTGGCTTAGGTGGGCGGATAGAGATTTTGTTCATCTTGTGAGTTCTATCCTACCCTGATAAGAACAACGGCGAGGATCGCGACCAGCAATAATAAAACCTTCTTGGTGGTGAGTTTTTCCTGAAACAGGAAGTAGGCGGTCAGGGCGGTTATCAAAATATAAAGCGAGTGGATGGAGGTGATGAGCGGAAACGGGCCCCTCGTCAAGGCGACAAGCAGGGCGTAGCCGCCGAAAAAACCGAAGACACCGATTAAACTTCCGATACCGAGTCCGCCGGAAAAAATGTGGGCCTTCCAATCACGGCGATGCAGAACCAGATAAATCAACAAGGAGAATGCGGCCGCAAAAAGATACTGGTAGATCAGGAAAGCATGAATATCAAAACTGTCGGCGACGATTTTTTGCAGAATCTTATTGAAAGCGGATATAAGAATGATTCCGAGTCCGATGGAGATCAGAAGCCGGGAATACTGAAGTTTTCCTCCTTTGTAGAGAAATGAAAATATCGTAACGACCGCGAGAGTGATGCCGAGGGCCTGAACGATCGAAACGTGTTCCTGAAAGAAAAATATGCCTACGAGGATGGTGATAACCATGCTCGTGGTTGTCGTAATGGGAAGCAACACGTTGGTATCGACGTGACCGAGCGCGTACATCTGCAGAAGAACGATGCAGGTAAACGTGACTCCCCAAAGGAGCGCTGTCCACATCATCGCCGGCGTACTCAAGGGGAGATACGAATAGAAAAAAATGAAAGATAAAACCGCCGGAATCACGAGCGACCAGAAGGTGGCAACGAACCGGTTGTGATTTTTTGCGGAAGGGAGTTTATAGAAAGCCATCGCCACCCCGAGAAGTACGGTGGCGGCAAGAGAAAATAGAAACCAGGATAATTGCATAGAGATTACTCGTGTTGGAAATCAGAAAAACTTTTCCTGAATCACGCGGATTGCGAAGAAGATGAAGAAGAGTGAGGTTAGGATCATCATTATGTTTGTAAACCACCCCGGACGGAGTTCCTTGGGAAGCTTCGTGTTATTGATGTAGATGAGAAACGGCGTATAGATTGCCATCGTGAGTCCTCCCAAAACTGCAGAGATCACGAGAAGTGGAAGCGGCTGATTCAGAGGCATAAGGATGGCGCCCGCGAGCACCACGAGAATGATAATGCTGTAGTACAGCTTCCCCATCGATATTTTTTCCGCCCACGAGAAGTATCGGCGAAGTCCCCCCTCCCTCGCGTTGGTATAGATGATGTCGCTCACCATGCGCGTCAAAGCGTCGATCACCGTCCACATGACGGAAAAGAGCATGAGAAATGCCATCACGAGGAAAAGAACGAATCCGGGCTGTCCGAGCTTACTCCCGAAGATGTGCGCCTGTGTTATCGCGACATCGAGCCCCTCAGGAACAATCCCTAACGGAGAAAGCACGGCGTAGGCATTTACACTAAGAAGCACGAGTGTGATAAATCCAAGGAGGAGAAAGATGACGCCCTGGTCGATGCGCACGAAACGCATCCATTTTTTCCAGCGCGAGAGGTTTTCTTCCGTGGCGTTGAACGTAAATCCGGTCGCGGCAATCGCTTCCTGTTTTCCCGTGATGGGGTTTTCGATCCTCCCCACATACTTTCCCATGCCCATCTGTTTGTCCCGATACCACAACGAAACGCACAGGTTGAGCATTCCTCCCGCGCCCGCGAAGACGATCGCGCTCAAGAGCACATTGATGTCTATTTCTGGGGAAATACTGCCGAAGCGCGCGAATCCCCGTATTGCTTCCATCCAATTCTCGCCGCTCACGTTGAATATCGTGATGGCGACAAGCATTAGGAAGAAGGTCGGGACGATCACCTTAAGCGTCCGCTCAAGGAAGGTGTAGGCCCGTTTCCCCAAGAACGTGAGTACCAGGACGAGCGCCAGGGCGCCCCACGCCCATCCGAGATACGTTCCGAACCCGAAAAGCTCCCGAAGAATCGTTCCCAAAGCACTCGCCCATCCGGGCCACACATAAAGGAGAATTACGGAGAAGAACCAGAATAGAGGAGACCACTTCAGTATGCGAGCCGATGCGGTGAAAAAACTTTCTCCGGTCGAGATCGTATAGCGCGCAACCTCCTGGTTAATGAAGTACTGCGCGAGAATCCCCAAAAGCGCGAGCCATAAGAGATGGATGCCGTACTTCGTGACGAGATGGGGCCAGAGGATAAGTTCCCCCGTTCCCATCGCGAGACCCGTCACCACAATGCCGACACCGATCGCCTTCGTCCATCGCGGCGCCTCCGGCATATCCCTTTTCTCTCGTGGAGGAAAAAGATCCATGATTGTAGTATAGGGGAAATTAAAAATCCCCGAAACGAGTCCGAAGATTCCTGCTTTGTACCCTCGACAGGAATCGAACCTGTATCTTCTCCTTCGGAGGGAGATGTTCTATCCATTGGACTACGAGGGCCCCCTTCCTAAACAAAAACTACCACAAAGGCGGTGGGTTTGCTATTGCCGGAAATGCGCTATTTCCCAACACTTGAAGGGGCTCGGCGAGGCGAGAAAAAGTGAGTAAGACTTGGCCAAGCGGCCCGGAGCGCTCACTTTTTCTGACTTGCCGAGGCCCCAACCACACCAGAGAATAACCCAACACCCAAAAACAAACCCACCGTAAGCCACAACATCGCTTGCCCCGCCTCCAAATCCCACATGAAGTGATCCACGAGGCCGAAGAGCAGAAGCCCGCCAAGAAGCACTCCGCAGATAAAAATTTCATGAGTCCCCTCCTCTCCTCTCATCTCTTTGAAACGTCTGAACGCTGAACGAAAAACAAGAAACAAAAAAATGAGAAACGCCGCGATACCGACGATCCCGCTCTCCGTAGCAATCAAGATATACAAGTTATGAATCGGTTGCTCCTGCCACGAGAGAGAAAGTCCCTGCTCGCCGTACAGCCCTTCGCGCGCGCCGGTAAGAATCTGATTCCCCCATCCCACGCCGAACGGATGACGAAGGAGAAGTTCCGTACCGATCGTGTTGTACCGCATCCGGTGATCCACCGACGGCTCTTCGGAAGTGAAGTGCGCGCGGGGAAACACGAGCCATCCGAACTGGATAAGAAGCGACGCGATCGTTATGAGAATCACACCCGAAACAAAAAGCGCGCGGATTCTCAATGCCTTTGAAAAAAGACCGTACGCGAGAAGCGACGCGACGGAAAGCGCCGCGACGATCCACCCCGATCGCGAGAACGTGAGGAGGAGTCCCCCAAGAAGCAGAAAAATACAAAATCCGAGCAACGCGCTCTTCCATCGTTTCTTTTCTCCCAAGAACAGAAGCCCGATCGCGGCGACAAGTCCTATTATGAAGAATGCCGCGAGAATATTCGCGTGCGGCATCGTGCCGTAAATCCGAAGAAACGAGAGGTCGCCAACATTTATCCTCGCCACCCCCTTCGTAAACGGAGTGATGAACGACTCTCCGAGAAGACGAAGCCCCACGCTCGCCTGGGCGCCAAACTGGAAAAATCCCACGATACTCTGGAGTACGGATGAAATCACAAGCGACCATAGGATTGCGTTAAGTTGAATCGTTCCCTTTCGAAGAAGCGCCGCGACCGCAAGCGCAAAAAGAACAAAAAGAAGAAGGTGAAACCATTTATAAACAACAAGCCCGGGGTCGGGCGACCAGACAACCGGAAGAAGTCCGAGAAACGAAAACCCAAGAAGAATTTTTGTGACGCCGTCCCATTTAATTGCGCGTATGCCCCACACCGCGAGAAACACCACAAGAAACGCATCGATCCCGAAAAGGAAAATTGAGTGGTAGTCGCTCACCCCCGACGTGAACGAGTACAAAAATTTCTTCGTCCCCACGGGGATCAAGAACACGAGGGCATACACCAACCAGCGAGCCATACGCGTTTATAGTATCATGTACACCGCTTCGTAAAAGAGCGCCGCAGCAAAGATGAGATAAAGAAGGAAGCTTGATGCTCTTAAGGGATGCGAAGGAAAGGCATTCTGCCACATTCTTACGATAAATATTCCTTCAAGCGCGAGAAACACGCTCCCCGTGAATGCTACAAGCTCGATAAATGTGGCGATTCCCGACACTACAAGAAGAAGCGGGATGAGAAGCACAAGAAGTCCGCTCCACACACGAGGAGTTTTTAGATCTTTTTCGAGAAGGTTTTTCACATTGAGGCCAATCATAAAATATGAGGTCCAGAGGGCGAGAAATCCCATGATACCAAGCGCGACAAGAAGGGTGCTTGGAAGCACCGCGAGATCGTTTATCGGGTTTTCGGACGGAGCGGGATTGATCCGAAGGAATGCGAAGGTAAATACGAGATACACGAGAAGCGGAGCGCCGGTACCAAAAAGGATCGCTCGCGACATACTAAACCCTTCTTTTTTTCGCGAAGCGAGACGATGTTCCTCAATCATCGCTACTATCGCCGATCTTCCCGAGAAGGAAAAAAGGAGCGGACCGAACGGCAGGAGAAACAGCATCCAATCGGAAGAAGACGGGGAAAGCGCGATTGATCCGGAGGCGGCGCTTCCGGCACCGAGAATGACGAGTACGGCCCCGAGAATTCCCGCAACTCCGAGCATCTCCGCAATACCGAGCATGGAAAGTTCGACGAAGATAAAAAGCGATCCGAGTCCCCAAAAAAGAAGTGCGGCGGGGAGACCGTCCAATCCGAGAAAAAGATGAATAAACGAAGGCGCAAGCACGAGATACACGGCAAGCGAGAGCGTCATCCCGCCCACAATAATCGCACTCACCCAGATTTTCGAGCGAGGCGAAAGATGCCGCTCGGCGAAGTACGCAAAATCATGTTTTCCTTCATGAAGGAGCGCGGTCTTCGCGTACATAAGATGAAGACAGTAGTAGACGATCGCAAAAAAGAAAAAAGAAAAAAAGCCGAGCGTCACGCCCGTCTTTGAAACTACGTACGGCAACGAGAAGACCCCCGCACCCATGATCGTCCCCGCAAGGAGCGCGGAGGCGAAGATGAGATTTTTTGCGCTGTGTCGCCCGCGCATTTCAAAGTATGCGTCCGTTCACGCCGTTTTTGCGCTCCTCTTCGTGAATGATGTCGAGCACCAGATCGATAAGCGCGGAGGGGTCTTTTGAAAACGCCACCTTCCCGAGGCCGCGATGCGATCCTTCGAGTATCCCGCGAATCATATCGGCGGTTCCTCCCGTGCCTTCAAGCACTCCTTGGGGTTTCTGGTCTTCAAACGCGATAGTAAATTCGTTTAACGTCCCCGTACGGCCGCAGATCGTGATGATTGCGTCCGCCGACCTCGTGAGGAGAAGGTTTCTTCCCGCATAATCGAAGCCGGTGTAGATGATGATGTCATGATAATCAAGAGGAAGATGATAGGTCTTCACGTGTGCCAGCTTCGAGGCCGCCGGCGAAAGGCCGACCACAAATCCTCCCTCTTCTTTCGCGCCTTTCGCCGCCCAGTACGGAAGTCCGATCGTGGCGCCCGTGACGAGGATGAGCCCGCGGCGCGCGATCTCCCTTCCGAGCGTCTCCGCTTTTTCCTGCGCATCTTTCGCGCAGTGCCCCGTTTCTGCGGCGCCCGACACGCAGATTTTGTACTTCAAATGATACCCAAAGTGATGATTATGCGGTTTCGCCTCCGGTGCTTTTTTCTCCGTTATGGTTTTTTTCTTCTGCATGCGTGTAGCGTAGGTTCATTATAACACCGCCGACTCTCCCAACAAAGGAGCTTCCGCCGCGATTGCAAGCTCGTCCTTGATTTTCTGCGCGAGCACCTTCGATTCTTCCTCGTCGCCCTGCACCACAAAAATCTTTTTCACATGCGGACGCATTGTTTCCGCCCACTTCATGAGTTGCGGCTGGTCGGCGTGCGCGGAATATCCCGAGATCGTCCGCACGCGGCACCGTACCGGCACCGTTTTCTTTTCGATCACGACCGACGAGGCGCCATCCTGAAGTTCGCGCCCGAGCGATCCCTTCGCCTGATATCCGACGATGAGTAGCATGCTTTTCGGGTCGGGAAGGTAACGCACCTCATGGTGAAGAATCCGCCCGCCGTTCGACATCCCCGCACCCGCGATTATGATTTTCGGCGGCGGAACGTCGTTGATCTTTTTTGACTCTTCCTTCGTGGCGGTCGGAATAAGTCCCGGAAAATCGAAAATCCCGTCTCCTTTTTTCGCAAGACGAGCCGTTTCTTCGTTGAAGTAATCCGTGTCCGTCGCATATTTTTTATACATCTCCGTAAGCTTGATCGCGAGCGGGCTGTCGATGAATACGGACGTTTTCGGAATGCGTTTCCCCTCAACAAGCTCGTTCAGCTCGAATACCATCTCCTGCGTGCGCTCCATCGCGAAGGCGGGAATCATCAACACTCCGCCTTCCCGCATCGTATCCTCGATCGCGTCTTCCAGTATGTTCTTTCTCTCCTCTGGACGTTCGTGTATGCGATTCCCGTATGCGGATTCGATAAGCGCATAATCGACGTTCTCGAAATATTCGATCGGCCTGATGAAGGGGGCGGGGGTGTTCCCGAGATCCCCCGAGAATACGATCTTTTTCCCTTCCGCGGTAATGAGAATAGAGCTCGATCCCAAGACGTGACCCGCGTCATAAAATTCAACCGTGATTTCCCCGAGAGAAAGCGGCGCGTGATAACGGGCGGTTTGCCAGTACATTATCGTTTCTTTCACGTCATCCTCCGTATAGAGATGTGGAATTCCTTTAAGATCGGCTTCTTTGTTGAGTATGCGCTCCGAATCCAAAAGAAGAAGTTCCGCGATATCCTTCGTGGGCGGCGTCGAGACGATGATTCCGCGGAAGCCCGTCTTCACAAGCCGCGGAATCCGCCCCACATGATCGATGTGCGCGTGCGTTACGAATACCGCGTCGATTTCCGCGGGATCATACGGGAATGGTTTGAGATTCTCTTCTGAAGAGAACTCCTCTCCTTGGTTGAGCCCGCAATCGACGAGTATTTTTTTCCCTTCCGTTTCGAGAAGATAGTTCGCTCCCGTCACGGTCCCCGCCCCGCCGTAAAAAGTGAGTTTCATCCCGTTAGAAACAGATCGCGATCGAGCAATCTGGTTTATAAGTTTTACGATTATGACTCATTTATTTGAGCTTATTTTCATGGTTTCCTCAAGAGCGCGATCGCGGTTTCTAACGGGATAAATCCTTATACATCGTCAACCTCTATTTTCTTGCTCCTCGAAGCACTTCCTCCGCAACCTCCCGCTCGTTCCACGGAATCTTCTTCCCGTGCGCGATACGGATCGAGGATTCGCTCCCCTTTCCTGTCATCATAACCACATCTCCTTCTTTTGCAAACGAGATTGCTTTTTCGATTGCCTTCTTGCGATCCAAAATCCGCCAGTAGTTTTTTGTGATTTGTCCTCCAGAGGAGGATCCTCCTTCGGAGGAGAATTTGTTATTCGGAGCTTGTGAAAACCCCGACTCGATTTCTTCCAAAATGAGTTCTGGGTTTTCGTTAAAGGGGTCTTCGTTGGTGAGAACGAGATAATCACATTTCGATGCGGCGATTTTTCCCATGAGAGGGCGCTTCCATTTATCCCTCCCCCCTCCCGCGGAACCGAGTACGCATATAAGCGACCCACGCTTCCCAAACACCCGCTCGGGACGAACCGCATCATATGCTTTCTCGAGGGAATCCGGCGTATGCGCATAATCCACTACCACCGCGAAGGGTTTTCGTTGGACGAACTCGAAGCGTCCCGGCACGCCCCGAAACTCCTGAAGCGCTTTCAAAAAAGTTTTCCATTCGATGCTTTGCGTTTTGGCGAACGCCCACGCGGCCGCCGCATTCATCACGTTGAAATCGGGCGCAAACCATTCGTTGAGTGCTCGTCGTCCCTCCGCGCTTCGGAGATCATTTCCGCGCGAAGACGCTTCTCCACAGAACGGCTCAAGCGAGAACGGAAACAACTTTCCTCCCTCCACACTCTTCGCGGTTTCCGTAAAATAGCTTGTATGGTCATCGTCTTCATTGATAAAGAAATGCTTCACCGGTTTTCCGGATTTGGAGAGGTATCTGAAGAACGAGACCTTCGCGGCTCGGTAACTTTCGAAAGAACCGTGGCGTTCGATGTGTTCCGGAGCGATATTCAAAAAAAGCGCCGCATCCCAATCAATAAAACGATGCCGGTGCTGGAGCACCCCCTCGGATGTAACTTCGATCAGCGCGTACTCGGCGCCGGCGCATACGGCGTCGTGGAGAAATCCCTGGATCGCGAAACGCCCAGGCATCGTATTGCCCGTCTTCCCTTTTATACTTTCATTCAAAACCTTCCTCCGCACCGACCCCAGAAGCGCCGTCTTTTTTCCCGCGGCCTCAAGAACCGCATTGATAATCTCGATTGTACTTGATTTTCCTTTCGTGCCTGTTACCCCTATCACGAAAAGCTTTCTTGAGGGATGTCCGTATAAGACACTCCCCGCCCACGCCATTAGGAAATGGTAGATTCTCTTTAATCGTTCGTATACACTCATTTTTTGCCAAGCGTTCTAAGCGCCTGCCGAAGCCGCTCCTCAAGTGTCGTAACTTCGGATCCTATTCCGGAAAGAACTTTTCGGATTTCCGATCGCGCATACCCCAGACCCGCAAGCGCCTCTTCAATCTCGAGGTTCGCTCCCACCGCTTCTCCCATCGCTTCGGCTTTCCCCTTGGGAAGCACAATCCTGTTGTGGAGTTCGAGTACTATGCGCTCTGCGGTTTTCTTTCCGATCCCCGAGGCCCGTGCGAGCACCTCGATCTGCTTATTGATAATCGCCGCCATGACGTGCTCTACCGTATCGACGTCAAGGACCGCGAGCGCGGTCTTGGGACCCACACCGGAAACGGAGACGAGAAACTCGAAGAGTTTGAGCGCCCCCTCCTCGAAGAAACCGTAGAGATCGAGTTGATCCTCACGCACATGAAGGTGACAAAAAAGTTTCGTCTCGTTTCCCTCGTTCGGTGCGTGTGCAAGCGTCCGCTCGTTCGTAAACACCTTAAATCCGATTCCTCCCGTTTTTATCACAAGGAAGTGATCGCCCCGGTGCGTAAGCGTGCCTTCGAGGGTATATACCATATGTCATTATTATAATATTATCCCTAGATTCTGCACATAAGCGACCTAGGTGAATCAGTAAGAGGGGTTTAATTTTTAATTTCCAATTTTTAAATAATGTTCAAAACATTCAAATTTTTAAACACGTGTTTATTTATAAAATTAAAAATTTTAAAATTCGAACACCCTTCACCACAAATCGGCTCATGCTAAACAACAGAATTGACAATAACTCTCTTAAAATATACCATTAAAGTACGATGCCTATCACGAAGTCAGCACAAAAGGCCTATCGCCAGACCGTGCGCAGACGAAAACAGAATCTTTTGAGGAAAAAGAAGATGCTTTCTTCGATAAAAGAGTTCAAAAAACTCGTCGCCGCGGGCGACATGAAAGCAAATGAACAGCTTCCCTCGCTTTATAAGACCATTGATAAAATGAAGAAGGTAAAGCTTATCAAGCGCAGTAAGGCAAATCGCCTGAAATCGCGCCTCACCAAGAAGCTACGTGCGGGATCCCAGGAGCGCAAATCGTAGGAGCGCCTCCTCGTACTCCATTCTTCCGCTTTTTACCGCAACATCATAATCGGCGAGCGCGATAAGTTCGCTTCCGCGGGCTCCATATGCGAGTGAATTGAAGATATACGCACCCGCTTCGCGTTGGAGAAACAAACGCTCGAGAAGCGACGCCCGCTCTTTCCAGTCTCGCGTCGAGAGTATTTCCCTTGTCACGCGGAACACCTCGAATTTCAGAGAATAGTTGATGTAGGACTCGAGTTCCCCGCGTGAAAGGGGTTTTTTGCTTTCGAGAAGAGAGAGCTTGTCGAGCTCCGCAGCCGCAACCCAGCTTCGTTCCCCTTCCGATTCGAGAAATCCGAGGAAGAAACGAAGCGCATCCGGGGTGAATTCGATGCCTCTCGTCTTCATTTCTTCGCGCACGAACATTTCGAGAGGCCGCCCCCCGAGAACCCCAAACTCCTGGGCGCGGACAGGCGGCTCAAGAAGAAAATGAAAATCCTTGAGCGGCTTCTTGCCCTCGGAAAGGATAAGAAACGTCTTTTCCTCTTTTAAAAACGATTTGATGATTTTCAGCCATTCCTTTTCTTTCGTCTCGCCCGGATTTTTTACCACGGCGACCTTCGAATCCACGAACATCGAGGGTTGATTCAAAAAATCTCTCACCTTTTCCCAACCCATCGGTTCGTCCTCGAGATCGACGGAGAAGAGATCGAGGTTCGGATATTTTTTCTTGTATTCGGAAAGGAGCGCTCGAATTTTCTTCTCGCGCCGGTAGGAGTCGGGGCCGTAGAGGTAGATGACCATGAGGATATTATAGGAGTATTCGGTAGTAAGTATCTAGTATTAATTATCCGACACAAACAATCAGCCCGCGGTCGATAAAAATCGGTCGCGGGCTTAAGTTAAATTTAATACACGGATTGTCTGATACCATGTGGCGTAAACAGGAACTGAACCGCTCTCGGTACATTATTGGTGGAAACCGAGAATTCTGTTTTCTGCCACCCAAACGAATAGTTCCGATCTTTATACAGGATGTTTAACGGAACGTTCCCGTTAATTCTAAGTACGTTTTCATACGGCAAAGTAAACGAGCTTAGGGCTCTCATGTCCGGAACTTGTAGTCCTTTTAATCCTAGGCGACCCTCTGTCACATAATAGGTGCAATTTATAAGTTGCACGTATACGGTGGTGCCAAGAGAGGTGCTTGGAAAATCAACTTCGGTGTTGTTTCCGGCCTTGGTTGGAGGAAACGGACTTGTTCTGTTGCCGTAAGCATAATGGCCATTCCTTCCGTCTGGATAGCTCACCCATTCGATCACCCAGTTGTGGGGGGTGTTCGAATACAGATTTGGTGCGGTAAAAGAAACGCCAAGTGTGTCCCCTTTCTTGTTACACAACCAAGCGATAAGAGGATATTGCTCGCCTTCAAAACCAACATTCACGGATCCCCACGCACTTCCGTTCGGAGATATCATACAAACACTATCAACATCAAGCGCTGCGATTTTCGCAAAATATGGCGTCGGGTTAAAGATCGATAACGTCGTCTTCGTGCCAAGTCCTAACGGATAAAATTTGGGCATTTGGAGGACAAGATATGATCCCCCACACGAAGAGAGAAACAAAACAACAAAAACAGAGATTAAAATTCTCGTTTTCATTTCGGCCTCACTGATAATTTATTGTTATAAAGTAGTTATTTACTCCTTCATTCTAGCTAAATTATACGTAAAATTCGTATTTCTGTCAAATTCTCCAACACTACAACACCGGGAGGCCCGGCTTCCTCACGGAGGCCGGGCCTCCTCTTTTTCGTCTTTACCATATAGCCGCTCCGCGCGAACATCTTCCTGAACAAGGGTGGGGCCTTGCTGGGTCCGCTTAAAATCTCAAGCGAGGGCTTCCTTGTGAGGGCCCTCGAAACGCCCTACACTTAAAGAAATGCTCCAATCGAAAGCGCTCGAAGAACAGATAAAGAGACAAAGAAGAGAGGCGGAGGAAAACGACGCGAAGCGGCGTGCCCAGAAGCTCGGACTTCCCTATGCGGATCTTATCTCAACCAAGGTTCCAACGGAGATCAAGGCGCTTGCGCTCGTTCCCGAAGCGGACGCGAAAAAAGCGCTTCTCGCTCCTCTTCAATTGGTGAAGAAAACGCTCATTGTCGCGATTTTCGATTCGGAAAAGCCGGAAACGAAGGCGGCCCTCGAAGAACTGAAGAAAAAATTCGAGGTGAAGATGGTGGTCTCTTCGATGACGGGCCTCGTCCACGCGTGGTCATACTATCAATACATCGTTCAGGAAAAAGAAATCAGCGGACGGGTTGAGATTAACGAGGCGCGTCTCCATTCAATTGAGGAATCTATTCATGATTTGGGGGATCTCGAAAAGAGCATTCGCGAATTCAAAAGCCCTTACACGACCGAGATTTTGGAAATTATCTTAAGCGGCGCATTGGCACTCCACGCATCCGACATCCATCTCGAGCCCTCGCGGGGGGCGGGGGCATTTCGTCTCCGAATTGACGGCCTCCTGCATCTCGCCTACGGCGAGTTTCCGCTTCACACCTACGGTCTTCTCGTCACGAGAATAAAACTGCTCTCGAATCTGAAACTCAACGTGCGAGACGAACCCCAAGACGGGCGCTTTACGATCGGCCTCAAAGACAGATCAATTGAGATACGCACCTCGATCATCCCTTCGGAGTTTGGTGAGACGGCCGTGCTTCGCTTACTCGATCCGAAGGCCTTAAAAGTGAACCTTGAGGAGCTTGGGTGGCGCGCCGACGACCTCGAGATTGCGAAACAAGTGATTAGGAAGCCGAACGGACTTATTCTGAATACCGGACCCACAGGATCAGGAAAAACGACGACGCTCTACGCCTTCCTCACCCACGTTGAGAAGCCGGAGATAAAAATCATCACGATCGAAGACCCGATCGAATACCATCTTGCGGGTATCTCACAGACGCAGGTGGATCCTGACGCAAACTACACCTTCGCATCGGGACTCCGATCGATCTTAAGACAGGATCCGAACATTATTCTCGTCGGAGAAATCCGCGACAAAGAGACCGCCGAGATTGCCCTGAACGCCTCTCTTACCGGTCATCTTGTATTTTCGACGCTTCACACGAACGACGCGGTGGGTGCGATTCCCCGGCTCATCGATCTCGGAATCCAAGGAAACATTCTGGGGCCTTCTTTGAGTTTGGTTATTGCTCAACGCCTGGTCCGTGTGCTCTGTCCGAAGTGCAAAACAAAAAAAGAAACGGACGAAGCATTAAAGAAAAGGGTAAATACCTTCCTTACGGGACTCCCCGCGCGAGTGGACAGAATCCCCTACTCCAACTACACCCTATTCGAACCCAAGGGATGCACCGAGTGCGGTAACCTCGGGTATCGGGGGAGAACATCAATATTCGAGCTCTTTCCGGTTGATGAGAAAATCGAGGAGGCAATTTACAAAAATCCGACCGAGATAGAATTAAAGCGCTTGGCAAAAGATGTGGGAATGGTTACGATGCAAGAAGACGGGGTGTTGAAGGCTCTTTTGGGAATTACTTCATTTGAGGAGATCGAACGACTCACGGGACCCATTGTGTGGGGCGCATAAAGGGAAATGAACCCGCGTTGGGGTTCATTCCAGATCCCGAGCGAAGATCTGTGGACACTTAGCCAAAGTGAGAGAGGCGTATGTGAGATTCTTCCGAGGAATTACCCAGCCGGAGCCAAATAACCCAAAACTGGAAAGATTCCCCCTGTCCACAGGTCTCCAATCAGGATACGCATGCCATACTAGCACAAACGACTATAATTGTCAATCTCATTAGAAATAACCTGCCCGCAGCACCAAAAATAAGATAAAAGTGTAGAATGGGAGGTGAGAGCGCGCTCATAAAACAAAAACGAGGTGGTGGGCGGGCGAGATTTCTAACGGGATCAATCCCCAATCGCTATGGATCAGCAGACCAAAAAAACACCGAAAGAAGACGAGCGGAATCTCGAGCTCCTACTCCGTCCGACCCGCTGGGAAGATTATGTGGGGCAGGAAAAAGTAAAAACCAATCTGCGGCTCATCATCGAAGCCGCAAAGGGCAGGGAGGAAAGCGCCGATCATCTTCTCTTCTACGGACAGGCGGGTTTGGGAAAAACAACACTCGCCTATCTCATAGGAAAAGAAATGAATGCGAGCGTACGATCAACCTCGGGGCCCGCGCTTGAGAAAGCGGGCGACATTGCGGCGCTCTTAAGCAACCTCGAGCCGCATGAAATCCTCTTTATAGACGAGATACATCGCATCAACAAGCTTGTGGAAGAAATTCTTTACCCCGCACTCGAGTCGAGAAAGCTTCATCTTATTATCGGCAAGGGGCCGACCGCAAAGACATTCACGCTCGATCTTCCGCCCTTCACAGTGATCGGCGCGACGACAAGAGTAAACCTTCTCTCGGCGCCGCTTAGGTCGCGTTTCGGCGCCACGTTCCGTCTTGATTATTACAATTTCGAAGACATCGAAAAAATCGTGAAGCGTTCTGCTGAGATCCTCGGTGTGCACATCACGAAAGGGGCGGTACGCGAGCTCGCGAAAGCGGCGCGGTTCACCCCAAGAACTGCGAACCGGCTTCTGAAACGTGCGCGCGACTACGCGCAGGTATATAAGAAGCGAGAGATTGATGAGGAGGTAGTGGAAAAGACGCTTTCCATGCTTGAGATTGACACACTAGGACTCGAGGAGACGGACCGCGAGCTTTTGGGAATTATCATACGAAAATTCGGGGGCGGCCCCGTGGGCCTGAAGACGCTTGCGGCATCTTTAAACGAGGAGGTAGAAACCATCGAGGAGGTGTATGAGCCCTTCCTTATGAAGCTGGGGCTTCTCCATAGAACCCCCTCGGGGCGTATCGCGACAGAGCCCGCATACCAACACCTGAACATTCCCCGTAGTACGAAACTGCTCTAGAATGTAATGTATGGCAACGAGAGTGATGAGTTCTTCCCCCCGGGAAACGAAACGTCGGGGGGCGCTTCTTGCTAAAAGGATTTTGGGGCGCCACGGCGCGAAACCGCTTATCATCGCGCTCCATGGAGAGCTTGGCGCCGGCAAGACAACTTTCGTGCAGGGCCTCGCGAAGGGGCTTGGAGTAAAGCAATCCGTCACAAGCCCGACTTTTCTTATTATGAGGCATCACACACCAAGGGGCGGAAGTATCAGGCATTTTTTTCACATCGATGCGTACCGCATCAAGAACTCAAAAGAAGTCGCCGCAATCGGGATTCGAGATGTTTTTTCAACCCCGAGGAGTGTCGTCGTCATCGAGTGGCCCGAACACCTCCACATCAAACTCCCGCGAGGCACGATGCGCGTGAAACTTCATCACGGCCCGCGAGAGAGCGAACGAATACTAACAATTTCCCCCACATATCTGCAATGAAAAAACTTCTCCTCATCGACGCGAACTCGCTGATTCATCGGTCGTTTCACGCGCTTCCTCCGCTTACCTCACCTAAAGGGGCTCCGGTAGGGGCGCTCTACGGTCTCGCGGGGGCGCTTCTTAAAATACTTAAAGAACAAAAACCGGACTATGTCGCGGCGGCATTCGATCGTCCCGAGCCGACATTCAGAAAGGAGATGTTTAAGGAGTATAAGGCACACCGCCCGGAAACACCGAAAGAACTCGCCGAACAACTTGAAAAAGCGCGAGCGCTTTTCGATCGGTTCGGAATCAAAGCGTTCGACGAAAAGGGGTTTGAAGCAGACGACATTATCGGTACTTTCGTCAAGCGATTTAAGGAAAAGGGCGGCTTGAAAATTATTATTCTGACCGGCGACCTCGACACGCTTCAGCTCGTCGAGGACGAAAGGGTGGTGGTTATAACACCGAAACGAGGCGTAACGGAGACGATCGAATACAACGAAACGGCGGTGCGCGAACGTTATGGGCTCTTTCCGAAGCAGATTCCCGACTATAAGGGGCTTGTGGGAGACGCCTCTGATAACATTCCTGGGGTGAGGGGAATCGGCCCAAAGACCGCAACGGGACTGCTCCGGGAGTTCGGAACGCTTGAAAAACTCTTCCAAACAATGAGTGAGGCAGACAAACGTGCCCCCAAGACGCTTCCTTTCAAGCGTGAGGCGCTTACCTCGAAGGAGCTTGGTACTATTCGCACGGACGTCGCGGTCTCCGCTACACTTCACGACATTGTTTGTGAATCGCCTTTTTCGAAGAAGCTCGCCGATTATTTCGCGGAGGCGGGGTTTGTAAGTTTACTCAAACGACTTCCTCAAAAATTCCAGGAGGGGGGGCAGGACAACGCGCGAGAGAATCTGTCGGAATCACAACCCTTGAGCGCGGAGGGGTTTGAGGTTGCGTGGGCATGGAAGCCGATCTTTAAAGAACGAATACGCGCGGGCGAAGAGATCCCTAAAAACATCTTTGACTGCTCCATCGCGGGGTGGCTTCTTATGCCCGACGAAACGGACTTCTCGGAAGAGGCCTTAAGGAGAAGATTTTTAAAACACAACAGGGGGGAGGGGGGGCTCCTAGATGTTTTTGCCGTTCTGAAAAATAAAATAGAGGGGGAGGGGCTTCGGCGCGTGTATTACGAAGTTGAACTGCCTCTTGTGGAGATTCTGGCGCGAATGGAGTTGTGGGGAATACGGCTCGACCGCAAAAAACTCGGGACGCTCCTCGAAGAGACGACGCGAGAACTCAATACCACCGCGAAGTCAATTTATAATCAGGCGGGCGTGATATTCAACATCAACTCTCCCCAACAAGTGGGCGAGGTGCTTTTCAAAAAACTGGGAGTGCAGAGTGGAAAAACAAAGAAGACAAGGACGGGGCGGTATTCGACCTCGGAAGAAACTCTCTCCTCGCTTCGCGGCAAAAGTCCCATCATAGATCTCCTCCTTGAATATCGCGAGACATCGAAAATAAAGTCGACCTATCTCGAGCCGCTTCTTTCACTTATCGAGAACGACGAGCGTATACATACCACATTCATCCAAACGGGTACCTCGACGGGGCGACTTGCGTCCGAGAAACCGAATCTTCAAAACATTCCTCAAGAATCAAGGTGGGCGCCAGAGCTCCGCCGCGCGTTTGTCTCGGAACGCGATTGGAGCTTTTTTTCGCTCGACTACTCCCAGCTCGAGTTACGACTTCTCGCGCACATCACCAAGGACACAAATCTTGTCCGCGCGTTCCAAAACAACGAAGATATTCACACACTTACGGCGGCGCGCGTACTGGGCGTTCCCGAAGAACGCATTACGCCGGAGCTTCGGCGTATCGGAAAAACGTTGAATTTCGGGATTATTTACGGTATGGGGCCACGGGCGTTCGCGAGGACGAGCGGTGTCTCGATCGAGGATGCTACGCGCTTTATCCAAAGATATTTCGAGGGGTTTCCCGACATACGGAGGTGGCAGGAACAATCAAAAGAACGCGTGAAGAAAAATGGCTATGCCGAGGATCTTATGGGGAGAAAGCGCTGGTTCTTCGGGGGCATCTCCGAAAAAACTCCCCAGGCATTTGCGGAGGTGGAACGCGCGGCGGTGAACATGCCCGTTCAGGCGCTTGAGGCGGACATACTTAAAATAGCGATGCAAAAAAGCTTCGAGTTTCTGGAACATGGGGGGTGGCTCGGGACAAAGGCAAAACTGCTTCTTAGTATTCACGACGAATTGCTCTTCGAAATTCGCGATGATATTCTAAAAGAGGTCGCGGGACCGCTCACCACGATTATGGAGCGTGTGTTCCCCCTCGACGTTCCCCTAAAAGTTGACGGAAAAATCGGAACGAGTTGGGGGTCACTTCACTCATAAATCTCTCACATAAGATGAATAATCAAAAAAAATCTTTCTTTTCGTTTCTTAAAGAGGTGCGGGTCTATCTCGGGCCGCGTAACGTGATGCTCCTTGCGGTTGCGGCGCTTTCGGCGCTTCTTGCGGTCCTTCTTTCCGCATTCTTCCTGCCGCCGTTCGTCATTGTTTCGATATTGATACTCCTCTGTTTCGCTTCGGTGAGCATGCTCCTTGGATATCGCGACGTGGCGCGATCCGGCATTGAAGACAAGATACGAAATATAGAACTGGGTGCGGTGGTTGAAAACATCCGCGACGGGGTAGTGGTATATGATCCTAACTTCAGAATTATTAGTATGAATCGCGCGGCCGAGGAGTTGTTCGGCGTTTCCGCGAAAGAAACGGTTGGGACGTTCATAACCCCCGAGCTCGTTAACAATACTCACCTCCGAATCCTGACCCAGGTCATTTTCCCCTCTCTCGCGCCGTCAATCAGCACACTCTCGGGTGATTGGCCCCAAGTGGTAGACCTTGCCTTTGAAGAACCCCGCCTCGAACTTCACACGGTCTTGAACAGGATTGTGGGAAATGACGGTGGGGTGGTTGGCTTTTTAAAGCTCATCACCGACACCACACGAGAGAAAGCGATTCTCGAGTCGAAGGGCGAATTCATTACGGTTGCTGCTCACCAGCTTCGCACGCCGCTCACCGCGCTGGGTTGGATATTTGAGACCATACAAAAGACGGTGAAGGAAGGGGGGGCTGTCGACCCGTCGGTGGTTTCAAATATTAATGAGGGTTGGCAGCTTACCCAACGCTCACTTAAAATCATTAACGATCTCCTTGATGCGGCAACAATCGAGGAGGGCAGGTTTGGATTTCATTTTCAGGATGTGGTGCTCGCAGAACTCGTAAAAACAATCTCCAACGAGGCCTCTATTATTGCAAGGGAGAAAGAGGTAGCTGTCCGTTTTTCCGCTCGCGCGGAACACAATGTGGTGTGGGCCGACCCGGAGCGTCTGGGAATTGCCGTAAGCAACTTTATTGATAACGCCATAAAATACAACACGAGGGGGGGCTCGGTTGACGTGAGCGTCGACCCCTCTCCCGATGGTGCATCTCTCGTGGTACGCATCGCCGACACGGGGATAGGCATCATGAAGGAGGATATCGCAAAACTATCCCAGAAGTTCTATCGCGCGGAGAACGCGACACAACTCGAACCGAATGGCAGTGGTCTCGGGGTATACATAGCAAAAAACATCATTGAGCGACACGGGGGGGCAATGAGCGTCACATCCGAACCCGAGCGAGGAACAATTTTCTCGTTCACGGTTCCTATTAAAAACATTCGGACGGAGGTTCGTAAACAATGATCATATTGGGCATAGACCCGGGGACAACCAGGGCGGGGTATGGTGTTGTAGAGAAAAAGCGCGGGGGGCTCGTCTACCTTATGAGCGGGCTCCTTTCTTCTCCCACAACACCCGAACAGGGGGGGCGGCTTCTTGCTCTCGAGCGAGGGCTTCAAAAAATAATCAGAACCTCCCGGCCTGATATTGCCGGGGTGGAAAAGTTGTACTTCACGAAAAACAAGAAAACCGCCGTTCGTGTCGCGGAGGCGAGAGGCGTCATAGTAAAAACACTTTCCGAAGAGGGGGTTTCTTTAAGAGAGTTTTCTCCCCTGTCGGTAAAACTCGCGGTCACCGGAAGCGGAACCGCCGACAAAAAAGCGGTAGCGAGAATGGTCTCTCTTATTCTTGGAATCGACACCTCAACAATGCTCGACGACATAACCGACGCTCTCGCGATTGCGATCGCGGCCTCATCCACACATCTCTAAATATTTTTAATTAAAACGGGCTCCTTTCCTCCCAAACGAGCATACGTGAGTGGGGAAAGGAATCCCCAAGTAAGGACGAAGCACACGAGAAACCACGCACTGTCCGAGTCCCTTCGGGTCGAGTTTGCGTGATTTCCGCGTGTGCAAGGACGCGCGAGGAGGATTCCTCCACGCGAACGTTTCTGCTCGTGAGGGAGCGGAAGGAACCCGTGCGCCCTCCCGGTTGACTTTTCATTTCTCTTTCTTATACTATCCCCAATAAACAAAAAGGTCGTAACACGAGACGGATCATACTAAAGAGAATATGCTCTCTACGGAGTTATTAAAACCCTCCTTGGTGGTAAGTTATTCCGATGATGAAGAGGAGGAAGGGGGCCTTGCCGCCGACCCCAACGAAGAAGAGGGGGAGGAGGTAGGCGCAGGAACAAACGACGACGATGAAATAGACGAATTCGACGACGAAGAGCTTTAGCGCTACCGCCGTCCTTAAAGATCCCGCATGCTCCGTTATCATGCGGGGTTTTGTTTTGCAATACTCTTAATGCGTTATAGAATTACTGATATGCTCGAACAAAAAATAGGGCCCTCGACAAGAAGGCGGGGGGCGAAAAGAAAAGGCCCCCAAAAAGAAAGAAAGAGGGTGTTACTTTCGGCTCTTATTATTTCTTTTATTGCTGCGCTTGGAGCGGCGACGGTTGGTGTAATCTACACGGTGGTGGCAATTCAACAGCTCCCCTCCCCGGATCAATTTTCAACGCGACAAGTGAGCCAGTCTACGAAGTTGTACGACCGAACCGGAAAGGTGTTGCTTTATGAAATCCATGGCGAAGAGAAACGAACCGTAGTGCCTCTTTCGGATATTCCCGATAACCTGAAAAACGCAACGCTTGCGGCCGAAGACACCAATTTTTATACGCGGCCCGCCTTTGACTGGCGGGGGGTTCTCCGTGCAATCTGGATCGACATAAAAGAGCGGCGTGCGGCGGCCGGCGGATCAACCATTACCCAACAACTCGCGCGGAACGCGTTTCTTTCGGGAGAAAAAACCATTACCAGAAAAATAAAAGAGCTTATTCTCGCAATAGAGCTTGAATCGAGATACTCGAAAAATGAGATACTCGGTTTTTATCTAAATCAGATTCCGTACGGGTCAAATGCGTACGGCGTCGAGGCCGCAAGCCAGACTTATTTCAATAAATCGGTGGAGGATATTTCTTTAAGCGAGGCCGCGATTCTTGCCGGTTTGATAAAAGCTCCGAGCTACTACTCGCCGTGGGGAACTCATACCGACGATCTTCTGGTGAGAAGAGATTACATTCTCGATAGAATGGTCTCACTTAAATATATATCACAAGAAGAGGCGGACACGGCAAAAAAAGAAGTGTCCGATTTTGCGCCCCCGTCCTTAGGATCTATAAAAGCGCCCCACTTCTCTCTCGCGGTAAAGGATTATCTCATTGATAAATACGGGGAGGACACCGTAATGAATGGGGGGCTTAGAGTTACCACCTCGCTCGACTGGCCGATGCAACAGACCGCGGAAAAAGTAGTTCTAGAGGGAGCAAAACGCAACAGCGAGCTTTATAAGGGCACGAACGCGGCACTTGTGGCTCAAGACCCGAGAACGGGGCAAATTCTCGCGCTTGTGGGATCTCACGATTATTTTGATGTGGAACACGGTGGAAACTTCAACGTGCCGCTCCAGGGGTTGCGCCAACCGGGGTCCGCTCTTAAGCCGTTCGCGTATATGCTCGCGTTTGCGGGGGGGTACTCACCAAAAAGCATCGTCTTCGATGTGCCGACCGAATTTGTTTCCGGGAGCGATGACTGTCCTCTTATTCCCGATTTTAATGACGACTCTCCGCACACCGAGTGTTTTCATCCCCAGGACTTCGAGCCGTTCGTGGGACCGGTTGCGCTTGAGCGGGCGCTTGCACAATCGATAAACGTCCCGGCGGTGAAGGTGCTTTATCTTGTGGGATTAAAAAACCTTCTCGAGACCGCCCGCTCATTCGGCATCACCACCCTCACCGATCCTTCTCGTTACGGTCTCTCTCTTGTGCTGGGCGGCGGAGAAATAAAAATGATAGAGCTTATGAACGCCTATGCGACCCTTGCAGAAGAGGGCGCGCGACACGAACAAACTATTGTGCTCGGGGTTTTCGACTCGGGCGGCAGAGCGCTTGAGACATACCGGGACCAGAACACAAAAGTAATGGATCCAAAATATCCGAGAATGGTGAACCAAATTCTTTCCGATAAGGCGCTTCGCTCGGGTCTCTTTCGGGGAAGTCTGCCACTCACCATCTTCCCCGATCGCGACGTAGCGCTTAAAACAGGGACCACCAACGACTACCGGGACGCGTGGGCCTTTGGGTACACCCCCTCGCTTGTAGTCGGGGTGTGGGCAGGGAACAACAACAACTCGCCAATGCAGCGACAGGGTTCGAGTATTCTCGCGGCAATCCCCATGTGGAGCGACTTTCTAAATCAGGTTCTACCAAACTACCCCAACGAACTATTCACAAAACCGGATCCTCTCCTCGCCCCCCAAAAGCCGATGCTGAACGGACAATACATATATCAGGCAGCTGTTCAAGGAACGACGCGCCCTCAAATACACTCCCTCCTTTATTACGTAGACAAAAACGATCCGACGGGGCCGGTCCCCAAAGATCCTTCGGAAGATCCTCAATTCTTAAATTGGGAGGCCGGGGTGCTTCAGTGGGCTCAAAACAACATTGGGAACTTCGGTTATTTTAATCAATCGCTTCCTTTGGGCGCGGAAACGGACGCGACGGGAGATATAATCATACAAAACAGTAGCCCTTCGAATGGGTCGTTTGTGGCCTCGCCGCCACTTATTCGCGCCGACATACGTTCCATAAGTCCGATACAAACCGTAGGAATATATATAAACGATGTTCCGGTAATGTTGTTCGAGGGGGTAGCTCAAAAATCCTATAATCTGGAATATCAGGTAACCCAGGCGCTTAATGCACAAAACACCATCGAGATACGAGTTGTCGCCTCCGGCGGGGAGATTGGTTCTTTAAAGACGATTGTGTATCGCCGCTAACCCTTAATTGGCATCACTACGTAGATAAGGTGTGGTTCTTTTGGGTTGTGGAGAAGCGCCGGTCGCTCGGAGGAGTGAATCCCCAAAACGATGTCCGCACCGGAAAAAATTTTTAACCCATCAAGAAGATACCGCCAGTTGAACACAACGGAAAACTTCTCCCCGGTGAGTTTTGCCGGAACCTTATACGAACTTTCTCCAAGCGCGCTATCGGTCGCATACACCTCAAGAAATTTTTTATTGTCGCCTGTCTTAAGTGTGATGTCGTTTGCTCTTCCGGAAAACGAGCTTGCGAGACGCACCGCGTTTATGAGTTCTTGTCGCTCAACCACCGCTTCGTGTGGAGGGTTTTTAGGAATTACCGCGCGATAATCGGGAAACGATCCGTCAATAAGGCGCGAAATTACCCTTTCGTTTGGCGCCGACAAAAGCGCCTGATTGGATTCTACAAATACAGTTATCTCGTGCTGCTCCTTAAACATTTTTAAAAGTTCGGTTGCCGTCTTGAGCGGGAGAATGGCTGAGATTTTTTCCGAATCGCTTTTCACGCTACCGGGGTCAACCTTCCGCTCCGAAAGACGAAACCCGTCCGTCGCGGCAAGAATCATTTCTCCACCCGAATACTCCAGATATACGCCACTTATCTCCGGCCGTATGTCGGAGTATTGCGCCGCAACAATAACGCTTCCCAGTGCCTCACGAAACGAGCTGGTGGCTAGTGTGAGACGGCTCGTTTCGTCGTGAATTGATGGAATAATCGGAAACTCCTTCGGGTCCTGCCCCTGAAGTGTCGCTTCGTAATTGTCAGTGATAATTGACACCTTCCTGCCTTCTTCCTCTATCGAAATACGCTCCGCGGCAAGGTTTCGTATTATCGAGTTAAGAAGAGAAAAGGGGGCCGCGATTATACCTCCCTCCAAAACCTTTCCGGGAATCGAGTATTCGACGGCAAGTTCAAGATTGGTCGCAATAAGCGTTATTTTTCCCCCCTCTGCCTTAAGAAGAATGTTTTTTAAAATAGGGAGGTTGGAGCTCTCGTTCACCGCTCTCTCCACAGCCGTGAGGCCCTCTACTAGGTTCGTCTTTAGTAGTATTAATTTCATAAGTAGTAGTAGTAGACCATGTGTAAATGTGGATAACCCTTATTTTGTCTTTTATTTCTTGTTTTTCTTTTGTTTTATTTGTAATAACAAGTGGACAACCCGCTCCTTGTTTTTTGTTTGTGTGGATAATTATTTTTTATTTAAGAGAACGTCCACACGATATTCACACTCACATTTTATATAATCGCTCCTTAATGAGAAGAATTTTTTGATTAAGGCCGTGATCTTGATTACACCCCTTCCCTATTTTTTCACAAGCGTGTATGGCGGTGGTGTGGTCGCGCTTTCCGAGGCGCTCGCCAATGTGGGGGTAGGAGAGCTTTAAAACATCCCGCAAAAGAAACATTGCGATTTGCCGCGGTTGTACCACCCCCTGTTTCCTTCCTCTGTTTATCATATCACTGGGGGACACCTCAAAGAAGTCCGCCACCACTTTTATAATATCGTTCGCGGTTATGTTCTTGGGAGTAATCTGAACCGCCTCACCGATAATCTCTTCAAGTTTTTTCGCGTCTATTCTCTCGTTTTTATATTGTTGATAGAAAACTATTTTATTTAAGACCCCTTCAAGCTCTCTTACGTTTTTTTGCACCTTTGCCGCAATCTGCTCGAGAATATGGTCGTCAACAAACGCACCCCTCTCCTGAAGCCTTGTTTTTAGAATTGCAAGGCGTGTTTCGTAGTCGGGATATTCTACATCAACAATCATACCACCCTCAAAACGTGACCGGAGGCGCTCCTCAAGCGTCGGGATCGCGGTTGGAGGCCTATCCGAAGAAATGATAATTTGTTTGTTGTTTTCATAGAGCGTGTTAAAGGTGTAGAAAAACTCCAGTTCGGTCGCGGTCTTTCCGCCGATAAATTGAATATCATCGATAATAAGCACATCGATGTCCCGGTACTTTTTTTTCACATCCTCCATTCGTTTGTTCCTCACGGCCCACACCACGTCGTTTATGAATTTTTCGGAAGAAACATAAAGTACGGCCACCGAGTTTTTGTGTTCTATCATAATTTCATTTCCCATCGCTTGGATGAGGTGGGTTTTTCCGAGACCCACCCCGCCGTACACAAACAAGGGATTGTATTTTTTCCCCACGTCCTTTACGACCGCCTGGGCGGCCGCGTAGGCGAGTTCGTTTGATGATCCAACCACAAACGTCGAAAACGTGTATCGCGGGTTTAAATTTGTCCGAGGATCTGTTTTTAATTCGATAAGAGGAGATTGCGACTCCTCGATGATTGACGGCTCTTGTGGTTTTGATCTTCTTCCGGAGAGGGGTGTTAAGTGAGCGATGCCCTGGCTTACCACCGCATAATCAACATTTTTGATCGAGCCATCGATGTTTCTTAGAGATCCGAGAATAAGTTTGTGGTATCTGCTCTTCACCCACTCTTTTGCGAAATTATTGGGAAGCCCCACAAGCGCCACACCCTCTCGTTCATTTTTTTCGAGAAGCTGGCTGTTTTTAAGCCACGTCAAAAAATTCGGTCGTGATATCTGGAGCTCTATGTCGCCGAGTACGCTTCGCCAAAGTTCCTTGTTTTCCATGGTGGTATAAAACTCGCTTTCCCTTAAGAATAGAAACTTTTTTAAGGAATGCAACATTGCGGCAAAAACCCTTTTGTGCATTACCTGTGTATTGCTTGTGTATGGCGGTTTTTGGGGTATAATCAAAAATATGGGACAAACATATCAACCGAAGAAAAAAAAGAGAAAACGTACACACGGGTTTTTAAAGCGCGCGCGATCCCCGGGCGGGAAAAACACGCTTCGGAGAAGAAGGGCAAAGAAACGGAAGCGATTAAGCGTCTGAACGTGCCCCCCGCCCCCCTTACTATCACTACCCAATCCCGCGGAGCGCGAGGGGCGGCGATTTTCATTTCAAAGAAGGCAATAAGGAACGCCTCAGCAAGAAACTTGATAAAAAGAAGAATTCGGGCTATTCTACAACCACTTCCGCCGCGCATTACGAATAAACTCGTAGTAAGGGTGAGGCAGGGTGCCGCCCCCCTCTCTTTTCAGGAGCTCAAGAAAGAACTATTGAAAGGAATGGAGAAAAATAATATCGTCATATGACCGCACTCTTCCACGCATATATATATGAACCAATTCTCTCGGTTCTTGTGTTTTTATACTCCCACCTCTCCTTGAATGACCTTGGCGTTTCGATCGTCGAGCTTACCATTCTAATCCGTTTCATTCTTCTTCCTATATTTTATAAGAGCACGAAAGACCAGACGATCCTTCAGCGCCTTCAGCCGCGCATAAAAAAAATCCAAACGGATCACAAGGAAGATAAGGAGCGACAGGCAAAGGAGTTAATGGCGCTGTATCGCGAACATCGCGTAAACCCTTTTACCGGTTTTTTTCTTCTTCTTATACAACTCCCCGTCTTTATCGCGCTCTTTCAGATCTTTACGACAGGCATCGGGGGAGACGTCTTCCAAAGCAAGTTGTTCTTGGGAATACTCGATCTTGGCGCAAAGAACTGGGCGCTTGTGGTTGTTGCGGCGGTTCTCCAGTTTTTGCAGAGCAAGATGATGCTTGCAAAACAACCCGCGGGCGGCGGGAATAAAGGAAACGACCCCGCGGCCTCAATGCAGAAGATAATGCTTTTCGCGGGCCCGCTCCTTACGGTAGTGATTTTGGGAAATCTCCCCGCCGCGATAGGACTTTACTGGCTTGTCTCCAATATGTTTTCTTTAGTACAACAAATATATATCAATAAGAAGATAGAGGCCGACGTGCCAAAGGGAGTATGAATATAGAAGCACACATACGAAAATTTCTCGATCTTATGGGCTTCCCCGACGCCCAAATTACGATTGAAGAAGAACACAAGAAGGTGGTTGTGGTGGTGGATGACGAGCTTTTTCGCTCCCAACTTCCCACCTCTCTTCCCGCCTTCGAACACCTCATTAATCTGATGTTGCGCCGAGAAAACCTTCCCTCATTTGTGGTAGACATTAACTATTATCGAAGAGAGCGCGAGCGCCTCATTGTTGAGCTTGCAAAAGCGGGCGCAAAGAAAGCGCTCCTCACTAAAACCGACGTTGTGTTACCCCCCATGAACGCGTACGAACGCCGGCTCGTCCATGTGGAGATTTCGACTAACCCCGATCTCACCACCGAAAGCGAAGGGGTAGGCAAAGATCGCCACATCGTCATTAAGCATATTAACCCCTAACCCCACCAATTTCAGGAGAGGATTTCTCTTTTTCTTCATAGCATAGCGGAGCGAGATAATATCGTTCCGAACGACGACGAACGCAATAGGAATTGAAGGTGTCTGAGCCCCGAAGGGGCGAGTTCCTTCAATTCCGTTCATTGCGGAGGAGGCGTGAGAAAAACAACATACGAGCGGAGCTTTCTGCGCATGAAGAAAGAGAGAAATCCGCGATATTTCTAATCCCCCACATTCTGTCCCGCTTCGGAGAACTGATCCGAGGTAAGGTTCAGTGCATAAAGGAAGCCGTCATAACGGTTTATGAAATAAAGGAAACCCTTGCTGAATTTCGGTAGGGTTGCGTCGAATAGGCCGTTGTTTACTGTTTTTGGTAGATCGGTTGATACTATGCCGCCATTTAAGAGATTTACTTCGAAAAATGCGTCTAAGGTGAAGATTTTTTGTTTAAGGTAGTCGTCAGGAAGAACTGATGTTTTAAAATTTTCTGATTTTGGAACAAAACAGTAAGCTATCGCTCCACCGAGGGTGCATTTTTCAGGCAGGGTGAGAAACGGAATCGGCGTGTACGCGCTTAATGTTTGCGGGTTGAGAATTTGAAACACGTTTTTATAAAAAGAGAAGAACACATCCCCCTCTCCGTCCGGCTTCAGTGACAGCCCGTTTGTTTGTCCGAATATCTGGTGTATCGAAAGATCTTTCGTGTCAATTTTCCATACGCGAGAGGGGTAAAAAGAAGAACCTTTTTCTTGGACGAGAAGCGTTGAGGGAAAGAGGTATGAAAGTTGCGCATCATGAAAACGAAAGTCCTTTATGAGAGTTTTTATTGAGATGTCGCCTTTGCTTGTATCGATCAGGGCAAGCGCCGGCACGCTTCCGTTCTGAACCACGCCATATAACGTTCCGTTGTCTGATCCCCAGGTTGCATTTAGTATGGTGCTGGGGAGCGGCCGCCATGTTTGATCAACGTCGTCGAATATCCCCCACTGTGGTGATCTCGGATCCCCGAAGGCGGCAAGGACCTTTTGTGAATTGGGGCCAACCTCAAGCGTGTTTAACACGCCAACGCCCTGCTTAATTATCTCGGTATCATCCCCCCCTTCGTTTTTGTTCACCAAGAGCACTCGCCCGCCCGCATCGAGATAGAAAATGCCGTCCGTTTGAGGATCGATCCAGTACCCGGAGACGGGTTGATCAGAGACCCTAAAAAGCGGATCTGATTCCGCGGGGAACGTGATGGTGTTTCCCTGACTATCACCCCCGGTTGACGTTCCGACGGGCGGAAGAGACGATCCATCCCCGGGAGGCGTCGAGGAAGAGGACTCTGTCGGGAGCGCTTCCGGTCCGGTAATGCCGCCCCAGATAAAATACACAATCACACCGAGCACAATAACAATGAGAAGGGTTATTATTATTTTTTTATAATCGAGTTTCATAATTCAACATGAATATGATTTCCTGTTGTGAATGGCGTTTTTTGCGGTTTTGGTGTCGTGTTTGGACACGCAACCCATTCGTTTACTGGACGGAGTCCCACACCGCTGCCCTTTAGAAAATCAAGTGCTTTTTGAACATTCCCGCAGTCAGCGCCCCCAAGACCAATATCAACACATGTTCCGTTGGCGTGACAAGGATCCTGGTGCTTGCTCTTAGGAGGCCACGCTTCAGTGATATACCAATTTATCCCCACCCCCGTCATCTTGTCTTTAAAATTCTTCAGCTTTTGAACTAGTCCTGGGTTAAGCTTACAAGTCCCGTCGGCATTTAGGCTGGAATTGTTTATTGTCTTGTTGCAGGAATCAGATCCGGGAAGATCAGAGATTCCCACGCAGGGTTCCGTTGCGCTGTTTGCGGCACACGCCTCAACCTTCACATTATTCGAGGGCATATCTAATTTTGGTTTTTCTGAAATAGTGCAGGCCCATTTTGCTTCTTGGCAGTAATCAGTGTAACAAAAGTCATCTTGTCCTGGAATCGGCCCCCCCCTCGTGCCGTCGCTCTTGGTCCTCACCAAAGGGGGTGGCGAAGACGGATCAAAATAAGGGAATTGATCCGAGGTGTCAACAGCATTGACCATTGGTGTATATTGTGACGGATCGTTTGCGTCAAATCCTTCTATTGAAGATCTTTTCGCGGTAAAGGTCCATGTTTTACAGATTGGACTGTCCAGACTTTGTAATTTGGGGGTGCATAGCTGCAGATTAGAGTTCAGCTCCACCCACTGTATTTCTGGTTTCAAATTATCACCACTCTTAGGAGCGAGATACGCGTAAATCAAGCACTCTGGTTTTGATGGCCCATCTTGTTTCGTGAAGTAGGGATAGAGCCACACCATTGAGTTCTTTAGTATCACAGGGTCGTCGTTATAATAATTACCCTCCACAAGTTGAATGTCTTGTGTTTCCAACACAGACCTTCTGTAGAGACAACTCAAGCTTGATATTTGAGCGCTTCCATCAAACACCCTAACCGTCTCAAATGTCTGCACGCCAGAGGCGACGCAGTCGCTTGCGGTCAAGCTGTCGCCGCCCGCTTTTGTGAGTTTGACCTTCTCTTCTCCCGCCGCGGGAAGTTTTAGGAGCGTAATCTCCGGGTTAATGGTGTTTAAAATAAGATACGAACCGAAAAGAAGCACAAGACCGAAGATCGACGAGGTAATCATCTCCGAGGCCTCGCGTTGCTTGTCGGGGCTTCCCGCGGAGATGATACGCATAATGCCGCCCGCAACAATCATCCCCAAGGCAAGCGCTCCGCCAATCCATAAACTGAACCTGTAAAAGTTGTTGATATAGGTAAGGATGTCGGTGGTGCCTCTTTCGCAACCGGGACACGGGAAATTTACGTCCACAATCGGACTATTCGGACTTAAGGACTGTGCGTGTACCACAAATCCAAACCCGAAGAAGACGAAAGAGAGAAGAGCAATTACTATTACTTTTTTTCTTATCATGTTATTGGGGGATTTGTATAGGAAGGATAAGCAGGGTCTTTGCGACCTCGAGGGTATTCAGGTTGCTCTGTGCCGAAACGGAGATCTGAACGTTCTTCTGGGACGCCGTTTGCGGCGTTCCAATGTTCAGGGTAAGAACACCGCTTTTTGTGTCAGCGCGTTCCCCGTTTACAGACCAGAAGAACGTAAGATCGTTCAGCGAGTGAATGGAAAAAGAGTAAGGAATCGCCTCGAAGGTTATTTGGGAATCGGGTTGGACGGCGTTTGTCGGTGATCGGTGGCTTATCACGATTTCCGGTGACACCACGGGAATTTGAAGCGATCCCTGAAACGACCCCTCTTTGGTTATTACGTTGGCGCGTATTGAGGCGTAGCCGTCGTCTTCTTGGGTTGTGTAGAAAGACGCGGTTTTAAGCCCCGCACCAGATCTTAAAAATTCATCGTCGACGAACCAACGGATATCGGCGCCCGAGATATCCGCGAGTTTATTGTTTTGGATAAGTTCGGCGGATACCACCACCTCCGTATATGGCGCAGGAAGCGATTTTCCGGCGAAATTGGCCGGAAAATAATTATTTGCCTGCCACGTAATAACTACCTGGCCGGTCGCGGTTTGTGCGAAAGAAGCCGGGACAAAAATAAGAGAAGCAAGAAACGCGGCCGACAGAACAATATGAATCGTTTTTTTCATAGTAACAGCCCCTTCTTATTATAAACCATTATACCTTACCCGACGTCGCTTCCACGGCCTTTTCGACGATCGCAAACTTCTCGGGGTGGTTATGAATGTAGGTCTCCGCGATAAACATAAACGTGTTTACAAAAAGAGGAAGCCATGGAATGACGTTTGCGATCCCCTTGAATATCAATCTTCCCATTTTCGTCGCGTGGGGATCGTTTTTTGATTTGAGCCACAGCCATATCGTGAATGCAACGCCGTTCCTCAAAACAGGACTTATCATGGCCCCAATAATCGTGTAATCGAGTGCCAGACACATAGCGTCGGTGGTAAGGGTGTAGAGAAACCCCACGATTATTTCGGAGAGGGTGAAATCATCGGGATTTGCCGCCGTTTTTGTTTTTGGAAGTTCTGCCATGATTTATTTTTGCTGCAACCCCTTTATCTCCATTATCTGCTCGGGGTTCGTGGTGATAATTTGGTCTTCCGTATAGGAAGGAATAATTTTAATTGCTACATGTTTCAGCCCCGCGAAGAAAAGACCCTCTCCGATTCCTGCCTGAAGAAGAAACGCCGCCTCACCATCCGTGAGGTTGAACGCCTTGGTTAGAATCTCAATCGAGGTGGGGGACTGTTTGAGGAGTAGTTGGAGCGACGAGTTTGTGATAATCGGCTTTCCGTACTCCGATTTCAAAAAGTCGTCTACGTCCTGGGTAATAGTGACAACGCCCAAGTAGTATTTCCGCGCGCGCTTCACGAGCCCGAAGAGAAACGAAGCGCTGTCTTTGTGTTTCATCATAAGCCACGCCTCATCGATCACCAACATCCGTTTCTTGAGTTCGGATCTGATGATATTCCAGACGAAATTCAGAATGATATACATCGCGATCGGGCGAAGCTCTTCTTCGAGGTCGCGGATCGAAAACACAATAAGACGATTTTTGATATCGACGTTCGTGGGCGCGTTGGTGAAGCCCGAATAGGAGCCGTGGGTGAACTTGTCGAGCCGCTGGCCAATGCCGCGCCCACCTTCGGTGTTCATAAGAATCGTCTGCAGATCCTCAAGGAGCGGCGGATTCAACTCTTTCATACTTCCGAAGTTCTCGGCGGTAATGTCCCGGGAGGCGTAGGTCTCGGTGATCGCCCGATCAAGAAGCGATTCTTCCTCGGGAGTTATCTCCCCCAGCATGAGCTTTACAAGACCCGTCAGGTTCAGGATGTGGGACTTGAAGACGTCCGCCGGTTCGTCGCCCTCGGGGATGATGGGAATATCGAAGGGATTGATGTGACTCGGCGAAGTGAGCGAGATTTTGAAGTAACTCCCTCCGATCGCGTTTGCGAGATTCTCATACTCGTTCTCCGGGTCGATCACAATCACATTCGTACCCACCATCATCGAGCGCAGGATCTGGAGTTTTGCCGCGTACGATTTTCCGGAGCCGGACTTCGCGAAGATCGTCATATTCGCATTCTCGAGCGAGTAGCGATCGAAGATAATTAAGCTGTTGTTGTGCATGTTTACCCCGTAGAGAATGCCTTTTTCCGAGGTAAGGTCGGGAGAGATAAAAGGAAAGAGTGACGAGGCGGGGCCGGTATTTAAAGAAGTTCTCACCGAAAGTTCGTCCGAGGCAATAGGAAATACCGAATTTAATCCCTCGGATTGCCTGAAAAGTGCCGGCTTCACGTATACGAGCTTGCTTTCGAGCGTGTTAGTCACCCTACTCTCGACCTCGGAGAGCTCTTCGGGGGTCGGTGCATAGATAGTAATATACACCCCCACCTCAAAGAGACGCTCGCGGGCTTGTTGGAGTGAATCGCGGAGCGTTTCGACGTCCTCGTAGGCCGTCTCGAGCATCGGATCGCGCACCAATCCCTTTTCGTGTTTTTCTCCGATCTCCGCCTCGATCTGTGCGACTTTTTTTCGGAGATTCCGGAGGGCGAGCGCGGTATCCATCGGGTACATCACAATGGAAATATCCATCATATTCGGAAGATTGATGATCTCGGAAAACCATCCCGCGGAAAGATAGCGGGGGTAGGTAAAAACGAAGAACGTTTTCGCGTAGAAGTCCCCCAGCTTTAAATAGTTTGCGTTTATCTCAAGTCCTGCGGGCGCGATAATATTCGGAAGATCGCCTTCTCCCGGTTTGTAGGCCTGGGGGATGGTTACTTTCATACCGTAATTCCTTTTTTATCGACGGCCTGGGGATTGTAAAGATTATAGAACAACTCGACGAGCTCCTCGTTCTCGAGCGGCACGGCACGAAGCTCGATGGCCGCAAGGCCTTCGATTACCTGTGTTACCCGCTCTTTAAGTTGCGCCGCATTCTCCTCTTCAGTGGTTTCTTTTGTCCTCTTCACCTCGTTTCCCAACCCCCTTCCGAAAAGCCCGCCAAGAATTCCCTTCGCGCCGGAAGAAAGCGCGACGGGGTCGTACGGGACGATTACGAAGAAATTCTTGTTGATAATGGCGTTTTCCTCGATGAAGTTTCTTACGAAGTTAATATACTCCTCGATCTGTACCCGCAGAAGCTCGTTCGTCTCCTCTTTCTTGTGCTCTTCCATATTTGCGAGGTATCGCGCAATATTTACCTTCCTCGAGTGAACGAAGAACTGAACGCCGAAATCGAGCGAGTTCAAGAACCTCTGAAAATTCGCGAGGATAGCGCCCTGTTCGCCCTCGGATTTAAGTTCGAAATTGATACCGCTTACGATTAACACCTGTCTTAGCCCCCCATTCTTCAAATAAACAACCCCGTCGCGGATGTCTTTTATTTTTACGAATTGTTGCGATGCCTGTGTTGTTTCTGCCATACCTTTATTACTTCTATTTTATACGAATTAGGACCTATCTCAAAATGAAGCACAGAGACCAGATGCAGTAAGAACACAGATTGGTAGTATCGAGTTCCGCGCACGCACCCGAACGAGGGTAAGACCGGCCAAGCGGCCTTGGAGCGCCCGAGTGAGGTGGTGTGCGCGGAACTCGATATCCTTGCGCCGATTCTTGGTTTGTCTTTTTTCTTTCATTTTGATACGGGTTCTATGAGGAGTAGTCGATTCGCTTTGCCTGTTTTCGTTCCCCCGTGAGATATACCACCGTCTCGTATCTGTTCTTTTCTTCCGATTCCGGCTGTTTCAGAAAAAACCTTCCCGTCGTGACCGAGAGCGCGACGGATTTCAGTTTTTCCTGGATATTCATGCGCTTCCTCGTGTTTTCAATCGCTTCGATTTTCTCGAGGTCCACCGTCGTCTCGGACGATTTTCTTTGCCAGGTATACGTGCGCGGCCCCCAAAAATAGTTGAATGCGGACGCGAGAAGTTTCGGAAATCCCTGCCCGTTGATTTTCACGAACGCGAGGAGCACAGCCGCGGCGCCCACCACGAGAGTGATAAGAGCCCAAAGGAAGAAACTCAATATACGGAAGCCGACAAAGCTTATAAGCGCCGCGCCCGCGAGATACAAAAACTGCGCGAGTGTAAGAAACCCGACTATTTTCGGCTTCTCTTCTATAAATTGTGGAACCTGAAATTCCATTACTTCCTCAAATCAACGGTGTTTCCTTCGATGCGCGGCGTTCCTGATTCTTCTTTTTGCGGCATGCCGGCCGGTTCTTCCTTTTTTTCTTCAAATGAGGCACCAACCGCTTCGTGTGAAGGCACGCTCTTTTGTTCGTCTCTTGCGGGACTCTGCGCCCCGAACCACTTAAAGGACCACGGCGCCTTCTTCGCGGGGGTTTGTGTCTCTTTGATTTCCGGAACGATTGGTGTGGAAACCGGTACCGGTTCGGTTGTTTTTATTTCTTCGGCCGGCCTGAAGACGCTTTCTCCAAGCGGCGTTCTTAGTTCGCTGTAGTGAACCACCCTCTTCTCCTTATCTTCTTTTCCTCCGGCAAAAAGCTCGATCTTCGCTCTTATCGGTTCCTTTGTCGTTTTCTCTTCTTTCTTTTTCGGTCCGAAAAATCCCCCGAGAGAGAAAGAGAGTTTTTTGAGCGACGGCTTCACTGCTTCCGCAACTGGTTTTTCCTCCTGGAGCACAAACGGACTTTCTTCGGTTTTCGGGGATTCCGCGGCCGTTTTCTCCGGAACATTAATCGGGAGCGTTTCCTCCGGCTCGGATGTTTCTTTCCCGAGCCCGGCAAATGTGATTGTTTTTTCATCCGAGGTTTCTGAAATTATCTCCTCTACTCCCCTCGTGCCGCTTTCGGTCTCTTTTTCAAGAGAGGCGGGCGCATACACACCCTGGATTTCATTCGCGTATTCTGAAAAAACCTTTTTATACATCTCTTCTCCAAGGGGCTTCGCGATCTCTACAGGGAGTGAGAGCGCCGACTGAACTTCTCTGGAGAACTCCTCGGGATGGAGAAATCCCATGAGAACGTACGCGGCATACGTTTTTACTATCGCCGCCTTTTCTTCTATGAGATGGTGGTTTTTGCAAACATCAAGAACCGACTCGGCGACAAACTCGGAGAAAAGCGCTTCGCGCAACCGCTCCGGAAGCGAGTTCCATCGCTGTGTGGCTTGTGATTGGGAAACATTCATAGTAGTTTGTATTTTTAAACCCCCTCTTCTTCGTGTGTCTCTTCGGCGCCTCCCGTGTGTGGGATTGGAGCCCATCCGCCGCCGAACAAGCTCCCGGCAAGATTGTTTTGTGTTCCGTACAAGCTTCTTGCGCGAGCGATAATACCAGGATCTCCAGCGTGCCTGTCTTGGATGTCCTTTATTTTTTTAACTACAACCACCTTCGGACCGCGCAGTTCCACCGGAAGCTCGATTTCTTCTTCAAACCGGTTGATAAAATTGTTCAGATTTTTTTGGAAGTTAACAAGATCTGCTCCCTTGAGCTTGGGTCGTATCCTTGCTACCGCGCCGGGGTTTATTTCAAATACGGTGCCCATTCTTAGTTCGCCGAGCGCTTTGTGATCATTTGCCGAAAGACCAAGGTTATTTCTTTCGTGATCGAATGCGGAAAAGAGATTCCCCTGGAGCTTCTCGAAATCGGCCATCGAGTAGGTCGCCTCGAATCTCTTTGTAGCCCCCTCGAGTTCTCTTCTTGCGGCTTGCACCTCCGCATCGGGCCTGCCTTCTTGAACGGCTCTCTGCCAGTCCCTGAGCAAACCTACCATAGCCATACTGAATCCCGCGGTTTTCTCCATATCGGTATAGGCGGATCCCTGTCCGTAGCGCTGGAATAAAAGTTTCGTCGCCGGATCTCCTATATAAGAAGCAACTCCGTTTGCGACGTGATCCAACTCTTTGTTTTTGGTGAGCCGCGCGAGTGCGGCAACCCTGTTCTCTCCTTTCATGGTTGCGACGCGGAGCGCAAGCTGTTTATCGGACAGATGCGCCTGTTTCTTAGTTGCGTCTTTTACAAGCTGGTCTCCCTGTACTGCTCCCATATTACTCAAGATGTTTCCTATTCTGCCTCTTATGCCGCCCTTCGCCTGTAATCGTTCGGCGAATTTTCTCCCACCCTCTTCGCGTAGCGGTGAGGTTATTCCTTTGTACGCCTTCTTACCCATCCATGCGGTAGAGGCCTTCCCCGCCTCCTTGCCGAGCTTGAGAGCCCCCGCGGCGCCCGCGATACCCATTTTCTGTGCCGCAATCACGCCGCCGATCAGAAATCCGCAGAGTGCGAGCATCTGCATTCCCTGGGTAATGACGGTGCTTAGTCCTCCGAAGACCTCGTTCCCCGACGACGAGGGTTGCGCCGTTTTTCCCAAAAAATTTAATGAGAGTATCGAGAGATAGATAAAGAAAAGCATTGCGGGTTGGAAGAACACCCACTGGAAGAACGTGTTCCACCACTTCGAAAAGAGATGCTTGAGCGCGGGGAATACCCAGAAAAGCCACGCGATGGGCGCGATAATAAGAAGAAACGAGAGCGTGATGAAGCGTATCATAAGCATCCCGGCAAGAAGGAACATCACCATCGCGGCGATTAAGGAAAACACACTGATAAAAGTCAGATTTCCGATACTTATAAGGATTGCGGCCGAGAATCCGGTCCACGCCCCCCCCTGTTCCGAAGGATCGGGCGGCGGAGGATTGTCGGGCGGAAGAAAAAGACGTTGGGGTCCGAATGCGGTCGCAAGCGACTCGGTAAAGGCGGAACCCCCCCCCATTCTGTCGAGAAATGAATGAGAAAGCGTGCCCGCAAAATTAATAAATACCCCCCCGATTGCCAAACTGAAGTTCACGATGATCGCGGCGCCGATCAACGTCGGGAGGAGCTTCTTCGCGTTATAGCTCTCGATCCGAAGAATGGTCGCGAAAGCGATGACGATAATAAGAAGCACAAAGCCGAGGTTCGCGATATCTCTCGAAATTCTCCATCCAACAACCACGAGCGAATTTGAAGTAGAGAGAATTTGATCGTTGAAGTTCATCGCGATCCCCACAAAAAAGTTCGCGATCATAAAAAGGACGCCGAACACAAACGAGATGATGTATGCGATTCCTCTCAAGACCGACGTAAGAATCATAGTCGGCGAGAAAATATCCCAGATCGCGGCGTGGGCCAGCTGCGGCGCTACAAGAACGAAGAGCGCAAGTATTCCTATACACAACACCAGTTTTTTTCTGGTTATTTTTTTCATGGATATTCCTGCGGCCCCGTTGCGCCTACGCAGGCATTTAATCTGCTCTGCGCTTCGGTGGCGCTGGATTGAATGGCGCCCGCGAGCGTGATCGCTGCCCCGTTGATTTCAGATGCCGAGGTGAATGCGCCGGTTATCGCTTCTTTTTGTGTCTCGCTCGGTATCCTTCCACTTCCGAGCCCGCTTCGTATATCGGATATCCGTTCTTTTTCGTCGCTTATTTTCTCCAGCTGTTCTCTAATCTGTCCCGGATACGTTGTGGTTGCGAGCGCTAAGGTGCTGGAGGCCCACTCGATGTCCGCCGACGTACCGCTTAGTGTTACACACGCAAGAAGTGCCTTGGATGTGTCGAAAATGAACGGAAGCGATTCCGCCGCGGATGAAAGCGTGCTCGAGGCCTCATTAAGCGCCCTCTCCGCATTGTTAAGCGGCGCAACGATTACGGCAATTTGGCTATTGATAGAGTCCTGGTTTTGTTGGTTGTAGTCATCGTGTGCTGATTGTATTGTTGTGGAGGTAATGCCCTTCCCCTGCTCATTCTCCGCAGAAAGTTTTGCGAGACCGGACTTCACGCCGTTCACCCCCTCCTTCACTAAGCGGTTAAATGCGGCATCCAAGACCGCGGCGAGAACATTCGTCAGGTCATCCGAGTTCACAATAAAATCGATATTCGAACCAAGGGACTTGTTCAAGCCCTCCGCGATCGTTCGTCCGGGAGTTGTGGTTTTTCCTTCAACACATTTCCACCCAACCTTATCGGCGGCGGTGTATGTTTTTGCGAGGAAGGAATAAGGAAGCCCGGGATCACTTCCTTCTTTTTCCACATTCCAAGTATTGGGAATCGGTTGGCCCGTAACCGAACTCACGAGCTGGTACTTTGTACAAATCTCGCTGTTAAATCCGAGGTTAATATTTTGTTTTAGGATCGATTCTTGTTGTTTCTGTGCCACCGATCGCTCAAGCGCCTGTTGGGTGAGAATCTCAAGGCCATACTGGTTATTTTGAGGTTTCAGAAGGTCGCTGTAACCAAGCCACCCCCCGGTCTTGAAGTCCTTTTTGAATGCTTCCAGGTTGCCGACCACCTGAGTAAGCGTACAGCTTACCTGTTTTTTTGTGGTGTCCGGCTGGGCGAGATAGAAATTGACGTTAAAAGGAACCCCCTGACAGAGCTGTCCACCACCTACTTGTTGAATTACTTCTCCTGCGGCCTCATCGGCGGCCTGCTCGAATACCTTGCCCGGTTTTTGGAGGAAAAGCGGCTTCTCCCCGTTCTGAATCCACGCCACCGTCTCTCTTGTGATCTCATCCAAAAGCTGCTTTTTAAGTGTTGCGAGGAGCGTCTTAAGAACGGTGCTTTCAATAAAACGCCAGGCCTCCGCGATCCACCCCGCGATCGTTTCTACTACCGTAAGAGTAGTTTGTGTTTCAGTGACCGGGTCGGAGACAAGCATAAAAGGAAATGGAAACGCGCTCGCTTTTTGGGCTGGGAACATCCCCGCCATGATGCTCGCCGTGATCGTAATACAAAGGAAGAGTGAGAGTATTTTTTTCTTATTTTTTATTTCCATAAATGCGTGTGGGGCGTTAGAGCTTGGAGGCGAGCGTGTTTATTGTCCTGTCGAGGTTATACCCCTCCTCTATTATCGAAGGAATTTCTTTTGATGCGAGTGCGGCCTTCAGGGGATCGGAGGCAAAGTCAAGGAGAAGGGAAAACGTCACGAATTTTTTCCTCCAGAGGTTGAGGTTTTGGAGATGCCACGATTCGAGTTGCGATGGAACCTCGAGCGCGAGAAGATCATTAATCTGGTTTTGTATGATGTTCACGTACCTTCCGAGTTGGCTTGGATCGTTTTTGTTGAAAAAGTTGTCGAGTATGGTTGTGATCGGCACCGAAAATCCTCCAAAGTTCTTTTTCGATGTGTCGGAGAGGCGGTTCATGTAAGAAAGTTTCGATTCGGAAGTATTGTTGTTTGTCACATGAACATCTTTCTCGGTGAATGAAGGGAACGTGAGTTCTTGGGATAACGCCCGTGAGAGGAGATCGTCCACAGAGCCGGATCCGGGCATCCTCAGGGCATCGCTTGCGCCGGCGGGATTTTCGCTGTTCAGGTTGTATACCGACTCGACATAATGTTGTGCCAAGGCCTGCGTCAGGTTTTTATTTGTTGTGTCGTCCGTGCTCGTACTCGAGGGGTTGATGTTGAATTCTTTCCAGCCACCCCTTGTTTTGTAAGCGGATATTCCGGAATTCTCACCTGCCACAACCGAGATAAGGGGTTTTTTCTCGGACGGCGAGGAAACAATAAGAAGAAACGCAACGAGAATTCCCAAACCAAGGATTATAAAAGCGGCCACTTTTCTTTTTTGTAAGTATTTTTTCATGGTGTCGCCCCCGCATTCGCGTTATTTGTCATAATTCGCATTATTCGCGATTACTCACTGTAATTGTACAACATTTCGCTTATCTTTTTTATATCCTCGATGCGTAAATTTTGCGGGCGGTCTTTCGGCCGCACTCCGATCCGTCCCAAGTGTTCCTCGAGAAACTTCCCCTCCGGCTTATTTGCAGACCCCCACCCCCCCTTTGTGTTGTTACGCTTCTCCCACGATCGAAAACCGAGTGTTATATTGTTTACAATGGTCTTCCTTGGTTGTTTGAAAAGCACATGAAGAGCGTCAAAGTATCTTCTTTTTTGCGTG
>Ga0209514_10000167_pt1 | contig 150002 bp, 154 predicted proteins | sample Subgrocontami58m_FD_187452 | JGI IMG/M metagenome (GOLD analysis project Ga0209514, IMG submission 187452) | Subsurface groundwater microbial communities from S. Glens Falls, New York, USA - GMW37 contaminated, 5.8 m (SPAdes) (version 3) | ecosystem: Environmental > Aquatic > Deep subsurface... | reverse complement strand
CGCAGAAAGGATGGTAAAAGCGCGTTCCAATCTCTTTCAACAAATCTCTAGATTTGCTAACCGGGATGACTGAATTCTCTTAGTCCATCGATATCTGTTCAAGCTCATTTTTCAATTGGAAAAGAGTGATAAGCCGGGGAAATGTATTTACTGCAGTGGGAAGGTCCATGGACATGGTATTCGCAAACGTATCGCTAAGACTCAAGGGGTGGAGAAGTGGGTCCATGTCAGGCGGTTCGAGTGCATTGCATGCGGTAAGACCTTTACCCGCTTGCCCTCGTTTCTACTTCCCTTCAAGCACTATGTAGCACAGGAGATCGAAGGGGTACTGCGCCACTGGTGTGACGGAGGCAAAGTCACTCAGTCGCCTTCGGCAGCAGAAGAAAGCACCCTGTGGCGATGGCGGAAAGAATATAGCCACAAGATGCAGGAATGGGCGGGCTTACTGGAATCGAAGGTATTCAAGCTACTGGGCCGGGCTCCGGGCCTCACCAGGTTGTTGGCCCATCCTCTCACGAGACTGGAAAAAGCATTAACCAATTTGCCGGTTTTACCTTCCCACTGGGCAGTGCTGGTCAAGACCTTATACTGGCTGCTCTCATCCTACCCACTTTGCCTTAGCTGGCCGGTTGGAAGTGGCATAAACTGGTGTCAAATCTGGAAAAAAGGAGATGACACCACATGAGAAAGCAAGAATTAGACCATGAGAGGGAAGAAGGCCTGCGTCGCTACCGGATTATTGCCCCGCTGCTGGATGAAAGTTTATCCGAAAGAGAAAAGCGCGATATCCGGTCGGTGGTCTGCAGCCGGGAAAATATTTCCCGAAGGACATTGCGGAGGTATGTTGCCGCTTTTAAGAAGGGTGGTTTTGATGCCCTGTTGCCCAGGGAACGCAAAGATAAGGGTGTATGCAAAACCATTTCACCGGAAGCCCTCAAAATGGCAACGGAACTGAGGCAGGAACTCCCCGCCCGCAGTGCCCAGCGGATACAGCAGTTGCTGGCTGGAGAGGGATATACCATCGCCCGCTCGACACTGGAACGGCACCTCCGGCAGCATGGCTTGAGCGGCCGGAAGATCAAGGCCGAGCAAAAACAGGTAACCAGCCGCCGCTTTAACCGGCAAGGGCGGAACACACTATGGCAGGCAGATCTGAAATACGGACCTTATCTGCCCGACCCTAAGATACCTGGTCACAAATTGAGGACATATCTGATGGCTATCATTGATGATGCCACCCGGCTGGTGGTCCATGCCGAGTTTTATAATAACCAAAAGCTGCCGGTGCTGGAGGATACCTTCCGCAAGGCGGTGACCAAATGCGGGTTACCTGATAATCTCTATGTCGATAACGGCAAGATATTCGTCTCCCAGTGGCTGCGGCTGGCCTGTGCTAAACTCCGCATCCGGCATCTGAACACGAAAGCCTACAGCGCCGAATCGAAGGGGAAAATCGAAAGATTCAACCGTACTGCAGAAGAATTTCTGCAGGAAGCACTCCTGGAAAATCCCCTAACTTTAGAGCAGCTTAATGGCTTATTCAGAGCCTGGCTATCGGAAGGGTATAACCACCGTGTGCACTCCGCTTTATCCGGGAAAAGTCCGGCACAAGCCTTCTCTCAGGATGCCAAAGCATTAAGATTTCCCGGTCCGGAAGCTTTGAGAGATGCCTTTCTGTGGGAGAAAACACCTAAGGTAGACAAAAGCGGTTGCTTTTCCCTGGAGGGCATATGTTACGAGGTGGGTGTTGAGTGGATAGGAAAAAACGTCCTTGTACGCTATGATCCCTTCGACCTGTCCCTCATAGAGGTATGGTATGGTGGAGAGAAAAAGAAATTAGTTTCACCGGCAAATATCGGTGAATATAACCGCAATGTGAAAAAGCCAGTTGAGGAATTGGAGAAAGCCAGCCAGTCAAAGCTTTTGCGCATGTTTGAGACCGAAAGCAAGAAGAGGCTGAAGCAGCAATTGGGGGCTTTCCGCCTGAGTGGGGAGGCAGATAACAATGTTTGAAGCTTTCTTTGGATTTATCGGTACCCCTTTCTCCAGGGATATTCCCGTAGATAAGTTACTGGAGACAGCCAGCAGCAAGGAATTACATGGACGGCTCAACTATGTAGCCAGGACGCGTGCCTTTGGTATATTTACCGGCGACGCCGGAACTGGGAAAACGACCGCCATCCGGAGATTTTGCCAAGGACTGGATGCCAACCGGTACCGTGTCCTCTATATTTCCGATTCCGCACTGACGCCACGCAACTTTTACTGGGAGACTTTGCACGAGTTGGGTTATCAGCCTCATTTTTACCGGGGTGACGCCAAACGTCAGTTACAAAAAGCACTAGCTGTGCTCACGGACAATGAGAAGAAATGCCCGGTGGTCATTGTGGATGAAGCCCATCTCCTCTCCCGGGAGATGCTGGAGGAAATCCGCTTCCTGCTCAATCTGCGGATGGACTCTTACAGTGCCCTGAGTCTGATATTGGTGGGACAAACGGAACTGCGGGAAACACTGAAATTGCAGGTCAATAACGCCATCTCGCAGCGGGTGGATATGCGTTTTCACTTGCCGGGATTGAGTAAAGACGAAACTACGGCTTACATCGCCAGACATATGGCGGCGGTTAAAGCGCCGGGGGAGATTTTTACCCAGGCAGCCGCAGGCGTGATCCATGAGTACTGTGAGGGTATTCCCCGGAAAGTGAATAAGGTTGCTACAGCCTGCTTGATGGCGGCAACCGGGCAAAATCAAAAGCTGATCGATGACCATCTGGTAAGGGTAGTCATAGCCAGCGAGTTTGACGGATAAGTAAATGCCTGAGCGGAAGTAAAAACTCCGCTCAGGTCAGCAAAACCAGGCTGAATAAACGGACATGGAAATCTGGCTTGATGCGGTCATAGAGCGTGAGCCGCTACACCCCTATGGAGCGAGGGTAGGTACGCCCCACCAAAAATAGGGAAAGGTTATTATGCTCTTAGCAGGTAAAAATAAATATTTATTTTCTTTTTTCATTCATAGTAGTAGAATAGCGCTAGCATATCCTATAAGCACACAGTGAGAATTGAATTTCCAGAACAAAGCATTAGGTCAAAATGCTGTAAGGGATTGAAAGCTAAAAAAGCTACCATTATAAGTTTATGCAACGACAAATAGAAAATTTAGATGCATCCGAACTGGATGAATTGGAAAGGAAAATTAAAAGGCAAGCTTTTACCAGGAAATTAATCATACTTGTTTCTATCATTATGGGAGTGGGCGCCATAGGATACGTAGCCTACGACTATTTTGATCCTCCCGCCATTTTCCGTGCTCAAATTGGTCCTCCTTTCGAATTAAGCAAATTGGATGTGCAACACCAATATGCTGTCATCGGCAAAAACGCCCGCTGGGTAACAGATGAAGACATCCAAGACCTAGTAAGCGCTCCGCGACCAAAAATTGTGGATTACGCCTCCATTAAAACTGTTGAAAATATGTCCCGTATTTCCCTTATCCCATTTGTAGGTCAGGGGACAAGAAGAGTGGAAATATTCAGAGAACCAACCCGAATAAGCTTAAATGGCAAAGGCGTTGGTGCTCCCTATAATCTTCATATTTCTTCTGAAAACCAAAGCGCATTTGGTCCGGTTATACCGGAAGGTATCAACACAAATACGGGCGAGTTATTCGTAGATATGGGGTATTTTTTTTCCAGTACTGGAGAAAGACTTGTTTTTAGTCCCGAAAGACCCCTTTTTTATACAATGTATATAAAATACGAATTTGACAATCATAAATATGTAGTACTTAACCTCACTACAGGACAAGGATTCCTTGCTGCAACAGATTTTCTCAAAGATGCGCCCACTATAGATATAAAGTCTGGATATGCAACGTCTTCTGGACAAGTAATAAGCGGTGAAAATTTTTTTGAAACCATGGAAAAAGCAACGGGGAAAAAATTCAATATTACTAACCCGCCTGCTCTTTTTACCGGTGAAACCTTTAATATAAACGCATGGGTTTTAGACGGTGGTACTAAAGGCAGTATCTCGATACCAGCACCAAAGATGACCGGAGGAGACATTCTGATAGGATCTTTTCGTTAATCTGGTACCCCAAGTTGCTATTCACGCTTCTTCATATGGTTTGGTCCAATCTCCGGATATAGCGTAAACAGGGGATTCGACCAAGGTTTCTCACCGGCATCCACTCCTTCCTTTGTTAAACGGTAGTAGACTCTTTCTGGAGCCCCGGGATAGTTTTCCTGGACAGCCGATGGCTCAGTCCTGCCAGCGGATTCCACCCATCCCAGCCGCTTCAAGACGCCGAAGTACATCAGGAATGAGTGGTACCGCATGTGGGTAAATTTGCGGGATATCCTTCTCAGCTCCCGCTGGTAGATTTTTTCAGCCTCTTCCTCGGTAACATCGGCGCCTTTAACCACCATCCGGCTGATAATCCTCTCCGCCCGGTCCCGTGCTGTAGCCCTGGCAAGAGCCTCCTTGTACTCGAAGTTAATATCAGACTGCACGGCGCCGCGGCTGCGGTCAATTTGTTTCGCGCCCTCCGGACCATTCCCCAGGAGAAACTCCCTGATAAACCAGCCGCAGCCAAACGGCCTTAGAAAACCACCCCTGCCCGGGGCCACTTCCAGCGCCATGGGTTAAGTCACTCCGACAGCTTGTTTTGAAGCCTGTTCCAGGGCATCAATGATCTTCGCTGAGACCTTGCGTATGGCTGCCAGGTTCGCTTCCAGCACCTTTCGGTCCTGCGACCAGAGCGCTACATACGGAAATGAACGCGTGCCGGTATCGAAGCCATAGTGCGCTCCAATGGTAAAGGCCACGCTTTCAGCGATAGTTTCCGCATCCCTGCGGGGTATCCGGAATACGCCCTCGGAGTAGTAATGCGCCACCTCGTGGATCAGGGTCTTGAGTTGCTGGGCGCGGGATTCCTCAGGTTTCACCCAGATGGTCTTCCCGAAATAAATCCCCTTGATGTCCGGGTCCTGCTGGGGTCTTGGCTCGAAACCCACATTAAGCCCTTGTTCCCTGGTCAGATGCATTACCAGGTCGAAAAACGCCTCATTTGTCTCCCCGGTAAGAGCTGGCACTTCAAACCCGGCTAGAGGTTTGCCTTCGGTCTGGCTGACGTCAAAGACATAGACGACCTTGAAATAGATAGGACGGATTTCTTCTTTCTCACCTTGATCTTCCGCCTCATCTTCCGTCCGGGTCTCTTTGGGAGGTTCAGGCCTTTTCTCTTTTGGGGGCATACAGGGAGCCAGGATGGCGATTCCTTTTTCGCCTTTATTAACCCAACGGCCCAGGTCCTTCCAGGTATTGAAGCCGGCTACCCTGGTAGCATCCGGCTTCTGCAGCATAATAAGTACCAGGTTGCCTATGCTGTAGTTGTGGAACTTCGACATGGTAAGGAGAAACTTGCGGAAGTTCTCACTCTGCTGGATGCTGTCGACACCGTCCTTGAGTTTCTTTAATACCTCATCAATCCGCCGCTCTCCTGCCGAGGTATCTGTTGCCGGGAGTAATTCCAGAGCCAGGCTGTGTCCATGCAGAGGCTCGTTTATCCAGTCAACCAGGTGCCGGTACCGAGATGGCACCAATTCGCCTTCAGTGGCAATATTATAAGAAAGAAGGGGTAGAGCCCCTTTCCTGGATCCCGCTAATTTTCCGGTCTGCGGAATCGGCCTGGTGGATTCCTTTCCGGGCTCTAAGCTATTAGAAACCAGGGACTTTACCAGTCCCATCATAAGACCCATGAATAACAGGGCTGTTCCAAAGGCAAAAACGTCATTTACCTGCTGCTGATTAGTCCGATTCATCACCACACGGCCTCCTTTAGTAACTCGTCAAAATCACCTGCGGCAGCCGCTTTCACCACCCGGGCAGCCACCTGGGTCATGGCAAGGCTATGGGACTGCTCCAGGTCTTCCGCTCCCGAGGTATGATGAGCAATCTCGTGAATCACGGTATCCACGGTAGCGCTGCCCCGCTCCAGCTGGTCAGAAGCGATGAAAATCTCCTGGGTTATCCGGCCGTACATTCCGGCAGTTCTTACGCGGTCGGATGCGGGGGGAATGATAGCGGCATGAACCGTTGGAACGCTACCTGACCGGCAGGTTCCTCCAACTATAGCCCGGGCAAGCTTAAGATGGGACCTCTGTCTTGGAGTGAGACTGGCATCAGGGATAACCTTGGCTTCCCGCAGCCTCTCCTGGGAGGCTTTCACCAATTTGGAATCGGTTGGAATGACCCTGGAGAGCGTATCCAGAACAGGGTAGTTTATGCTGATGGGAGTGTACCCCAGATGCCTGACCGTTCCATCCCAGCGCTCATCAGTACGAAGGACCGCGTCATCTCCATAGACATCGCGCCAGGCTTCCCGCCAGGATGAAGCATTCTCTGCTATGAAATCGGCGTAGGTTTTACCCGTTACAGGTTCATTTCCCATAGACCAGGAATCCATCCTGAGGTTATGAGATTCCTCTGACTCTATTTCCGGCGGATTACGCATCATCTTCAAGAAGACTTCCAGCAGCGACACTTTTGATATACAGCACCAGAGCCTGCCCATATCGACCCAGAGATCAGGCTCATTCTTAGGGCCATAGCGGTCAGGGGCCATATCAAAGCCCCACAGGTTATAAGAATAGGGACTTTTCAGATCGCGCATATAGATATCCCGGGCATAAATCCGGGAGCCGGACCCTGTTTGGATGAGCTGGTTAAAGCGTCTTACCGGCCGGGTTAACCGGCTGGGACCATCAGCGATAACAGCTATCCGGGGCAGGTTAACGGCAAACCTGTCGGCAAAGGCGTCACCGGTATAGCCCAGTATATGGAAACGAGTGCCGATCCTTGTGCCGCCGGGACGCCACAACGCGGAGAGAGTAGGGATTTTAATATCGGCTTCCTGCTCCAGGAAGATAATCCAGAACTCTCGACCGACCGTCTGTATGTGGACCGAATAACCTCTTCTAATCAGGGCCAGGGTAGCGACCTTCATTCCCTCGCCGTATTTACCGCGGGCGTAGTCGGACTTGAGTTTGGGCGGTCCGAGCAAGAAGTCAGCCACCGCCACTCCACGGCCTCGGTCGGCAATCCATAAGCCTTTATCATCATAGCCCCAGTAGTAAGCCTCTGACTCATCCAGGGCATTCTGGACTATATCTCTAATAGCTTCCCACTCACCCCATTCCTGGCGCCAGGTAGGAGTAGGGCCGATAATGATAAGCTGCCAGCCCTCAGGCTGCCAGTGAGCACGGTATTCCTCCGTGGTCAGGACTTTAGGTGGAGAGGTGGAAATATTCAGCGTTGCCACTGGCTATCGCCTTTTCCTGGCCCTGGCAATAGCTTCATGGAAGGCGTGGTCTATCCTATCCCGGTAGCCGATATCCTCAATGGTCTGGGTAAGATATTCGGGACTATCAACAAGGTAATTTAAGTTGGTTTCCTTTTGGGGCTGTGCCTTTACCGGAACCAGGGCCGGCTGGCGCTCGGAATTAACCATCTCCTCTTCCTCTCCGGCCAGCGACTCAAGGCACTCCAAAAATTCCTCCCAGGCTTCTTCTCGGGCTTCCTGGTACTCCTCCCGATCATCATAATCGGCTGGCTCAATTTCCCTGTAATCGAAAAGAGCCTGCTTGCAGTCTTCGGTATCATAACCGGGTTCCAGGGTTTCCAGGTCCTTCATAGCCAGGGCTGAATTCCTCGCCTTAGCCTTGCTCCATTTTTCTAATATCCGGGCAACCGGTAATACCTGGGGGTTATCGGAAGGGGATTGCCTTTCATCCCGTATCCCCTTTGTCTGCTCCGTGCTTGCCTGGAAGGACATTGTCTCTTTAGTCCCCCGCTCAAATTCCTTCACCGGGTCTTTTAACAGGCTGCCTGCCAGGATAGTCATTAACATAAACCCCATCAACCCGGCCATGGCTGAAACCCACTCAGTAGGGCCATCTAGAGTCGCCTGGTTGGGCAGCAGTTCCAGTAAAGATTGTTCACCTGGATCTATACCCTCCATCTCGCCAGAGTTGACCTCCAGGAAATAGCGGGCGGGTACAGTAGAGTTCACCATGTAGCCCGGCTGTATGTCACGGTAAATCACGGTAACCACCAGGTCCCCGGAAAGGAATGCGATATCCAGGGGGAAAAGCATGGGCACCGTGGTCACCGTGATGCCCTGCTCAAAACCCAGGTCAAAGAGCATGCCTGTGCCCTGGGGTATTCCGGTAATGCCTCCCAGTCCCTGGGTCAGCTCCCAGGGAGCGCTGGCCAGCCCGGCCAGCCACTCTTTACCGGCAATTCTTACGGTTAGCTGCCCCGCCATCAGCGCCTTCCCGGTATCCTCTTGACGCCGTTTATCTTGCCTTCCAGGTCCATTTGCCTGGCTTCGAAGTCATTTGAACCTATATCCGACCCGCCGAACATGGCCACGTCAAAATTCCTATGCCACCTGGCCGAGGCCTTGAAGTCCGTCTTTTCCTCGAACTTCCGGCCGCGGGATTGCCTGGGTTTCATTCCAGGCGGCGCGATGGCGGACATTCCCTTGAGGAAAGACTCGCTGGTAGTGTCCTCCCTGTAATTTATGGGGGCGTTTATCCCGAACTCTTCATGGCTGGCATATCTGCCCATGTTGCTTACCTCCTTGCCACAGCTTTTCGTACCATTCTTTATGCTCTTCTCCCGATACCTTGCGGTATTTCATGGTAGTGCTAATGCCCTGGTGTCCCAGGTGCTCCTGCAGCATCCTGAGTCCGTCTCCCGAGTCATCCAGCTTTACCGCGTGCACCGCGAAGGCATCGCGCAACCTGTGAGGGCTGACGTGGTGCTCCTTTCCGCTCTCCGTATTGACCAGGCCTGGCAACCCGGCCCTGTCGGCGCAGGCTCTTATGATCTGCCAGGCCCTCTGCCGATTTATGCTGAACAGGAGCCTTTTGCCGGTTTTTGACAATACACCGCCCCGTTTGATGTAGTCCTGCAGCATCGCCAGCGTGTCTCTGTCCACCGGCAGGGAGCGGAAGCGGCGATGCTCTTTCTCCCGGGCTACAGCTTTATCAACCTTCATCCCGCAGGCCGGGCAATATTTGTGCATCTTTCCCAATTTCGCATCGCAGTGGGGACAGGAGAGCTTTATCCTGGCCTTCAAATGCTCGATGGTCACCATGGCCTGATTGAAATCGATGTTATCCAAGCTGATCCCCAGCGCCTCGCTTATCCTGCAGCCGAGCCGCCAGAGAAGCCTGACCAGGAGCTTATCCCGCAGGAACAACGCCGCTCCTTCAAGCAGGTCAACCTCCCCTGGTTCCAGGTAAGCTTTCACTCTTCGGCACCCTCCCCCATCTGCTGTACCATTGGCATAACTGCTCCCATCATCATGGCTACCATTAATATGGGCATCATCGCGCTGAACATATCCCCCTTGCCCGGGTTCCCGGTTACAGTGATCACATCATCCTGCTCGGCAACGGCGCGGGTATCCTCTATCCAGACCCTGAGACCGTAGACGCCGTCCTCGATGCCACCGTTCGCCGCGGGTAAAAGGGTGAAGTCCACCGAGGCGCTTTGGGGCGCGGGCGACGATGCTACCACCAGAGGCACTTCAGCGGTGCCGACGCACGGGTCCACCAGGTGTTTGCCAAAGACATTGGCGTAGTAAGGGCCGGCGCGCAGCTTCACCGTGGCATTGACGCCCACGACATACTTGAAGGAGACCGTCACCCTGATGGTCTCCCCCACGTTGAAGGTCCCGGGTGCCAGCGCCAGCGGCGACAGGACTATTTCCTGCAACTCGCTATCCTCCTATACCTTCGCAAAGTCGGCAATCTTGAACTCCGTGATATTCGGCTGGGTGCCAACGATGATCAGGGCGTCCTGGTAGCCGAAAATATATGTCGGTATCAGCTCGCTCCCCAGGCTGGGCGTCCCGCCGTACATCTTGACATAGATGCTGGTCCAGTCGGTTCCCACATTCGCGGGGATGGTAAAGGTGTGGGAATTGGTGACGTTCGGCGACGATGGCGGAGTTACCACCTGTGGTATATTAAACGTCTCGACGGCAACCAGTTGCTCGCTGAAGCCAAAGGTTCCATAGGGACCGACGCAATAGCGGATGTTTGCCCCGTTAACGGCAGGCCCGGTGTATTTAAAGGACACGTCTATCCTGAGCCTGTCATTGGGCGCCAGGGTCACCTGCTTGGGCGCCGGGTTCATGTAGGCCAGCGGGATATAGATCCCGCCGGATAGCGCGTAGAAATTCCTGGGTACCGGGTCGTAGAACACGGGCTGTCCCGTGTTGGGGTCCAGGTACCATCCTTCAACGAGAAGCCCCTGATCCGGCTGGTTGGATTCCACCTGGAGCGCCTGGAAGGTGCCCAGGTCTAAAGCCAGCGTTTTTGTTTCCATGTTGTTCCTCCTGCCTATACCTTGATGTAGTCCTGTATGCGGAAGTCCGAGACGTCCGGTTCTGCTATAGCTGCCGGGTTAATGGACGCGGTCAGCTCGTCATCGTAATGCCAGTTTCCGTCATCCCCCCACCAGTAGCTGTAAGCGTGGATGGTCGCGGGGTTACCGGGCATGGTGAAGGACCCGTTGAAAGACCAGGTCTCCCCGCTTTCCACGGTGGCGCTGTTATCAGGGAAGTCAATAACGGGCCAGGGAATGACTCCGCACTCCAGCGCGCCGTAGGCCAGGATGCCTATCGCCGCGGAATAAAGGTTTTTGATTCTGACTGTGATATCCACGTGATCTCCGGGCACGGCCTGGGCGGGACAAACGATCTCGACGACCTCCGCGTATAGCGCCAACTATCCCTCCCTCGGAGCCTCTGCGCCTTTATCCTGGGGCGGCTTACCAGGTAAAGACAGGGGAAAGCTGCCGTTGCCCAGCTTCCCGGATATGCGGTTGCCCAAGACATCCACCCCGGCGCCGCCCAGGAAAGCGTAGAAAAGGTCCATTACCCCGGCGGAACCTGTGACCTGGTAGCCCGCGGCGAATATAAGGCCGGCTACCAGGGAGCGTATGACCGAGCCGCCCAGCTTTCTTGCATTGAAGGGCTCGCCGCTGTCCAGCCATCCAGCCAGCGCCGAGGCCAGGCCGCCCAGCAAAGCCGCCAAAGCTATATACAGCCTGTACATTTCATACCTCCTGCATTGCTTATTTGCATACGAACTTACCCCAGATTACGCCGCCAATAGCTACCAGGCAGCTCCCCGAAGTTACAATTGCCCAGCCTGCATCCGCGTGGGTGGCCAGCTCAACCCCGATACCGGCGCCTATCGCGGCTATGCCTACCAGCTCCAGGGTTATTGGAAACAGCTTCTTTTTGTCCATTACATGCCTCCTGTTAATCCGGCCATCAAGGCCATCATCAACATCATGGGAAACATCTCCGTTCCCCCCTGGGCCGGCGTGTTTACCCCGGCCATCTGTCCCAGCATGGCGCCCATGGCGGGAAGCCCGTAGCCGTAGCTGTTGTCCTTGTTTATCGCGGCGTCCAGGGGCTTGGTGCAAAAGTACGGGGCTACCTCCCTGGCGCTGGTCCATCTAAAAATCCAGCCTTCTCCGTAGGCCCTCCGTCCGCTTTCCCACAGCAACCCGGCCAGGCCCGAGACCATGGGGGCAGCGAAGCTGGTGCCGCTTTTCACCACGTACTCGCCATCGGATTTTTCAGATGCCATCTCTATGCCGGTTCCCCAGATCACGAAGTCCGGCTTGGTCTCACCCTGCAGCGTGGGGCCGCGAGACGATTGGTCCCAGATGACCAGCTCGCCCGCGGTCTCTACCGCGCCCACCGCAACCACCTGGGGTTCACAGGCCGGGAGCGTAATGGTAGTCATCTTGGGCCCGGAGTTGCCCGCGGCAGCCACCACATCCAGGCCATAATCCTGGCTGGCCTTGCGGCAGGCTACTCTAACCGGGTTATCCGTATCCCCGTCATCCTCACCGCCAAAGCTGATATTGATGACATTGGGATACATATCATCGGTAGGATAGAGGCCTTTTTTCCTGGCTGCCTCAGCCAGCTCGCAGACCTTATCGATGCCGAGAATCACGTTCTCATCTGTGCCGATGCCCTCGTCCGCGATAACCTTGATGTTCATGAGCGAAGCTCCCGGGCAGACACCCGCTTTCACTCCCGGGGCGTGCATTCCCCCGGCTATAACGAAGGCCACCTGGGTGCCGTGGCCGAAGACGTCATCGGCGCCGGGGGAGCTGGTAAAATTCGCCTCGTATACCACCTTGCTTCTCAGGGACTCGTGGGACTTGCGGATGCCGCTGTCCAGCACGGCCACCGTCAGTCCCGCGCCGGTGAGCTCGGGAACAAAGCTGGAGCGGAGCAGGTAAAATACATCGGAGACAGTCTCTACCGGTGGAAGCGCTGCAGTTACCTGGTGAGGTCGGTACTCCTGTACCGGCTTTACCAGCAATCCGGATATCCTGGAGAGAACCCTGGCCTCCTCTGCGTCAAGCTCGCAGAAAAGATGTCCCATCAAAGGCGCCTTCCTGATATGTGTCGCTCCCGCCTTTTTAGCCTCGGCTTCAATCTGATCTAATGTCATATTTTTATGGAACAGTGTGTATCTCATCCTTCACCTCTTTAAGCCGGGTAGATTAGCTGGATGGTGTAGGTCACCTTCAACTGTCCTGTATTGGGCACCACTATGGCGGCTCCCAGCTTATCCCGGGAAAGCATGCACCTGTAGCCGTTCAGGGGCTGAATGGCGGAAATAATACCGGTCTCATTTACCGAGATATCCGCGCCGGAGTTGTTGTTGAAGTACCTGACATAGGTCACCGTGTAGGTCTTGGCGCCGGCGTTATAGCTTTTAACGACAGGATCTGAGGCTATATAAGAAATCTTTCCCGCGGTGGTGCCGTTCAATATCTTTGTCTGCAGGGCGTAATCCTCGAAGCTCTCGGCATTGGCCCCGGAGCCTACCACTATGCCCATATCATCGGCGCCGGCGTTGCCCAGGTATCCCTGCCCCGCGGCTTCCACGTTTACATCCCACCTGGGTATGGGGTTTGACAGGGCTCTCAAGGTCCCGCCTGTATCCCTGAAGTTTATGTATCCCGCCCCGTAAACACCGTCCGAGGCGTTGACGGCCCCCACTATGCTCATCATCTCGTTGTAGGCGTTCCTGACCCAGCTGTGACTTCTCTGCCTGTGATGGTGGACTATTCTGCCCTGTCCGTCTCTTACCTCCATCTCCAGGAAAGCCTCGAAGGTGGGGATCTTCAGCTCCCGGCCCAGTTTCCTGAGCCGCCTGTATTTAGTTTCATCCGGGTCGTGCATCCTGTTCATGAATCCTCCTCTGTTATCAAACCAGCTGGGCATCCACGGCGACCGCCGGGACCGGGACGTTTAACGCCGGTACAGCCTGCTGCCCTCCGCCGGAATGGTCCTCGTTTGTGTTTATCGCGAGGGACGGCTGGGGCGGCTGCAGGTTTTTAGTATTCATAAATCCTCCTCCGGAGTGATCCCCAGCTGCCGTTAAAACCGGCGTTACATTCGGGACTTGCAGTGCCGGGGGCGTTGCCAGCCTGTTTTTAGCCCCGGTCAGGTAGCTGATCAGGTCCTGGATATCAAGCCATTCCAGCTCCACCTGCCCCGCGTTTTTCAGGTGCAGGAAGTTGTAGCCCGCGCCGTAGCTGGCGCCCAGCCTCACCGCCTCGCTGCTTCCGCGGTAGATGATGTCTCCCCTGCCAGTCATTAAGGATTGAAGTATTCCCTGGGACTTCACCAGGGCGTCATTGTTGTCCACGGCGGGTCCCAGGTTCTTGATGGGACGCCCTACCCAGTCCTTGTCGGCGTCTATCTCCAGTCCCGACAGCCTGTTCGCGCCTTTGGATAAAAGGCTCATTACATGGCCTCCGGCATGCCGTCGCAGTCCACGGCCCTGCAGCCTGTTTCAAATGCCATGTTGATCTCCTGTTAGTTCTTTAATTCCATTCTTCTCATGGGGCAGGGCCAAAAATCCTGATGGTGTGAGGCCATATCTCTCCCCCAGCTCGGGATAGTAAGCCGATTTTATGCGCCATGCTTCCTCTTCGAGTTTTGCGATCTCCTCCGGCTTCATGGAGTCGAACTTTTTATATTTGTCATAAACCTTCTTGAATACAGATGCTTCCTTGAGCTTTTCCATGGCTGTATGCTGGATATTAAGCAGAGTAAAGTTGTTTCTATCCAGTTCTACCTTTTGCAGCTCAATCTTCGCATCCCTGATCTTGCCTGGCTTCTTCCTCTCCAGGTTTTCAATAGTCCCTTCTGCCAGCAATATATTGGCCCGGGCTGTACGGCGCTGATAATACAGATCAAATAGATTTTGTAACCTGTGATATAGTTCCAGCTTCGCCTGCTGGAACTGGGCGAAGTCCGTCGTAAATTCCCTGCGGTTCAGAACGAAATGCTGGATTTGGAAAGGTGTCATCCCTAACTGGACTCCATCCATCTCTATTTCAGATAGAAACTCTATGGACTTTTGGTCGGTGAAGAGAGATTTTAGCGCTACTGTATCCACAAAACTCCTTAAGCCAGTTGATTGCCTACCAGCTTCCAGTGGTAGGAAAAGATGGGCGCAGAGGATGAGGATGTCAATGCCCAGGCTCCAGGTCCAAACCTGGCTGTAGCATTTGCCCTGTTTGTCCAGCTATTGCCTGCATCATCGAACCTGGAGGTATAGCCGGTCCATTCGCTGACAAGGGGTCTGCCTCCACATGAGCGGAAGCCCCTGCCCGACATGGAATAACCGCCAACATACGTCTGGGCATAGTTGGAATCAGTCCTTGCGGTCCAGGAGTTGCCTCCATCATCGAACCGCTCAACTTTTCTTGTGAATGTGCCGCTTCCGCCGCTGCCGATCTCTCCCTCGCAGACAAAGCCGTAGCCCGACATGGAGAAACCCGCGGGCCCGGACCTGGCTGTAGCGCCTGTCCTGGCCGTATGGGTATTGGCCACATCATCGAATCTTTCGGTCGTTCCGACATAAGTGGAACTGTAACCACAGGCAGTGAAGCCGTAGCCCAACATGGAAAAGCCTGCCGGCCCGCTGCGGGCTGTGGCATTCGCCCTGGCCGTCTGGGTATTGGCCATATCATCGAATCTCTCGGTAGTTCCCTGGTTCGGAGCGCCGCAGGAGGTGAATCCCTTGCCCGGCATGGAATATCCGGAAGCGCTATACCTTGCGGTGGCGCTCGTCCTGGTGGTCCAGGAGTTGCCTCCGTCATCGAACTTCTCGGTCGTCCCATCCAGGGCTGAACTGTAACCACACGAGGTGAATCCCTTGTTTGCAATGGAATACCCTGCAAGTATTCTCCTCGGTGTGGGGTCAAGAGTCCTGGCCGTATGGGTATTGCCGGCATCATCGAATCTCTCGGTAGTCCCGAGGTTCGCGCCCCCGCCACCATAACCACAGGAGGTGAAGCCAGAATTACCAGCCACGAACTATCCTCATATGTTGAAGAACAATCTCAAACCAATCTGAATGTCATTTATATTCAGGTTATTCTGTGCAGCCAGGGCGGAGGTCCATTTGAAATCCATCACGGCTCCATTAGCCGGCACCTGGTCCTTGATATCACTGCCTCCCATCATAATATCGCCGCTTCCGACAGCACCGGCCCCGATCCTCAATTCCCCACCGGCCAGGGCAATTCCCGTCAGCCATGAACCGCTGACATGCTTCTGCGCCTGGATATTCTGAGCTCCGGAAACATTATTGACCGCGGCGTTTGTGTTCTCCAGATAGTGGAACTTGAGCATCATGACAGCCCGTTGGATTACAGCCCCGGTGGGAACGGCAGCGATGGTAATGGACGGAAGGGTCTTGTCCCCCGCAACCGTAGCTAGAACTATTTGAGTAGCGTAAGTGCTCCACAGGTCAAGCATAGTGAGTTTGGACCTTTCAAGAGTCATGGAGTCTTCAGCCGCCCTGGACGACACCGTTGCGTCGAGGTTGGTCTGGCTTGCCGGGTCGGCCGGCAGGTTATCCGTCTTTGCCTTTATCTCCGAAAGAACTCCATAGCCAATCAACAGGCTCACTACATGGCCTCTAGCATGCAGTCATAGTCCACGGCGTTGCCGTTGTCGGCAGCGTCATTGCTCTGCAGGGTAACCCGGATAATATCGTGAGTTGCCCACGACCCATTGATGACAGGTAAGCCAGGCGGGTCTGTTGCAGCATTAAACGCCTGCTCGTAGACCTTGCGCTCGACTCCGTTCACCTTCTTGTAGAGTCGCACCGTGATGACCGTGCCTACCAGGTTGGAAATATTTAGCGACAGGTCGTGCACCTTGTTCATGGTGTCAGCAGCACCTAAAGAGATTACATCAGCCTCGGCAGTCTCCCAGTTTTGAGTTGCGGAGCCATTTACGGGAGCTACCCCGGCCAGCTTGTCAGTCTGATTCTTGATATCTGTCGACTGGGCGGCGCTGGCCGTCAGTACCTGGCTTGCCGGGTCGGCCGGCAGGTTATCCGTCTTTGCCTTTATCTCCGAAAGAGTTCCATAGCCAATCAATAAGCTCATTACATTGCCTCCAAAATATAGTCATAATCAATTGTCTTACCGTTATCCGCGGCATTATTGCTGCGTAGCGTCACCCTTACTATCCCGTGGATCGCCACAGTTCCATCCACTATCCACAGCCCGGGAGAATCCGTGGCAGCGTTAAAAGCCTGTTCATACACCCTGCGCTCTGTGCCATTGATCCGCATGTACAGCCTTACAGTTATCACGGTTCCCACCAGGTTATGGATGCTCAGGAGAAGGGCATGCATCTTATACTTCGTGTTGATAGCGCCAAGAGAGAGGACATCGGCCTCCGCGGCTTCCCAGTTTGCCACTGTGGAGCTGGTTCCGGGCGCTTCCCCGGCCAGCTTATCGGTCCGGGCCTTGATAGCGTCGCCGGTAATCCCGACCTGGGAAAGACCGGCAAGTACCTGGGATAGATCCGTCTTTTCCTGCTTGCCTTCAATGTAAAATTCACCAGGCATTATTCTTTCCTACCTGGTGTCAGGAATTTCTTTTCTTCCCCGGGCCTGGAAGCTGAGACCATGACAATGCCCAGCATGGCTGTCATTGCCAGCGGCATGAGCGCTCCCATCGCTGAGCTCCAGTTCGAGGTACCAGGCGCTCCGGGCCAGGCTGGCGGAAGGGCGGAGCTGGACGGAGCTACCAGCCTGGTCGCCACCGAGTCGGCGGCCTCCCCGCTTTCCCTCTCCATCAGCGAGACGGCCAGGTCAGCGTTGCTATCGCTGAAGCGGAGGGCGCCCTTGAGGGTAACGAAATCCCCCGGCGCGACCTTGAACCAGGCGTAGCCAAAGACCGGAAGAGACTCTTCGCTGATCAGGGTGGCCTCGCGCGAGAGCCTGGCCATGAGGGCGTATTCCTTCTCCACATCAGTGGGGTTGGCCACGTAGATGTTGCAGCCGATGTCGAACCCGGAGGCATAGGTTATCCACGGCGGCAGGTCCCAGAATATGTCGCCCAGCTTGCCTCCCATGACGCCAATCGATGCTGTCATAGCGGGAACTTCACCTCCTCGCCCTTAAAAGCCTTCCTCACCAGGGAAAAGGCCCAGGCGGCTAAAGCTATCAGGATGACGACACCCGTTAGCGCGCCCAGGATACCCTGCCACTGCATGGCCTGGTATTGAGCCGGGTAGTAAGCGCTGTATTGCTGAAGATACTCATTCACGTTCTGGCCTCCTCTAGTCTGGGAGCTTCCTCAACTCTCTTTGATTTCTCCTTCGTCGGAGATGCCAGTGGCTTCATCAGCTGCATCATGATGAACATGACCAGCATCATCATCCCCATGTTAATGATGCCTGTAATAAGGCTTTTGACCTCCTGGGGCAAGATTAGCCAGACGAGGGAACCGAGAAGCGGGGGCAAGACAACGGTGACCAGGAGTCCAATGATGATCGGCATCCAGACCATTCCCTTCTGCCAGGCGAGATAGACGGCTGGCTGCTCTCTGTCGGCATATACGAGGTAGCCGTAGCCCGGCCACATCTCAAGTCCCGCATCAGAACAGGCCTGTCCGAGCTGAGATAATGCTTCTGCTGACGGAAACTCTGCAAAATCGAGCCGCATTAAGAAAAGAGCACCTTCAGCCGAGCTTTCCTCAAGCGGTACGAAGGCGCCCAGATCATCGATCCGACCGGCCTGTCCTAAAAGGACAGCACGATACCCCGGCGGCACCATGGCAAAAGGCATCCTGTACCTCCCATGGCTAGACCAGCCGAGTCGCTTTACGACCGAATGGGTTCAGAGTCACCTTCCGGTCGGCAGTGGCGCCTCCAACGGCTGTAACCGTCGCTGCCACTGTAAGCTTATCGCCGCCAACCAGCCTGAGGTCAGCGCCAAAATGCCCGGCAGTAGCCAGGTCATAGTTGGTGTCCTGACTGGCTGCGAGATCGGTACCCAGGTACTTCTTATCCAAGGTATCGGACTTGGGGAACTTGGAAACCCGGATATTGCCCGACACCTCGGCCTCGGTGACCAGGTTGAAGCGGTTGAGATACCAGACCTCGCCCGCGGGTACCTCGAACTCCTTTGTCTTGACCACGTCTTTTGCCGTGCCGTTAGTAACCGTGACCTCAATCTTGTCCCGCTCGTCTATGCGGTCCTGGGTATGCAGGGACTCGGCTGTCAGCAGAGCCTCACGCAATACCTGGAGCGGCAGCCCCATCCAGAAACCGGACTCGTTGTCATACACGCCCAAAAGGGTTAACGACTGCCCGAGAGGAGGCACCCATCCCTTGGGAGGTCGTGTTCCGGGATACCCTGGATACTGCTGAGGAATTATTTTCTCATTCATGTTAACCTCCTTCTTTTCGATCTACCCTCCCCTAGGCTTTAGGGGTAATGCCTTTGAGCATGGGCATCATGATGGCCATCATCATAATCATCATGATCATCGGCATCATGGACGAAAACATGCTGGACATCTGGTCTGTCTGTTGAGGATAGTATCCCCCGACTGTACCGTACTGGTATTGCTGGGGTCTCATCTGTTGCCCGGCAAACTGTTGAACTTCATACATGACTCAGTTACCTCCTTCAAATCTTCTGTTTAGTCTTTAAAGACTGCTAATCCTTTGTAGATGAGGTGACACCCTTGAGCATCGGGGTTATGATGGCGAACATCATAATCATCATGATCATGGGCATCATGCTGGTGAATATCCCCGAAAAGGGATCGGTAGTGGTTTGCAGCGGATAATAGGCTGAAGGGCCGCTCACCTGCATGGGGCCAACCTGCCCCGGAGCCACTGGCCCGGTTATTTGCTGTGTTTTGAACATCTTTTCCTCCTTAACTCTCTAAAGCTCGATGCTTGATGTCAGTCCACTGTAACCGCTTAACCGCTGCCGCGACAGCGGCAAAACCGATAAGGGTAGTACCCTCGCCCGGAAAGACATCAAGCGGCAAGAGCGCTATTCAAACATGGCGCGCTTGTAGCCGGTAACCACGAATTCGCCCTTCCCATCCACACCATCGCCGTAATGTTTTACCCGTCCCTCTTTAACCTTCAGTCCTGCCGGGGCAATGCCGTTCATTCCTGTGCGATAGGACTCTGGGGTGGCTTTCTCCTTGTAGGCCAGGGGGACGTTTTTTTCGAATTCGTTCCAGCTTGCGTATTTACCCATGATGTTACCTCCTCATTATTTTTTTGCCCGGTCGCGGCCGGAATGCTAGGGGAGACAACCCTCACCAAAAAGCAAAGGGGAGTAGCCCTCAACCTTCCGGTAAGGATTGCTACTCCCCTTTGCTAAGCCCTTGAGCTGCCGAAAAAAAGCAAGCCCTACGAGCCAACTTTAGTCGGCAAGCTCGTAGGGCTTATGGGAAAAGATTATAGTTTCTCACCCCCGGTTGTCAATATGCCCGGGGTATTTTAGCTTCAGAGGATAGGGGTGTGACTTGATGTATGAGTAACCATGCAAATGACAGGAAAATAACGCGGAAAAAGTCACAAATCAGGAAGTGCGGCTATTAGTGCGAGTGGGTCTTTCACTTTCCCCCAGGAGCCACGCGGCTGATACCCCAAGGGCTTTTGCCAGCGCAACAACTTCTATATCGGTGACTTCTCTATAGCCGGTTTCAATTTTTGAAATCGCAGGCCTCTCTAGCTTTATACCGAGCAGTTGCAACCTGGCGCAAAGGTCCTCCTGGCTGATTTTGGGGACAGCTTGCTTGCGTGCTAATCGCACCCGAGAACCAATCAAATTTCTCATTGATGCACTTATTTTAAGCCAGAAAGCTAGCTAAACTGTTCCAGAGGGGAACATTATGTGCTATAATGAGTTATCTATACTTAGGGAGGTCAGGCATTTTTACAGACTCACCGGGAAATGTATCAGGACCGGGACGTGTATTAGTCGTGGAAGATGAACCTCATACCAGTGAATTGCTAAGGGAAATCGTTTTCTCGAATGGTTATACTAGCGTGACGGCAAAGGATGGTTGTGAGGCATTAGATGCTTTTCAGAAGCAGAATTTTCAACTGGTTTTGCTCGACTTGAGGCTTCCTGATATGAGCGGTATAGAAGTTCTTAAGAAAATAAGGAAAATGGCTCCTTGTATCCCCGTTGTCATCGTTACAGGAAGTCCGCAGGATATCTTAACGATTCAGGATCAGGAATTTTTACCTGATAAAGTGATTCCTAAACCTTTCAAACTCAGACAGATTAAAGAGGCTCTGGCTATTATTAAGAGTAAAGGGTAGCACTGGTAGCACTGTGCCTGGTAACCGGCTTATTAGCTTATTTTGCCGTGATTGTTCCTTATAAAGAGATAGGGATCATTTCTTCCGACTTTTGCTATAGCGTTTTTCATTATAAGCACAATTAGAGGTGCTTGATGCCAAAATTCCTCTTAGTCCAGCATGACAGATTGGAGAATGAATGCCCAATCGTTCATTCCCAAACTACAAAAACTCGGAGAAGGGACCTGGGAAATCAATTGAATTGTCATTCAGGGCGTAGAATTATACCAGGCTGCTCAGAACTTGAAGGATTTGCTCTTTATTCTGTTCCGTAAACTTTTCAGTTAAGTAAGTCCCTCTCCAGGAATAGATGAACCTCTTATCGGAGATTTCCGGGATAAAAATGCCTTCGATCTTCCTATTGAAGATTTCAGGAAAAGGCAGCATCTCTTTAATCCTTTTCTCCATTTCTTCAGGCAGCCCGTTTTTCCAAGCCAGTGCAACTATATCCCGGATATCGCTTCTCCTTCCAGAGACCACCTTCATAATGAAATAATCCCTATAGCTTGGCACCACCACCTCCATCTTCTTGCCAGCGATTTCTATTTCCAGTCGTTGTGAGTCTTTTTCAAATCTCTCGTCAAGTTCAACAACCTCTTCCTTCTCCCTGCCTACAACCTTTCCCTCCATGAAATCAAGGGAAATCTTAGCCGAAACCTGCGCTCTGATCAGCTTGATGCAGCGCATATAGCCATAGTCGGGTTTTTTCTCCATGCTCGCCACGGACAGGTCTGGAAACCATTCCTGAATCCTGTCCAGCCATCCGTCCGTTTTTCTTACAACGAAATCGCAATCTCTGGTGGACCTGGAAAAGGGAATAAACGCCCTCAGGGCATAGCCTCCGATCAGAACAAGGTTTGGAGAGCGAAAACCGTTTGACTGATCTGCCAGCCTGGAAACAAGCTTGAAGATTTCCTCTTCCCTGATCTGATTTAGCGCCGGTTTAGCCAAGGTCCGCCACCTTTTCGACTGCCTCGTCAATCTCTTGTGCCACAAACCTATCATTCAACCGGCTTCCAATTTTGTGACTCGATGGCTTGGTTAACTGGCTGTAGCCGTACTCCAAAACTTTTTTAACCCTCACATTAGTGCCTGACAAACGACGCCAATACCCTGCTTTCAACAACCTGTTCAAATCAATTCTTCGTTTGTTTGCATATAACGCCGCAAAGCCGTCCATGAAAGACCATTCCTGCAGGCAGTGCAAGATAGTAGGCTCCAAAGCTTCAATTAATACTCCATTCTTTCTCACATAGGGGGGCAATTGGGGTACTACCTTTATGTGAAAGTTCCATCCCCGTTTCTGTCCAAAAGCAGCCAGGGCTTTACCGTAGGAAGCATCCTGGACTTTTATTACATATGCATCCCGATGAACGAAATCCCCATTCCAGAAGGAAGCCGCTGTCTGGTCGGCTAAAATTTTGATATTCCTATCATGCGCCAGGAAATCCCACACGTCTTTAACGTTGTCAGGAACCCAGTACCACCCCCAACTTATGCGTTCAACCAGCCCTTTTCTTGACAACTCATGCATGAATTCCTTGGCATAAGGGTGGTTTAAAGACTTTATCCTCACCAGGCTTCCATGCCAGTCTTTGTTCAAACGCCCATAAAATCTTTCCAAATAATTCATTCTACTCACCTTTTTATATTATATGGCAAAACACATAAATTATTCCACTGCGAAAGTTACTCCAAAAACCGCTCCTCAAAAGGTAGCAAGGCCGAAGTGTCCAGGCGACCATACCAGCATGACCCACGCGTAGAGAAGATGGGAAAGAACTCAGCAGCTTTATCGCAGAAATGGATAAACCAATATATCTGAGTCCAGCTTTAGCTAGCGTATTTTGCTATGATTATTCCTTATAAGTAAATAATTATAACAATTGACGCTATAGGCGACGGCGGCGGCCATTAAAATGTTTGATAAGCAGCATCCCTTTTTAAAGAAAATATCCCTACAGCTTGCAACTTAAGAAAAGAACGTTCAAATCCGGGTCGAAAGATGAATCTGCTCCCTGTTACTTCTTAGCTTCAAACATGGCTTCCTTCCATCTCTGCCACTTCTTCTCCTGGGCGTCGGCATACCTCTTGACCGCCTTATCGGCCCACTCTTTTTCCGCTGAAACCAGGTTCTCCTGTTTTGAATCTCTCTGTACCAGGAAGCTTTTTACCGGCGGAGCAGGACTACGGATATTAGCTGTCTCGTAGGACATTCTCCATAGCGCCAGGAAAAGCAGCCACTGGATAGGCGCCAATAAACTATTCATAGATTTTTACCTTATAGCCAACAGCCTGAAAGCCGCGGCTGAGCAGTTCGATCCAGTTGTTAACTGAGTCTTTGGCCATGCTCTCGACCTGGGCATTGTCGCTCCCACCAATACGTAGCTCAAATCCCCGATCGGTTCTCTTTATTATTACCTCTACCCTGGAGATAGCCTCTCTTATCTCTGGCGGCGCTTGCCCCATCTGCCTGCTCATCAGTTGAAAAAACATCTCGCGAGACTGGGGCGAGTTTGCCATTTGCATAAAATCAAACATTACTTTTCCTCCAATTCATTAATACTGTGTCTTTCGATTGGCGGTGGACCCGGTGGTGACTGAGCGCCAGGCTGGCCGGTTCCTGGCGTTGCTCCCGGCATCATACCGGGTAACGGCATACCGAACATCTGGGCCATCTGTTGCATGGACTGCATCATGCCCACAATACGGGTAAAGGGGTCATCGCTCTTACCTCCTACCATCTGCTTAATCTGGTCGAGAGTTCCGGTTACCTGGGCATTGTTCTGGGAGACTGCCCCGAACATCTGGCCAGCCACCCCCTGGGCAGCCCGGTCGGCGATATCTTCGCTGGAAGCCTTGGCCCTGGCCGCGGCAGCGTCCTGCTCTTCCCTGGTCTCTTTCATCAGCCTCAAGATGGGCTCCATGCGCTTGGCGTCCGCCTCGGCGGAACCCTTCTGGATATTCACCAGGTCCATCACCATCAGCATGGCCGCGCGGAACTTCATGATTGCCCGAAGCTCAATTTCTCCTTCCGGGGTTCCTCCCATGTATTGCCGAAGCACCGCTTCCGGGGCCATGGTCTCAATGCCGCCGCCCATCTTGCGTATCACCGGAAACTGTCCATTGGTCTTGCCGTTTTCCTCTTCCGAATCACGAGCCCGTTCCAACTCTTCGCGAATGATAGCCCGCATCTTTTCTTCCGGCACCAGGGCTTTGCTCTCGTCTGACTGCTTCACCTTTTCAAGCGCTCCGTGAACCCGGCTTCGGCTGACCTTTAGCTCTTCAGCTACCTGTCGCTCGGACATTCCTTTTTGTCTGAGCCTCTTTACATCCTCTAAGAACTGGTCATCCATTTTCCCTCCTGTCGAACCACCAAAGCTGTGGTGGTTATCCCCGGTCCAACCTTCACATCTAAGATGGTCCTGCAGCGGTCAGGCCATCTGAAGCTAACTGGTTGGTTTTCAACCACCTTCAAGCCTCTCAAATTCGTATCTAAAATGTCTCCCTACCGGTCACCCCACCACCATTCGTGGACTTCCGTTCACTTCTCAGCGGCAACATCTCCCAGCAGCAACCTCACGGCCTTTTCCACTCCCAACTGGGGAACCAGCCGGGCCACCCGTATGGCCTCCCTCACATCCTGGCTCAGTCCATCGAGCCGCCGCGCTACCTCATCAGCGAGTTCGAGACTCAAATCCTCTTTGCGCACCAGGACTCCTCTTACCACGACCAGGAACTCATCGCGGTCGTAAGGATTGAGCCGTCGTATGGCAAAGCGGGAGCGCAGCTCCGGCGAAAGCATGTCCAGCCGATTGCTGGCAGCTACTACCCAGAGCGGGTTGTACAGGTTAAGCTCCCTGCCTTTCTTGGCCCGGACTAACCGTCCACCCTCCATCATGGTCAGCAGCGCCGCCGAGTCAGCGACGTTCATCTTGTCCAGTTCATCAATGAGCAAAATCTTCGGTTGGCGCTCCGCTATCAAGTCCCACAAGCCAGCCCTGGAAGTGGCCGATCCGACAAGCCAGATGGCTTTCTCTCCACCCGCCCGCTCGATGTCCCAGAGGAAAAGCGTCTTGGCCAGCGCCGGCGGACCGGTAAGTAGCACATGCACGGGTTTTTCCGCCTGCAGGGAAGCCTTTAAAAGCTCCTTTGTCTCATCGTGGCCGATGATATCCTCGAAAAGGTCGTTTGGCAGCTCCAGTTTTTGATTTTGTGCCGTCTCAGTTGGCTGGGCCTCTTTTAAGGCAATGGTCTTGCCAGGCTCACTAAGCCGGTAACCTGTATAGGAATTGGAGCGGAAGACATTTTCCAGGTAGCCTTCCTTGAAGAGTCTACTCAAAGTAGCTGGCCAGACCCTGACGTGACGCCAGGACCAGCCAATCCGGTACTCTTTCTCCATGTCCACCGATTGCTCGAACCTGGCTATCTCACCAAGGATCTCAATGTCGCCCTCTTTCATTTTCGCCATCCCCTTTCTCTCGCTATTTGCCCATAAGCAGTAATCAATACGTGGAGCAAGAACTCGGTCCCTTTAACCCCGGCGGTGTCGGGATGCAGTTTCTTCAGGAGCTCCCGGTAGCGTTTCTTTACGTCGTCATCAGTGACGGACTTATCCAGTCCCAACACCCGATACGGGTCCAGCCCCGCCTTGTTTGGAGGCATGCTGCCCGTTCTCAGCATGTCCGCCAGCCGTCTCATCACGTCATCATCAAAGGTTGCCATGAGCAGGTCCTCAAACCACTGGTATAGCATTTCCGTTGTTGCCTCTGTCAGCCTATGCTGTGCCTCTCTAAACATATCCTGCATGCTCACCACCAGAAATGTCCGCACAGGACGCTAGGTAAAAAGCCGATAAGAATCTGCCACCAGTACCTGGATGCCAGCTTACCCAGAAGAATACCGAATCCCAGGAAAATAAGCATGAAGATTAGAGGCGATTGCTTCTGGTCATCCCTGACGATTTCCGTCCAGGGCCTGCCGCCTGCCTGGCGCCACAGCTTCTCGTATAGTCTCCCTATTGCTTCCACCATTTCTTGATGCCTCCTTTTCCCTGGGCCAGCCTCGCTCATATTCAGGTACAGGCGGTCCCATGCAATCGAACTCACCGCACTGCTGGCATACGTTCAGAGCCAGTGGTTCGCCCATGGCCAGCCTTCCGATGTCTATGCTGCCGTCATCTGACTTGGGAGATAAAGGATATCCCCTGTTACAGTAAATTCGTTTGCCCTGCACCCGGGCATGCGAACAGTCATAAAGCGTTCTCTTTTTCTTCATTTTTACCTATCCTCCCTGCCAGCCATGCCTTGATGGCCGTGATGTGGCGCTCGTTTATGCCTCGATTGCCGAGCAGTTGCTCCAGGTCGAAACAGTTCTCACTGGGTCCGAGGTTGACCACTGGTTTACCTTCCGCCGTCCACGCGGCGATAGCCTCATCAACACTCATGCCCAGAGCTTTTGAGACATCATTTTCCTTATCCTCTGAAAAACCTTTCGAACCCTCCGAACCTTTCGCCTCAGATACGGGCTCACACCCGAAAGGTTTTTCGAAAGGTTCTGCTGCTTGGGGAGAACCTTTCGCCTCGACTGAAGCTGTTTCGAAAGGTCCGAAAGGATTAGAGGGTTTTTCCTGGGATACGGGGGTGTCTAACTTCAAGCCATATTGCTTGACTAACCTTTCGACCCGCTCCTGGTCCCAGCCGATCACCCTCCGCCGCGAAGAGCCTCCCTTGTCTTTGCTGAACCCTAGCCTCCTGGTCAACCACCCCACTTTTTCGGAGTTAAGGATTGGCGCTTCCTCGTCTATCTCGTTCGCTTTTTCAGAGATATTCTTGCTGGAAAGCTCCTTGTCTTCTTTATGAAGCGCGACGATAGCGGCCAGGGCTCTGCCGGCATCACTCTCACGTCTCCTGGAGAGAAGCGTTTCCTGGAGGCGATGCACAAAGCCAGCCAGGGCATCAGCCATAGAGTGGTCGCCGTTGAGCATGACTCTAAGAGGGATTAATATCTCCTGCAGCCTGGGCTGTAGATTGGGTTCCAACATCTCATTGCCAAAGGATTTACCTTTAAGCCGCATTAGATTAGCAAAGCGGAAGGTTAGTAACTTAGAGCGCAGGGAATTTACCTCGCCCTGAAAGCTCTGTGGCAGTATCCTTGGTATATCTTCCCTGGTCAGCGGCAGCATCTCGGCAGTCAGGCAGCGGCTCTCCAGCGCTTCATCCTTGAAGGGATACCGGGTAGCTAAGAGCTTGGGGCCAAACACCTGGTAGCTGCGGGGGAACCATTTGCCGTTTTCCTTGTCCGCCCGCAGGACCGGCATGCCCGGCCGGTAGCCGTTATTTAAGAGCTTCACCATCTCCACCCAGGCTGAAGAGTCCTTGAAGTCAGCTTCATCCAGGACCAACGTCCCCCGGAACTGCTCCAGGATGCGAAAGATAGGGGCTGGGGTAGTCGCTCCCGAGGCAAAGATGGGGCGAAAGCAGATATCGCCGACCACCTGAAGAAAACGGGTCTTCCCCGAACCCCAGTCACCAATCACCCTGAGATAAGGAATCGAAGGGGAGAACTCATAGACCCAGGTTAAGAGGACATACAGGGAAGCGATATCTTCAAAGTTAGCTGGTAGCTCTAGATAGCGGTGAACAAAATCCTTAACCTCCCGGAACAATACCGCTTGTGAGGTATAGGGTGTGGCGGTCGGAGCGAAATGCACTACTTGCCCCGCCAAGATATCATCGGTAGGTATGAAGGTTGCCTTGGGGGTTTCATAATAACGCGCCTTCTTCACCGTACCGTTTATCACTACCATAAAAGCTCTGTCATCATCCTCGCTAATTACCATTTCACCTATCGTTCCATCCCGGAGGATAAAACCCGGTACCGAACGCTCTTTAACCTCGAACTCCTCGGTTCTAAAGTCTGAGGCCAGCTTCTCGGCCTGCTGAAGCGAGTGATTTAAGAGGTAATCATCAATGCCAACCTTCTTCTCATTTTCCTGGGGAAGATAGACTACAAGTACCCTGGCCTCTTTGCGCCTGAGATGTTCCACCAGGTACTCCAGGGCTTTCCTTACCGGCACTTTGGTGAGGATATCCGAATCGAAGGTGAGATAGATGGTCCTTCCGTTGAGAGCGATGTAGTCCCATTCAGTAAGGAAGGTTTTCCCCCCAAACGCATTTTTCCCTTTGAATCCCCAGACGCCGGTGAGAGAAATGGCGCAGGCCCCATGCGAGGCCAGGGCATCGGCTTTCTTTGAGCCTTCGGTAATCCATAAAGGGGTACCTGGATCACCAATTAGCTTCTGGCACCTGGGCGGACAATCGAGGCGATTAGCTGATCCGGGTAACGACTCATACTTCACTGGCCGTCCCTTAGCATCCAGCCTGGGATTATCCGGGCGGTACTGGCAGCCTGCCTCTTTACCTTCCACTCCCCAGAGCGGGACCAATATCCCCGGTACTCGCTCCTGGTTAGTCGAATAGCCCAGCTTTTCCAGATCAACCTTTTGCAGGATGCTGCGGTATCCCCTCTCAACTATGACTTCCAGTTTGATGCCGCTCTCCTCACGAAGATGCTGCAAGTGGTTTTCGAGGAGCAGTGGGGCATCCCTGGAAAAGATGGGAATAGCTGTATTAAGCTCACCGCTCATTTATCTCCAAAACAATTGGGTTATTAATTAGTCTGCCTTAAGCGCTTTGAGTATGAAGTTCGATATCTTTGATAAAACTGGCCAGTTGTTCCGAAGTAAACTTGGCGGGAGGCACTGGCGGCTCAAAGTCCTTCAGCCCCACTTCCAGATGATAGTACCTGGAAAAATACCTGGCTATCTGGTAGTCCTGGATGTTAAAGTGCCATATCTTACTCTTGGCTTTAACCCAGAGGTCAACCAGCTGCTGGTCATCCTTACCTGGAATGACTTTCCTCGTTTCCTTAGCCCCAATCTCTTCTTGTGGGAAAAGGTCATCTGGAGCTTCGCTGTCAGGCGGCGGCAGTAACAGAGCCTGTCCCGGCGGCATCTGGGCGTACCGCTGGATTTCAGCAAGCGAAAGAGGGCATGTAAGACTTAAAACATATACTGTTTTGCGTGAGCCCGCCGGCTGCGCTTCCTGCTCCACCAATCGTAAAGACAGTGGTATCATTGAAACCCGCTGGCACGCTTTACGGATAAACGTCAGCGCCGAGGCGATACGCTTCATCGAATTGAAGGTATCCAGCTGATAGACGCCGAAACCCGGGCAGTCGGGCAGCAGGAACTGCAGGTTCATTACCCTGTGGCACTGGCCGCGCTGGTGGTAGTTGCATTCATTGGGATTGCAGGTGATCTCCTGAAGGCCGATCTGGATTCCACCCCTACCTGCGCCGATCACGCCGGTTCTCGCCTCAACCCGCCCAACAGCCGTCTCGCCGTCACCCCGGCAAATGAGGCTGCGCGATCCGGAATAGCGCCGGAGGTATTGGATTGCCCACTGCTCGCTGTCTTCGGTAGGGAACATTATGCGGAGCTCCCTCGGCTTCTCGCCGAACACCTTTTTCACCTCATCGGGACAGACGAAGTAGTCGGTGAGTAATGGATAGGAGGTTGCGTCATCGCCCTCCTTCCTGATGCCCAGCCTGATCTTGCCCAGGCGGGGAAGCCTCGCAATCCTGGATATCCCTTTTATCGGTGACATCTTGACCTCCTTCTTTATCTGCCATGCTAGTTTCTTTATGATTGCCGAGCAGCCCCTCTTTCTGACCTATCGCTACGGCAAGCTCAATAAGGTTACGCAACCTTTGCTTGATCAGGAGAGACTCACTCACTGGTATATCTTTTCTTGTCATGTTGACTTTCTTGTGCAGGCTCTCTTCGCGCTTATTGACTTTGGGAGTCATTCTTTCCGTTTTCCTCTATGATGAATATGTCGTCGAACGTTAATGGTTGGAGAACGTCTTGTAACTTCTGTCGCACCGCTGGTGAGGGATTCCTCGTCCCACACATGATCTGGGAGATATAGCCGCTACTAATGCCGGTTCTGATGGCCAGCATGTTCTGTGACATGTTCCGCCTGGCGATAGCATGTAGTACGGCGAATTGATTCAGTTTGACTCTGATAGTCATAACTCCCTCCCGGATAGAAGTTGCCTAGAAAAAATATAGGCGCTTTGGGCTGTGATGCCCAAAGCGCCTATCGTCTTCGATTCGGCCAGGTCTTGTTTTTAACTTAGTTTAATGTCTCGAATTACCGTAACCATAACCGGCTTGCCGTCCTTCACAGCGATTTCAATCTTACCCCATCCGAATTTTTGACATGCCTTTAAGAACTCAGGGTTATACCTGAAAAGTTCTTCAAGGGCTGTCTCGACGGCTTGCATGATGCAATTATAAATCAGGAATTTTACCGATGTCAAGCGATTATTGCGCATTAATAAAATAAGTGCTTGCAATAATTAGCAGTGGTGTGCTATAATACTGCCAAGCAGGGAGGAGAGAGGAGAAGTAATGGAGGAATCCAATTTCAGTCAATTCCTGAAGAGTCTGAGGGAAAGACAGCGCATGTCTTTGCGCGATGTCGAAAAGGAAAGCGGTGTCTCCAATGCCTACATTGCCCAGATAGAGCGTGGGGATAGGCCGGCTCCAAGCCCGGAAATTTTGAGAAAGCTAGCCAGGGCCTACAAGGTGACAGTGAGAGAGCTTCTCATGAGGGCTGGCTACCTGGACGAGCCGGAGGTAACCGCAACCGAGGAGGAGCGGATCGAAGCTGCCTTCCAATACGTGTTGTCCGACCCTGATTACAAGCTGGGCACTCGTATCAGGGGAGAGACCCTTGGTATCGAAGCCAAAAGAGGCATCGTTATTGTCTATGAGACTCTGACTGGAAAGAAGCTGCTGACACCATAGGATAGAATTAAGGAGATCTGATGACCGCACAAATGGGTGTGGCAGATTTTTGCCGTTATGCTCTGGATATTGAGGAAGGTCAATTTGCCCATGATCCCGTGCGCTTGGGCGCCCTCTTCAGAGAATACAGCGGAATTCAGCGCACACCAAGCCTTAAGAAGACCATCGATTTGGTGCGTTCCCTTGGTATCAATATTCAAGCCGTCCGTTACCTGGAGACCGGCGGTACGAATATGACAGCGAACGGCTCCTGGTACATCCACTACTCAGTCAAAGATCGTCCGCCGACACAGAAATTCGATATCCTGCATGAGCTTTTTGAAGTGATACATAAGAGTTTTAACACCGTTTGCCCTGGCTATGGTGTGATTAGAGAACCACAGTTAAGCCAGTACGCCGACCGCTTTGCCGCAGCCACATTAATACCTCCGAATTTCTTTCTAGACCAAGTTGGTCTAACGGGATGCGACCTGGTTAAACTAAGCGAAGACCTTGAGCTTTCGCATCAGTGTCTCCTCATTGCTCTCGGACAGCATTTCGTTGATATTCCATTCATCGGCGTCCTCTATGAATATCAGCCGGGGGATGCGATTGACACGCATGCCGACATTAAAGACTTTGTGGCCACGGTGGTTGTCAAGACAGCGCGAGCACAGCGCATAAGGGAACTTTGTGGGCTGCAAACAGTGCCGATTCGCAACAGCCACCCTCAAATCGGATCCTTGGTATGCGCCGCAGTAAACGGCAGTCACTCAGTGCTTTGGCGAAGTACCCATATTGAAGACTCTCCCGCCGTCCTGGTGCGTCCTCTGCTTTCTGTTGGACGGGAGCCTTACCGGGTAATACTATTGGCTATACCCAACGAAGAATTTGGTATGATCTCTTTCCAAGTGGAAAGAATTGAACCGACGCCAGTTGACGGGAACACTTTATGCCCATCAAGGGGAAAATGCCGGAATTCAGATGGTTGTATCTGGAAAGCCACAGGAGGTTATTATGAGCGGAGAGTTTAAGAGAGTAGCGATTTACGCCAGAGTGTCCACCGAAGAGCAGGCTGAGAGGGATCTGTCTATCCCTTTTCAGCTGGAGAGGTGCCGCTATCACGCCCAGGGCAAAGGCTGGGAGGTGGTGAAGGAGTTTGTTGATGCCGGTGAGAGCGCTCGGACAGACAAGCGGCCCGAGTTTCAGAAGATGATTAACTTGGCTAGAGCGAAGGAATTTGATGTAATCCTGATTCACAAGTTTGATCGGTTCGCCCGTAACGATTACGATTTCATAACCTATGAAAAAGAGCTTGAGGACCTTGGGATTATCGTGGAAAGCGTAAGCGAGCCTGGTGATGCTTCGACTCCAGCGGGCTACATCAGCCGTCGCATGATGCAGGTTATCAGCACCTGGTATTCCAAGAACCTGGCCATTGAGGTCAAGAAAGGGCTACTGAAAAAGGTGGAAACCGGCGGATGGCCCAAGCTGGCACCCTTTGGCTATGTCAACGTGCACGATAAGAACTCGGCCTGGATCGAGGTGGACCCCAAGAACGGCCTGTTTGTGACGGAGGCTTTCCGCGAGATGGGCACAGGTAAATGGACATTGGAATCCTGGGCAGAGCAGGCATATTCGCTCGGCTACCGCAGCCGGTTGGGAAACCGGATTGGGCGATCGAAGTGGAGCGACATATTCCATCACCGTTTCTATATTGGTGAGACCTGGATGAAACTGGGTGATATTCCAACCAAAGGAACTCATCAGCCACTGGTAGATGCAGATACCTTTACCCAGGTTCAGCAGATATTGAGACAGCATGACAAGAACAAACAGCGTACCAGGCGTCACAAATATCTTCTGCGTGGCATTCTTCACTCGGTGGATGCCGATAGCTCCTGCTGGGCAGAGACAAACAATAAGAAGAGGATAAGCTACTACCGCAGTCGCAATAAGATAAACGGAAGCCAGGTCTTCTACAACAGCAAAGGTATCGAGGACCAGCTCCCTGCTCTCTTCAAGAACCTCACTATCACTGAGAGCGCAAGGCAGGCCATGAGGAAAGAACTGTCCGTCTTCTTTGCCGAGGAGGTAGAAGGGGATGGACAACTCAAAGCAAATGAGGTACGGCTTGCCAAGCTTGAGCGGATGGAGAAGAATCTTCAGAGGTTGTACGTTGAAGAGGAAATGTCACTCGCGGATTTCAAGGAACACCGCTCGCAGATTGAGGCTGAGAGATCAAGACTTAGGATTACGGTGGATGGCATTAGGCAGAACCAGCACCTGATAAGGGCTGATTTTGAAGTCGCCCTTCAACTGGCTACTCAGCTTGATTTTCTCTATGAGAATGGTAACTTTGACCAGAGGCGCCTGCTGTGTGAGACGGTCTTGAAACGCCTTTACGTGGAAGATGGAAGAATAACCAAGCAGGAGTACAATGCCCCCTTTGCCATCATTGCTCGAGCGAATGGTTCGGGAGCTGTTACGAGTGGTGGAGCTGGAGGGATTCGAACCCTCTACCTTCTGACTGCCAGTCAGACGCTCTCCCAATTGAGCTACAGCCCCGTGCACGTAAAGTGTAACAAAAGGGCAACATAAAGGCAACCCTGCTTTTGAGGAATCAGCCGGCTGCCGGCGCGGGCGCGGGCTTCTTCCCGAATATGAAGAAAGTGAGAATAAAACATACGTAGATGGCAAGCGCGGCCAGCGAGAAGATGACCGCATAGCTGTTCGTAATATCAAAGAAAACGCCTGCCAGATACGCGCCCGAGGAGGCGCCCAGCCTCCAGGCCAGGCTGGTGAAGCCTACTATGAACCCGAGGGACTTCATCCCGAACATGTCCCCGAGCACCTTGATCACCACCGTGTCCCCGCCATTGAGAAAAGCGCTGACAAGTACGACAGACACATAGAAAGCAAGCAGACCGCGCGCCTTGATCAAAAGGAGCAGTCCGAGAACTATCAGGACGAAACTCACCAGCAGTATCCTCCTGGCCCCAAACTTATCGCTGAAATGGCCCAGCCCTACCCGGCCCGCGATGTTGGCCATGCCGGCCGCGGTCATTATGCTGGCCGCCGCGACCACGCTGATGCCTACGTCCGTAGAATACGGGATGAGATGGACCACTATCATGTACACGGGGAAAGCCATGAAAAGCCACAGAACAGATATCAACCAGAAAGCGGGCGTACGCACGGTCTCCAGGATGGTAAGGCCCTGGACGGCCTTCTTACTGCCGTGCCCGGACGGGCCCGCTTCCGGACGGGCTTTTCCACCGGAACCGCCGTCCGGCAACAGACCCATCTCCTCCGGTGAACCCCGCAGGAACAGGGCTGAGACCGCCGTGATAACGAACACAATGATTCCCATGTAAACATACATCTGGCGCCAGCCCAGGGTATCTATCAGAGCCGCCGCGAGCGGAGGAGCTATCATCTGCGCCGTGCCAAAAGAGGCGAAAACAAGCCCGAGCCCGAGCCCCCTCTTTTTCACAAACCAGCGGTTGACGAGGACCGACGGGATTACATAGTTGGCAGACATGGCAACGCCAAGTACGAATCCGTATAGAAGATAAAACTGCCCGAGTCCGGAAACCCGCGGCATCAGCATGTAGCTGATGCCCGACAGGACGGCACAGGCAATCATGATATTTCTGGGTTTGTATTTGTCCACCAGCCTTCCAGCCAGCAAGCTGAAGAAGGCTCCGGTCATCAGGTTTATGGAAACAGCAAGAGATGTCTGCGCCCTGCTCCAGCCGAACTCACCCGACATTGGCTTGAAGAAGACGCCAAAGCTGTAGAAGGAAGCCATCACGGTAAAAACCATCAGGTAGCAGGCGCCGATGATAATCCAGCCGTAAAAGAGGCCTTTCGGCCGCGCCTGCACTTTAATGTCCTGTTTATCCATATGTCTTTTGTCCCGGACCGCAGCATAGTCACTGCGCGATGCCGCCTCGACAAGCGTAATTATATGATAACCCGTACTGACTTGCTACGAGTCCGGTTTGCCACCCCAATAGAAGCGAAACTATTGATTACAGCACGAAGGAAGAATATAATCAACTGCAAATCAGCGGCGGAAGTCATGGCTGCGCGAATAAACTATTAAAGAGGTAACTGAAATGACAAAGGCGAAACAGGAAGTCGAAAAACTTAAATACAAGACTGTAGAGATACCAATAATAACCAGGGGCATCGCCCGTGACTCCACCGAACTCGTCGGCAATACCCCACTGGTCAGGCTCAACCGGATGGTCCGGGGGGCGCACGCGGAGGTAGTGGCGAAACTTGAGTCCTTCAATCCTATTCACAGCGTGAAGGACAGAATCGGCATGTCGATGATTGTGGATGCCGAGGCAAAGGGGCAGATTAAGAAGGACAGCGTCATCGTCGAGCCTACGAGCGGCAATACCGGCATAGCGCTTGCTTTTGTCTGCGCCGCCCGCGGCTATAAGCTCATTCTGACCATGCCTGATACAATGTCCATGGAGCGCAGGCAGATACTGAGCGTCTTCGGCGCTCAACTGGTCCTGACTCCCGGAGCGGAGGGAATGCCGGGAGCAGTCAAGAGGGCGGAGCAGCTTGTCGCGGAGAATCCCAGCTACGTCATCCTTCAGCAGTTCAAGAACCAGTCCAATCCCGAAATACACCGCCTGACCACAGCCGAGGAGATATGGAGAGATACGGATGGACGGGTTGACATACTCGTGTCCGGGGTCGGCACTGGAGGAACGATTACCGGCGTTGCCGATGTGATAAAGAAAAGAAAACCCGGATTCAAGGCAATTGCCGTAGAGCCGGCAGCGTCCCCAGTACTGTCCGGCGGTAAGCCAGGCCCTCACAAGATACAGGGCATCGGCGCCGGCTTTGTGCCTGAGATACTGAGAACGGATTTGATTGACGAGATTATCAAGGTGACAAACGAAGATGCCGGCGTAGCTGCCAGAAGACTGGCCAAAGAGGAAGGCATACTGGCAGGCATATCCTCCGGGGCTGCCGCCTGGGCGGCGCTGGAAGTAGCCAGGAGACCTGAGAACAAAGGCAAGCTGATTGTTGTGGTGCTGCCCGATACCGGAGAGCGCTATCTTTCCACATGGCTGTTCCAGGAAGCCACTCCCCTGACGCCTACAATCTAGAGTACATAGCTTTCATGTTCTCCACCATCAGAGAGGATATCAGGACCGTTTTCGCCAAGGACCCGGCGGCCCGGAGCACTCTGGAAATACTGCTCTGCTACCCGGGTCTGCATGCCCTGTGGATGCACCGGGTGGCGCATTATTTCTGGAGGCACAGGCTTCATTTCATCGCGAGGCTGCTTTCACATATCAACCGCTTCTTCACCAACATCGAAATCCACCCGGGCGCCAGGATCGGACGGCGCTTTTTCATTGACCACGGAGCCGGGGTGGTGATAGGAGAGACAGCGGAAGTAGGCGATGACGTGCTGGTTTACCAGGGAGCCGTCCTCGGCGGGACCAGTCTGGAGAAGAAGAAACGGCACCCAACCATCGGCAACGGTGTAGTCATCGGCACCGGGGCCATAGTCCTGGGTGACATTACAGTGGGGAATGACGCCCAGATCGGGTCTGGTTCTGTGGTGGTGAAATCCGTACCGCCCGGGGTCACCGTTGTGGGCATACCGGGTAGAGCCGTACATGAGGTCCATAAGGCTCTGGCGCTGGAACACGGCCACCTCCCCGACCCGGTGGCTGAAGTTGTGTCGCTGATTATCAGACAGCAGGATGGAATTCAGGACCGACTGAAGAGGCTGGAAGCCACTGCCGGACTGACGACTTCGCCGAATGAACTGGAGCCGCTCATAAGGGAAGCTGAGAAAGTGTTCCACCAGGGGGAAGGCATCTGACGAGTGAGATTCTTCACTTCGTTCAGAATGACACTATTAGCATTGCCACCCTACTTCACGACAGAAGCATACTTAAGCTGGACGTAAATCCGCAGTCCGTCGCACACACCGAGGATAGTGACTCTTTGCCCTTCTGAAAGGGCACGGACGGTATCGGCTTTGCTCTTATCGAACGTTACCAGCATCCCGGTCCTCCTCTCCTCGCTTATGGAGAAGAACACGGTGGGATTTCCAAAAAGGTCGGAGCCGAAACCGGTTATTACGCCGGTGACCTCCATCTGCTTGCCCTTGTACTTCACGTTGGCCGCGGCGTCGTTCTTGTCGTACTCGGCTACAAGAGTTTCCACATCCATCTTAATGGGCGCGGTCTCTGCCGGCGAAGACGCGCCGCCGGGTGGAGTCTCCCCCGACGGCGAACAGGCAGCAAGAAATACCACCAGAGCGGCAATAAAACCCGCAAGATAAACTACCCGCATAGTTCCTTTCCACACATAATTAAGCCTTCTTCTTGCGGCGGCGGACCCACAGCAATATGCCGCCGCCGACTATCCACACAGGACTGAACACTATAACCCATATCAGAACGCTGACCAGCGCCTTGCTGAACAAGACGAGGCCGTTCCAGGCGGTGCCAAAAATACCGCCGGCGCTCCAGCCGGGTATGACAGTGACGTAGTCTCTTCTGACCAGCGTGTCGGAGTTGCCTTTATCATCGGTCACCTTGAGCGAGATGGTGTAGCTCCCGATAGACCTGTAGGAGTGGGATGGCTCACGGGCGGTGCTTGTGTCGCCGTCTCCGAAGTCCCACTCATAGGTATAAGGCGCAAAACCACCGGATATCTGGCCGCTGAACCGCACTCTTTCACCTATCTTTACCCGCGCGCTGTCGGCGGTAAACCGGAGGCCGAGATTAGCCTGTTCCAGACTCACGTCAATCAACGACGTGGCGGTGGTCCGCTCCAGAAATAAGATGCGCCCCTTAGTCTGCTCTATTTCACCCTGTACCCTCGACAGCTCCCGCTGCACGGCCAGGACATCCTCAATCTTCTGAGCTCTCTGCAAGATATTCAGCAACTGGTCCCGCGTGGCCTCCAGGTTTGTAAGTTTGGAGTTCAGGTCGGTGTACTCCTCAGTCACGTCCTTGCTGGAGGAAACCTGCGATGTGACCTCGACCGCCAGCGCGGCTATGGACTTTGAAACATCCTCAAAACGCCCTGCGGGGACACGAATGGAAATCGTGCCGCGGAGCTTCCTGTCTTCCCGAAGGACCCTTGAAGAAACGACGTGTCCCCCGGCGCTCTGAGCGAGCGCGGCTATCCGGTCCACAGCGGCCCGGACTTCCTCCACCACCACCTGCATTTGTCCGGTCTGCACAATCATGCGATCAACCGCCCCATTCGCAGCTGCCTGGTCCTGCGCTGCCCCCTGTGGCGGCTGGGCAAATGACGACTGCCCCGCCTGACCCTGACGTGCTATCGGGGCCTGCGGCGCGAAGTCCGGCTGCGGCGGCGCTTCCTTTGGAGCAGAAGAGCAGGACATAACCACCAGCAATAACACGCCTACCAGGCCTAATACTATTCTTTTCATCTCAACGTCCTTCGACTTTATTCCTGTCCCGGCAAGAACGACAAATATCCCGTACCCGTGAAATTTCGCCGCAGTATAATATGATATACCCCCCTGTCAAATTTTTGCGCCTTTCCTAAATGATTCATCCCCGCTGCCTATGGATGGCCTGTTTACATATTGCCGCGCTTGGTATATGCTTAATATAGGTTACAGTTCAGGTTATCAAGGCGACATGCATAAAACAAGCTACTACGCATTGGATGACCAGACCCTAGCCAAGTATTAGAGAAAGGAGGTTATCCAATGAGTTTCGTAGAAAAATCTCTCGTGTGCTCAGAGTGCGGCGCTACCTTTGCCTTTACCGTCGAAGAACAGGAGTTTTTCGCTTCCAAAGGCTATGTGAATGAGCCAAAGCGTTGTCCGAGTTGTCGTGAGACAAGACGGGCAGGGCAGAACTCTTCGAGCCGTGGAGGTGACAGGCCCAGACAGGCCCTGTTCACGGCCACTTGCGCGCAGTGCGGCAAAGAAGCCAGAGTTCCCTTCGAACCAAAAGAGGGAAGACCGGTATATTGCAGCGACTGCTACAGCAAAAACAAAACGACCGGCAGCAGACGCTAAGTCCGCCCGGACGAACTGAGGGGCCTCCGCCAAGCGGAGGCCCCTCAGCATTTCAACATCAGTCAACTATGTAACCCGCTTTTCCCGCCGCAGGCCCCCGAGCACCTTATCCGGAGTGATTGGAAGGTCCCTTACACGCACGCCAACGGCATCATAGATCGCATTTCCAATAGCAGCGGCTATAGCTACCATGCCCGGTTCTCCCACTCCTTTAGCGCCAAAGGGGCCGTGTGGGTCCTCTGTTTCCACCAACATCGTTTCCAGAGCCGGAATGTCCAGGGAACTGGGCATAAGGTAATCCAGGAAATTGCTCATGGGCGGGCCTCCGTGCTCTCCAAGTGTCTCCATAGTCGCGTATCCCATCCCCTGGACTATCGCTCCCTCTATCTGTCCTCTGGCCGCCATCGGGTTGATGGCCGTGCCCAGGTCGTGGGCGGCGCTCACTCTGGCAACTTTGAACATTCCCGTTTCCCGGTCCACCTGAACTTCAGCCACCTGACCCGCGAAGGTATATGAAGTCGAAATGTTGCCGTAGCCGGTCACGGGGTCGGGCATTACACTGGGGGGATCCCAGGCGCCCTGTCCCAGGATAAGCGTCTGCGCGTCATGCCTCGATAAGGCAAAAGACGCTACCTCCGCCACCGACAGGGAGAAATCAGGGTTCCCCTTCGCATACACCCGTCCCTCCCGGATGGTAAGCTCTTCAGCGCTGACTTCCCTCATCTTCGCCGCCATCTCCAGCAACTGCCCCCTGGCGTCCCTGGCCGCCAGCCGTACGGCGTTTCCCGCAAGGACCGTTCCCCTGTCGGAAAAAAGGCCCATGACTATGGGAGAGGTGTCAGTATCAGGCCGGGCAACGTTGACGTTTTTCAAAGGAATCCCCAGCTCTTCCGCGGCGATGATGGCGAGCGCGGTATCGAGTCCCTCTCCCTGGTCCCCTTCACCCGAAAACACCGTGGCCCGTCCGTCCCTTTCGACTTTCACCAGGGCGCGTGACCCGTAGAACTCTTTCCGCGATCTTCTGCCCGCCACGTGAATCATGCAGCCGATACCCAGTCCGGCGCCGGTCTTCCCCTCTCCTCTTCTTTGCTTCCACTCCGATTTCTTTACCGCCGCCTCGATGCACTCGGTCAGGCCGCAGCTCTCGATTTTCCAGCCGTGGGCGGTCACATCCCCGGCATGCGTCGCGTTCCTCAATCTTATCTCCGCGGGGTCCAACCCGAGCTTTTCAGCGGCTATGTCCATCATGCTCTCGACAGCGAAATGCCCCTGGGGGTTGCCGAAGCCGCGGTAGGGAGACCCTGGAACGGTGTTTGTGTACACCAGGAAAGCTTCATTGCGAATGTTCTTAAACCGGTAGAGCGACTCGTGGCGTTTGGTAGCCGTAGCATAGATTAAGTCGCCCACCCCCTGATAGGCACCCGCGTTGGCGATCGTTGTCGTCTCCTTGGCTATTACGGTACCGTCGGCCTTTACACCGAACTTCATCCTGATATCCATTGCCAGTCTAAAACGCCCGGCAAACATCTCATCCTGCCAGCTATTAACGATTTTCACCGGCTTGCCGGCTGTCCGCGACAGCAGCGCCGCGATGCAGCACATGGAACCCCGGGTAACGCTGCCTTTGCCGCCAAAACAACCCCCGAGAACAGGCTGGAACACGTGAATGTTGTTTTCAGGGGCCTTGAGATACGCCGCAAGCAGACGACGGAGGCTGAAGATGTCCGATAACCCCGCCCAGACCTGCAAGTGGCCCGATGATTGGAAGTCCACCACGCAGCAAGCCGGCTCAAGCGAAGCCGGGCTGACGCGGTGCGTACGGAAGGTCTCCTCGAAAATCAGGTCTGCTTTCGAGAAGGCTGCATCTATGTCACCCCTGGTGTAGGCTATATGACGGCCTATGTTGGTGGAGTTGTCATGTACCCTGGACGCGTCAGGCCGCATGGCCTCGGAGGCATCGAACACCGCCGGCAGAGGGGCGTATTCTACCTTGATGAGGTTCAGAGCCTCCTCGGCAGTGTCCTCATCTACGGCGGCCACGGCCGCCACGTGGTCACCCACGAAACGCACTTTGCTCACCGCCAGCACCTCTTCGTCCTGGGTGTAAGGGCCGATTTTGATCCCCGGCCATTCGGCGGCGGTAACCACGGCCTTTACGCCCGGCAGCCTTCTGGCCTTTGAGGCATCTATGTTGAGAATCCTGGCATGGTGTTGGGTGCTCCGGAGAATCCTGCCCACCAACGCAGGGCGCCCGCTGATGTCATCGGCAAATATCGCCTCACCTGTAGCTTTTCCTGTGGCATCTACTCGCTTTATGCCCGGCTGACCGACAACGGATAGACCTTTCATCATTACCTCTTTCGCGATAAGTTAGACTTCATACCAACCGGCACACAAACCAAACATGATGGTTTGACTCCGCCAAATCATAAGAAGCTATATTCGGCCATTGGCTATAGCTTGCCAGAAAATCCAAGAGTTGTGTGAGGGGTGAGTCGGACAAGCATATGATAGGGAATATTTTCCGTAACTGTCAACAATGCCCGCTCAAGTCCGTCTGACCGGCGAAATAGAGCCAGGTGGAGAAAGCATGGGGAAACTGATTGCCCTGGGGGGAAAGATATAGTTATGTAAAATCACTCGGATTCAAAGGCATGATAGGCACACCTTCGCCGAGGCCGATTAAGACCGGAAAAGAGATTTTCTCTGTTTCCTTCCGAAATATTATTTGATTTTCACAGCTCATAGTTCCTTTTCCTTTGCAGGTCCCTATCCTTATCTCTTTAATCTTTCCATCCTGGATTTTCAGGATTACGCCTTCCAGCATGAGAAAAACGGTGATATTGAATTCAATCTTCCCGACAGGTTTATCGCTTATCAGAATCTCTATGAACGGACGATGTTCCGATTTGATTGTATGTTCGGTCAGAGCGACGAGAAAGGTTTCAGTTGCGGGATATTTTTCCCTGTCCAGATATTTGAGCAGAATTCTATATTTGTTCCAGGACATTACCATGATGTCCGGAATACTTACGTTTAACACATCTCCAATCTTATCTATGATGTTGTCAAATGCTAACGGCCATTTGATTCTGGTTGATTTCAGGACCGTCCCCTTCAATAGAGACATTTTTTCACCGGATTCTACTCCGAACAACTGCTGCCGCAACAATTCCTTGTCCAGAGAGAAGAACCGGTCCAGGGTGATCTGCGAGTTGTTCATTTTCTCTTCTCCCGCTCATCCATAATTAAGGGACCTTTTGTCTCAATATTTTGTTCACCGACGTCTAAAAAGGACCTGAGGCGAATCTCGGAATCCACAGAAACCGGAGTCCCCGCCCCGATTTCCTGTGTGCCGGTATCCTTTCGGGGCCGTATCTGAATGCTTGCGGGTCTGCTGATCCACCTTTTGAGGGAAACCGCGGCTCCCGCTGCGGCAAGGCCTGCCACCATAGCCGGGATTATCCAACGCCAGGGTACTTCGCCGGGTTGACCGGGCACCCGGCCCTCAACAGTCTGCCCCGCGGCGGGAGAGGGCGCAGACCTGACAGGTGCAGAAACAGACCTGGTTGGAACAGGAGGTGGTCGAGTCGGGACCGGTGCTGGTGTGGGAGAAGGAGTTGGAGATGGCGTTGGTATAGGGAAAGGAGAAGGTGTTGGTGCAGTCCTGGCCGGTGTGAAGGTGGGACGTGCCTGCCGAGGTGTTGGTGTGGGGGTGGGGCCCTGGGCGCGGGCAGGCACAGGAGCCACGGCCAGCAACATTGCCCCAAAGCAAACAAGATATGTCAGGACGCAGGCGATACGCCTCAGTTTTTTGAAAACTGAATCACCGTATTTGCCCCCGGTATGTCTCTTCTTCATTTCAGGTGGGCCTATGTGACTGAAACCTCTACAAGGGGACTACACGATTGCCTTGCCCCTTACGGTAGCTTCGCATTCCAGTTGCGGCACCTGCGTATAATGGCCAGCCATCAGGTCGGCTCTGACCTTCGCCAAAATGTCTTTTCGCGGGAGCTTATTTTTGTACGCATTCATCTCTTTGCAGAAGTAGCAGGTAAAAGCCCCACGGCGCTTAATCTGATACAGGGTACCTACAGCTTGAATTCACCTGTATCAATCCACTCGTTTTTCAGCAGCGACCACCAGTCGGTAGCCAGTCCCCTCACCACATAGTCATAGGGCAGCCAGCCATATCCCGCAGCACCCCAACCCGTTCCCCATGAGTTCCTGATCAGCAGGGCTCCGGTAGTTTCGATTCCTCCCCGGTTACTGTTCTTTATCTTCATACCATCATCGTAACCTGCTGCAACGATGGCGTGCCCTCCAAGTACCCTTTCTCCTCCTGCCGGGAACGGTATTTTCCCCGTCGAAGCTGCCTGCGAGATCGAACTGTAGACCGTAAACCCGAACATCGCAGGCATCCCGGCGGCCAGATTAGTCTTAATCCTGTTGAGCAACACATCCTTTGGAGTTCCGGGTGGATCATAGCGATAGTAAGTGATTGTCTGGTAACTTTGGGCGAAAGCGTAACAGAATGAGGATGGCTCTTTTTCGAAATCAGGGATGGAGTAAGGCCAGTATTCTTCGGGTGGCACCCCAAAAAGCACCAACCCCTCCATTGTCGTTTTGAGGAAAGCTCCGGTGTCGCCTGTCCAGTGCAAAAGATTCCGCGATACCTTATACAGGAACAATCTGGAAGCGTCAACATGCTTCCCGAACGCCCTTCTCTCAAAATACTCGACTATCCCGACACCAGCGTTGGCCGTGCATGAACCCAGAGAACCCTGATTCTCAACCGGAGGACACCAGGGGCGCAGGTCAACTGAAGACGCAGGAGCCTTTTTTGACTCCAACGCTCCAGTTTTCCTGAGCATGGCTTTCACAGAATCTTTTTGTCCGAGCGTCTTCAGCCTGGTTGGAACAGTGTCCTGCTCCAGCGTGAAATCACGCACATCAGGATAGTCCGGAAGCCAGCCCATTCCCAGTTTTCCAGTCAGTTCAGCCATGATGTCTTCCCTCCTTTATTTTTTACAGGAGACCGGCCTGGCAAAAGAACCCGCCATTGTCTCAGGAAACTATCGCTAATCGAGTTTCATGACTTACCGGCGACAGCCACGCCTGCCCTCAACCGCTCGGTTCTGTGAACCGGCTGTTTCACTTCCCGGTACTTTTCCACATATTCCTCGAAATTCCACGTGGCGAAGAACTTCTCTGCCGCCTTTCTGCCGGATTGATAGAGGGCCTCACTTCTGTCAGCGGTGATATCAAATTCAGTTGTACCGATACCCAACGTTGGAATCGCGATGGTGCGGACGAAATTTTCATCCTTGATGTACATCGCATCGTGAGCCCCCATCATCGTAGAAAACAGAGCGGCCATGAGGCTTACCGGCCCTCGCACTCTGTGCGGGATTTCGATTTTTTCCTCGGGCTCTACGAGCTTGAAGCCGAAAGTGGGCCATTCCGGTTTTCCTCTGCTGTCAAACAGCCAAACAGGAAAATTACTCAATAAGCCACCGTCTACGATGTAGATCGACTGACTTTTGTATTTGATCTTTACGGGCTCGTAGAAGAAGGGGATGCTCATGCTCATTCTGACCGCTGCCGCAACATCCAGGTCTTCAGGACGCAGGCCGAATTCGACAATATCCTGAGGCAAGGCCAGCATACGGCCCCTGGAGATATCGGAAGCGATTACCCTCAATTTGAACCGGTATCGCTCATCGCCCTCCCCTTTGACGATAAGGTCGCCAAAGGTTGAAACTCCTTTCTTTCGGAGCAGGTCCCTCATCCAGTTTTCAAGGTATTTGCCCTCGTATATGCCTTTTTCAAAGATCAGACTCGCGAGGGGTCCTGCCACGGGTACCCTGTCCATCACCCCGGCATCCTTAAACTTGTTGTAGTCCAGCTCTGCCATTATCTTTTTCAGTTCGGCTGCGCTGTAACCGGCTGAAAGCAAAGCAGCCGCAATCGCTCCAGCCGAAGTGCCTGCCAGATTCGACCACCGGTAGCCCATCTCTTCGACGACTGCGGCAGCGCCTGCAAGACCTATTCCTTTTACTCCTCCACCTTCAAAGACACCATCCGCCACCAGCGGGCTTTTTTGCTTCACCGTGCTAACTCCTTTTTCATATCGTTATAGGTCCCGGTCTCCCAAAACAACTCGCACGGGACCCGGTCGGGATCGCTAGAAAAAGCCTGAGGGATTCTTCACTCGTTTCAGATTAGGCACCGCCGCGAGTGAAGGCGCGTCCCGGGCATCCGCCGCGATTATGGCTCCCGGGCCGCCAAACCTGTAACGCTGTCCGCTTATCGGACCCAGCGCCGTCAAACCAGTCTTCCCGGTATACTCGAAACAGACCGCAGCTTGAGGAGGCATCCGGCGCAGTGTGGAAGCCTGTTCAGTCACCTCAGTTCTGATGAAGTCATCAGGTCTTGCACGGAACTCCTCCCTTTTTTTACCGCAGCAGGGCATCTTTTTCCTCCGAATATTCAACATAGGGAGCGGGCGGAACGGCCCTTTCACGAAATACAAGGCGCTCTATCACAATTGCTCCCGCCGAAAACGCCGGCCATAAGACAAACCGCTCCGTCCAACCGTCTCCGATAGTAAAGGCGAAGGGCAGCGCTATCCAGACGCTGAGGCAGTAGAAACAGTCCAGCAGCTTGCCCCAGAATCCTTCCCCTGCCCTTCGCCGCAGCCATACTAGCAAATCCCATGGTCCGTCCTCGGCATGTAAAAGATGGCTGATACGCCAGACTGCCAAAATACCAAGTAGCAGCCAGTAGAACGGCATCTCCTACTTCTGTATGCCCAGCAAATACTGGGTAGGCCCGTAACTATTGACGGCGGTATTGTAGCCGTTGGTGACCCTCGTGCTGCAACCCAGGTTCACCGCAAAGGTGCAAAAAGCCTGGTTCGCTTCAAGCCAGTTTCCAGCCGCTGGTTCGATATTCGCGGTTACCACTCCAAATGGGTCTGATGACGGGTCATCCAGGGTTCCCAGAAATTGGCTGCATATCAGGTCATCGCCATGGAGATAAGCCCCACTGATATTTCCAGGGCCGGTACCAGAGATGGCGAAAGTGCCGATGTTGCCCTTTCGGACGGATACTCCGTAAGCATTCATGAAGCCCTGCATTTGATTGGCCTTGAACCTGACCGTTATGGGAGCATCGAGTTGATTATCCGGCAAGGTGAAGAGCGCGCAATCTCCTCCAGTCTGGCCCAGCATGGTAACCTCAATGATCTGGAAACTGGGTGTGCTATTGTCGATGAACAGCCTTATCGTGTCATCAGCGGCATTAATCTTGTTTCCGGCATTGTCGTACCCCTCGATGCGAAACTGAACCAGTCCTGTTTCCGGCGCATACAGCCAACTGGATATTACCGCTTTGCGGTCGCGATGAGTGAATACCCAGGCATGGTCGTTTTCGATGTTGAGGTAGGTGGGAGCTGACCTGGCGGCGCCACCGCCCACATGCAGCAGCGGAACACCGCCTGGCTGAGGACCCACCAGATCCCCGTTATAGTTCGGCAGGTGAATGTTCGCAATCTTTGGATGGCGATACTCCTGCTGGAAGTCAATCCAGGGTCCCCAGCTCAGGTCCGGCAGCCGGCGACGAGAGCGGATGGTATAGTACTTCACATCGGGCTGGTCCAGGAAGCAGGCAAAGAGGTCCAGATTACCCGCCCACGCGGCACAGCGGGCCTGGGGTGTGCCGGCCAGGGAATTCTTCGCGGTAATTCGCCCTCCTGAACCAAGAAAATTGTTAAAACCAACGCGAGACCCATCCGCCTGGGGCGCACCTATGAAGATGTTTCCAATGGCCTGGATGGCGTTCTCTCCCTGGCAAGCTGTGGGCAACCGGCCGAGATTCCCTTTAGGGACACAAATGTTTATCCGCCTCATCAGGGGTACATTCCAGTACGGAGCACTCTCATAGGCAACTCCGGTCGTGGCCATTGGGTCAAGGAGCTGTGCAATGATGTCCGGCCGTGACTGTACTACTTCATCTTCTCCGACCGCGACATCCATATCAGCTTCCTCCAGGAACTGGGCAATCGAGCGGCTGAATCTGAAGATGTAGTTCCCGTTCCTGTCGGTCGCGCACACACCGATGGTTTCCCGGCTTCCCTCACCAGTGTAGGGACCTCCTGCGATCTCGGCATTGGTACGATCGTACTCCTGGAATCTCAGCAGTACACCGGGCAACGGCCCGGTTTCGCAGAAACGGATTGCACGGTCAACAATTGTTCCGATGGCAACACGGTCTATATCCATTTTCGCAACGGCCGGATTGCTGACGGAGACTGTACGCACGGCATCGAAAGATTGTACGGGCGCTGCTTCTTCAGCAGCCCTGGTCTTTGCTTTCGCCGTCGCTGCCAATCTGGCCAGATTCCCGGATATTCTGAGGACCTGCACCTCTTTGGCCGGGATGATCGGTCCTTCGTCAATCGGGATTATCAGAGGGATAAGCGGCGGCGGATCGGGTATCGGGCCCGGACGTGGCGGGTCATAAACGTGCAACCGGTCGGCATAGAGTCTTTCAATCGGCTTCTTCAGAAGAGGATTCCTCATCGCCTCCGCAAGAGAAACGCGCGAATCAATGACTATCGCCCGGCGGAAACAGGGATTGAAGATACAGCCTGACCCATAGTAACTGACGTTTCCGTACAAAAGGAAGTCAGTCAGAGTTTGAGGTGTCGAACAGGCAAGAACCAGGTCATCGAAATCCTGGTCTCCTGTCCAGGCGTCGTTAGATTCTATGTCGAAACGGTACTGGCCTCCGGAGACCGTGGGAAACTTGATCCGAACATCCGATTCGACAAACCCCGAGCCCGGGTTGTTCTGGATAGTGATGATCCAGTTATCTCCGGTAACCGGAACCGCAGGGGTCGCCACTGCTCCGGCATAGGTACCGTTGCCGGATATTGCGCCTGAAATGATGAACCGCTGAGGATACGCAGCTTCCTTTGATTTGACAGAGACAGTCCATGAACCTTGCATAGTAACGGGCATTCTTGAATTCTCCTTCCCAGCATTTGGCTGGTCTTTACAAAAGGTGGACTGGATGAATTTTCCGTTGTCAGCTACCTCGTGAGCCGCTCCGGCACCAGGTTAAAACGCGGCCTGAATCATAAGAATAACCACAGGGAAGGCAATTACTACGCGGGGAGAAGTTACGATGGCGCACAGTCAGTTCAGCATAGTTCCCTCCATCTCAGTTATTTGATGGTATCAGGAGTATCAGGTATAGGAGTTCCAAATGACGATACTGTTACATAGAAGCATATGATTTATATCATATATTGCTCCATATGTCAATAGATTTCAAGGTTTTTGCTATTGATTTTTGGAAAGTCAGCTTTGCTTTGGTTAAAAGATATATATGAATAATTATGGGTATTGCTCTTTTATATCATATAGTATAATATGGTAGTCAACCTCGACAGTCAGGGGTACCCCATGATGGTGCCAGGAGGAAGTTCAAATGAGCAAAGTGACCATCAGCGATTTAAGCCTTCAGCACATCACCCTGGAAGCCCTCCCCAGGCTGAAGGACCTGCGGGACCAGCATTTTGCCAGCCATCCGCAAATCTGTATTGAGCTTCCACGGCTCATGACGACGTTCATGAAAACCCTGCATGGCCCTTCCGACCCGCCTGAATTGCTTGCCGCCAAGAGGCTCAAATATGTATTAGAGAACAAGAGACCGCTCATCGAAACCACCAACTTGCTTGCTGGTACCACCAGCACAAAGGAAACCGGCGTCATCCTGTATCCGGACTTCCTCGCTCTCTCTATCTGGCCGGAGCTGGAGACCGTCCACAGCCGGAAAAAGAATCCCTATGGCATAAACCAGGAAGAAATTGAAGAACTGAACTTTGAAATATTTCCGTACTGGATGGAACGGACAGTCCAGGAAGTAGCACGCAAGCTTTGCGGCGAACTACCCAGCCAGAAGATAATGGAGCGGCTAGCGTTCTTTGTCTGTAGTAAACCTGTGTCTATTTCTCATACCATTCCAGACTATGCGGCAGTCGTACACCGGGGTCTTAAGGCAATCATGAGGGAAGCGGAAGAAAAGGAGCAAGCTCCGGGAAACTCCCGGGAGGACATGGCCAAAGCCCCTTTCTATCAGGCAGTCAAACTGGTAGGCGAAGGTGTTATCGCCTATGCGAAAGGACTAAGTTTCGAAGCTGGCAGATTGGCCGATACGGAGATAGAACCCGCGCGCAGAAAAGAACTTGAGAAGATGAGGGATATTTGCGCCAGAGTACCCGGCGAGAAGTCGCAAACCTTTCAAGAAGCACTGAATGCCATTTGGATCTGCAAGATCGCGCTGCATCAGGAGAATGCGAATGTCGGCCTGAGTCTGGGACGTCTGGACCAGATACTCTATGAACTTTATCGTCAGGACATACAGCACGGCATGACTCTTGAAGAGGCCGTGGAACTTGTGGGATGTTTCTGGCTGAAAATCGCCGACCACGTTCCCCTGGTTCCGGAGACAGGCGAAGAGCTATTTGGCGGGACAGGCTCCAACCAGGCGGTTACGCTGGGGGGCGTTGACCTTCAGGGTAACGACGCGGTCAATGACCTGACCTATGTCATGCTGAGGGCAACGGAGTTGCTGCGACTGCGAGACCCCAATGTGAATTGCCGGTATTATCCCGGGGTCAACAGCCCCGCATACCTGCGACGCCTCTGTGAAGTCAACGTTAACACAGGAGCGACTCCAAGTTTTCACAATGACCGCTCAGCCATTGAAACCCTGATTGCACAGGGACTAGCTCCAGAACACGCGCGTGATTACGCTATTGTAGGCTGCGTAGAGCCTCTAAGCAGCGGCCGCACCTTCGGCCACAGCGGAGCCATCCTGATTAACCTCACCTCAGCCCTTGAGCTGGCCCTGCTTCAGGGCAAGCACAGAATAACAGAGGGTGAACAGATTGGGCCGCGGACACCTGCTCCTGAAAATATCAGTTCCTATGAAGAGTTCAGAAAAGTACTGGAGACTCAGATGGGCTGGCTCATAGACCAAGCGGTGGAGGTGAATAACAACCTGGGCAGGGCGCATCAGTCGATTCATCCGACCCCTTTGTTATCTGCCTTGATGGATGGTTGCCTTGAAAAGGGAAAAGACGTAATAGAGGGCGGCGCGCGATATAACTCTTCCGGGGCCACAATCATAGGTCTCGCAGAGGTAGTCGACTCTCTTAATGCCATAAGGGAATTTGTTTTTGATAAGAAGTCAGTCAGCCTCGCTGAGATGACACAGGCTATCATAAGCAACTGGGATGACCCGTATCAGAGGCTTCACCAGAGAGTCAAGACTTCGACACATAAATTTGGCACCGATAGCGGGATGGCTAAGGATAACGCCGATTATCTGATTGAATTTCTTCACCGTACGATGCAGAGCAAGCGGAACTACAGAGGCGGCAAATATACCGTAGGCTACTGGACCATGACTTATCACGCCGGATTTGCCCTTCTAACTGGAGCCCTGCCCAGCGGGCGGGTCAGAGGTGAGCCGCTTCCGAGCGGCATTACACCCGTTTCAGGCGCAGCTCCTGAACTCACGCCGTGCCTGAACTTCGTTGCCCATCTGGACCATACCAGGATCGCTAATGGACACGCTTTAAATCTCAAATACACTCCATCCTCGAATCCGGAACTCACGATAAACAAGTTTGCCCAGAGCATCCAATCATTTATGCAGACCGGCGGCCTCCAGGTCCAGTTTAATGTCATCAACCGTGCCACCCTGGAGGACGCCAGGCAAAACCCTGATAAGTATCCAGACCTCCTGGTTAGAGTTTCCGGCTACACAGCTTACTTTAAGGACCTGACTCCTGTCATGCAGAGGGAAATCATAACCCGAGCCGAATACAATCTGGAAACCGGGCAAGAGGTGAAATATGGCTAAGGTAAGACAGCTTATAGACTGGATACTGAGAAGATTCAGAACCTGGCAGAGGAGAAGGGTCGAGCAGCAGCTAACAAAATGTCTGGAAAGCGAAACGGCCGAGGAGTTCCTGAAGTTGCTTCTTAGACTGATGAGTCTCTCATTCAGACTGGACGCAGATTTTCGGCGGAATATCGAAGGCTTTAACTGCCGCTACCAATTCAAAAGCAGGGACAACTCCGTAGCTGTGGCGGCCATATTCGCCGGCCAGGAACTGGATATTAAGGAGAAGCTGCTCTCGGACGCCGATTTGACGGTGGTCTTCAAGGATAGCAAATCCATAATGAACTATCTGCTGGCACAAGACAAAGACATACTGAGATTATTATTGAATAACGAGGTAGTGCTAAGAGGAAATGCCAATTACCTGTTCAAATTTATGTATTTGGCGAACCACCTGCAACTGGCCCTGACCGGGCAACTGCCATAAACCCTTGGAAATAAAGCCATTAATCTTTAACGTCAAGAGATATTCCCTCGATGATGGTCCGGGAATCCGGACCATCATCTTCTTCAAAGGCTGCCCGCTGCATTGCACGTGGTGTCACAATCCCGAGTCTGTGGATACTGCCCCGGAAATCGGGTTTTACCCCGCCTCTTGTATCAGATGCGGCGACTGTGTCCAGGCATGCCCCATGGGGGCGGTTCTCATGGAATTGCCGGAAAGAATAGACCGTACCAGGTGCGACCGCTGCGGGAAGTGCGCCAGGGCCTGTCCCGGCCACGGACTGCGTGAGATAGGTAGTTTCTATGAGATAGAAGAGATTCTGGAGATAGTCCTCCGGGACAAGGTGTACTACGAGAACTCAGGAGGTGGGGTGACACTGTCGGGAGGCGAACCCACGCTGTACCTGGATTACATTTCAACGCTGCTCAAGGAACTGAAATCTCTGGGCATTCACACTACCATCGAGACCAACGGATTCTTCCCCTGGGACCAGTTCAAAGCTAAAGCGCTGGACTGGCTTGACCTGATTCTCTTCGACATAAAACTGATAGATCCGGAGCTTCATTTGAAGTATACCGGAAGTCGCAACGACGTTATCCTGGAAAACCTTTCCCGAGTCCTTCGAGAAAGGCCTGATGCCGTAATCCCCCGGGTACCATTGATCCCCGGCATCACTTCTTCCACAGAAAACTTGCAGGGCATAGCAGCTCTACTAGGAGATATGGGGATAAGGCGCTGCTGGTTGCTGCCCTACAATCCTATGGGATTCTCCAAGCGGAAACCTATAGGCAAACCAGTGGTTGAGCTTCCTGAACGCCTTTTAACCAAAGAAGAAATAAACCAGGCGGAAGGCGTTTTCTCCCGGGCAGAACTGGTGGAGATGTAAATTCGATAAGATCGGCAGGAGGACCTTCAATATGAAGAAGCTAGCTTTACTGGAGGGCAGAGGCACTGATAATCCGGTCCTGGCGGAGATACAGCAAGATCTGCAGCACAGATCCTCGATTCTGGAACTCATGAAGTCTTATATGGAGCAACTGGAAGGTAAAACGGACAATAATGCACGGCCTTTTATCAAGCTTAACGAGATATTCCTGCGCGGAATAGCTCCTGTCCAGGTTGAGGGACACCACTATGGAGTTGCCCTTGGAATAAAGACAGGTGAAGGAAACGGCATTTGGACCGATTACTCAAACATCCTGGGACTACTGTGGAGCACTTCACTGGGCAAAGTTCCTCCCTGGGTCGGGAAGACCTTTAGAAGGACAAACAAAGATGACCTGACGCAACTTACGGAAGGATATGAGAAGGGCGATACCCCCACCTATTCGGGAATAAACCATTTCAATGAGATTGAGCAGTCCGTCCTTAACACCACAAGCCTTCTATTTCTCAGTTTCTGGCTCAATTTACGGCAAGCGCCATCAGGAGAAAGGGCGCGATATGGATATGAGAAAATCGGGGGAAATTTCGTTGCCAGGAGCGCACGGTCGGTTTACAAGGGCACTGACAGGGATGTATTTCAATTGAATTATCGCTGGGGAAAGCTGGCAAATCTACCTCCGTTAAGTTATCTGATTGATGAGATCGTGGAAATTTCCCCGGGTATTTATCTGGGGCAACTGCTTTTCGCAACAAAACGTCTGTTAGACGAGTATGAGCCCGGTCTGCCGCCAATAGAATACGGCTATCAGCACTTCGGTTATTTTCTGCTTATGGACGAACGATGGAGAACAGAGGCAAGAAAGCAATTTCCCTTGATTGGCATCCCCGCCGACGATATTGAAGAACCACCCGCTACCCCTAAGTTCACGACTTTCACCTTTGCCGACCCGGCTGAGGGCGCCCTCGATGAACACCTCATGGCTCAAATTCGTGAGGACATGAAAGGCAAAGAGACCATCCTTGACCTGCTGAAGTCTTATTCCGATGAACTGATAAAACACCCGGCGCTGACTTCTCCGGCATTTGCCAGGTTACACGAGCTTTTCAACAGGGGAATTGCTCCTCGGGAAGTCAAGGGCTATTTCAGGGGGGCGCTTGTTACATGGTGGGGTGAAAAATTTCTGGGCATCTTCGATGTGAACGTTCTTAATTTCGCATGGAGGCTGGCAAGGTCTTTTTCTCCCTGGACCGGGAAGACCTTCGAGGACCTGGACCTGAAGCACCTCGCGGAGTTCACTAACGGGAACGAGACGGGACAGCTGCCTACGTTCTGGGGCGCCAATACTTACTCGGAGAGGACTACACGCAAGAAGCTGGTAGTGAAAGCTATGAAGGCAGCTCGCATCTGGACTGAAGACGCATCCAGCCAGGAGAACAGCGTTTATGGATATGACCTCAAGAGCTTCTTCTTCATAGCCCGGCAGTCCACGTCTATCTATGGAGACAACAAAGGCAAGAAGGTATTCCAGTTCAACTACAGGTGGCCCAGACTTAAGAGCTTTCCCCCCGACAATCTTTGCATCGATGAAATAGTTCAGATTGCAGAAGGGCTGTATCTGGGACAACTCATCTACGCCACAAAATTCCTCAAGAAGTATGATCCATCCGTAGACCCGTCCCTTTATAAGTATGGTATCTTTGGCTATTTCTTGCTGATGGATGAGGAATGGCATCGCAGAAGACTCAAGATTGGATTTGACACAGATAATACATAGGCCGCAAAAATTCCCGCCCGGTAGCCTAAGGAGGACATCATGGCGATATGGGTTTCCAGCGACTGGCATTGCGACCCCACAGAGCTGAAGGATTCAGTAAGAGCCTGGATTCGCCGGGGAAAAGAAGGCAATCACCGTCTAATCGGAGATGGAGACCTCTTTGACATACTTCCCTGGGGAAAGCAGAAATGGCGCCAATCCGCCGCCGTAAAGGAATTCGCGGACCTTTTGGACGGATATTCGTTTGACTATGTGACCGGAAATCACGACCCTTACAAAACCATGAAGTCCCTGATGGCTGCCTATTCAAACATCCGGGTGAGAAGGCACTTGACGCTGAAAGAGAATGAACGGAGATATTTCTTTTCCCACGGGCACATTTGGGCGCTTGATTGGGGTTTCCTGGGGCTGAACAAGATAGCTCCCTGGCTCGTAGAGACTATGGTAGATACCGCCCCGGGTTTCTGGTACTGGTTTTGCCGCCGGGTGGGATGGCTGGCCAGCAGTCCTCCCAAAGGGATTTCTGAAGGTAAGGAAAAAGAGAGGATAACCAGGTTAATAAGGGCTATTTGGGCAGGAGCTTCCGACTACGCACTGAAGCACGACTGCTGCGTCATTCTGGGGCATACTCATACAACAGGCCGTCACGAGCATGGCGTCAGCAAACAGATAGGGTTTCCGGCTTATATGGTGGATGACGGAAACCTTCCCGACGGCACCTACATCGAGATAAAGAAGGACGCCCGGCTTAAGTTTCTCTAGGATCAGGTCTCCATGGGTTCATTGACAGCAACATCCCGCTCCCATCCTTCATTCTCCAGTGTTATTGTTTCTATCGCCACCGAATTGTCGTTCGCATCCAGAACAGGCAGTACCTCGTACTCCGATACCCAGCAAGAGGGGCTGGGACAGGCCGTACATGAAGAGCCCGAGCGACGCGGCGAGGGATATCTGCTGCATATTCCAGCCGAACTCCTGTTGCCAGGGCTGGGTGAGATTTCCGAAGGCGATGCGCGGTCCGTAGGTCGTGAGGTAGGTGAAAAAGGAGGCCAGGACAACTATCCAGCCATAAAACAGCCTGTTCTCTGCCTTCGGATTCTTCATGGGAAATGTGGAAATGTTAAGGGGATGAAAGGAGGGATGTCAAGGCAGCGTGTACTCCCGCGCCTCGCAAATTAGAAGTCTTTAGCAGTATGATGAGAATAGTTAATTCAAGTTATTGGAAGAGACTATTTTGCGTTGGGGCATTGGCGGCTTGATTTCTACAGTATTAGTTGTAAACCCTGGTCATTAGCGTACTCCTCAACAGGACTCCGTTGGCAAAATACGTACCAGTTGTACCGGCAGGTAAGAGATCATAGGTCATGCCGCTATCGTAGGCCATGTACTCTGCCTCCACCACCAACGCTCCGTCAAGTATGTCGCCGACCCGATAATCGCTGAGTGCCTTTCCCTCTGCTGTGGGATGGCCCGGCGACGCGGTCACGGCGCGGCCGTCATTCAATCTCACCCGAACCACCCGGAATAAGGGAGGAACCGGTGTCACCACAGTTTCAAGCACTGGTGCAGCAATGCGTTTCCCGGAATCGTCAAGTGTCCACACGACCATTCCTTCGCGCAACTGCTCTACTGTCACCGGCCCGCCAGGAGTATCTATCGTAGTCCCGCGCACCAGGCAAATGGGGTAGGTGTTGAAGCTTGGTTCCCGTTTCGTCACCGTTATCTTGCCGGATGATGTGATGGTTCCCTCGATGCGCTGCCCCTGACCTTCTCCCACCCTCAGAGCAAACCTGTAAACATCTCCCGAAGCGGTCATCTCCACTGCCCGTGATAATTTCTTATGCTCCCGATAGATACCCAATTTCTCCTCGCCAGTATAATCGGCTTTGACGGGCAGGCCAAGATGTCGCAGGATGACCGAAAATTCCTCTTCGTTTGCCCGGATGGCAGGGAATTCTTGCAGAGCGTTCTTTTCTTCCTGACCTTCACGCGCAACGGGGTAAAAATCCGGATCAACATAAAACACGCTATCGAAATTGGAAATCAGCTGGTATTTCAGTTCCGGCAACGAGTAGATGGCTTGGGATGGGGGAGTTGGAGCAGGCCCAGGCAGCTGTTGTGCACACGAACCGGCGAAAATGGCCGCTATGCTTAAGAGCACAACGCCAATGAATAATCTTGATTTCGCCATCATAATTCTCCTATTAGAAAGCTTTCCTGTGGGCAGCCGAGGATAAGAAAATGGCGGAAGATATTTTTGGGTCGTTAATGAAATAACACGATTAGCCAGTTTGCCAGCGAAGCTTAAAGACCGTCCCTCTACTTTAATGGTTCTGCCTTGCCTTGTTTTTATAAAACGTATACACATAGTAAGTGACGGCTGTAACGATTGCCGCCATTACGATAATATCCAGGATATGGCTATACTTCATTATTTCTGTCCAATTGTTTTTAAGTATATAACCCACATAAGTCAGGAAAGCATTCCATATTCCTGCGCCCAGAATTGTGTATAGCATGAACTTGGGCAAATTCATCTTACCTAACCCGGCAGGGAGCGATATGAGGTGCCTGACAACAGGTATGAACCTGCAGATGAGAATGGTGAGGTCGCCTTTGTTGGTAAAGTATCTTTCTGTTAAAGCTAAATGATGCTTATCCATAAAAAAGTATTTGCCAAACTTCTCTATGAAAGGCCGCCCACCCCACGCTCCGACATAATAGGAGATCAGCGAACCTATCAAACTACCTGAAGTGCTAAAAAATATTACCCATGGAAAGCTGAATTTGCCTTCGACTATCAAGAAACCAGCAAAAGGCATAACGGCTTCACTCGGCACCGGCGCAACCATACTTTCCAACACCATCAAAATGCCAACGCTGATATAACCTGTACTGCCGATGAAATTTACAATAAAGTCAACTAATGTTTCTGTTAAACCCATTTATCTGTCCCCGATTTCTACGCCGGTGCGCTTTCTTCTGTAATCAACCATGCTTAATTATATTCCATAGCCAGTTAACATTTCCGGGGATTACTTTTTTGCAGAACATGTGCTGAGCTATTCCAGGTCGAGTTTCAGGCCATGCCTTTGGCTCTTTCTTGCCGGTTTCTTCGGAAGAACCGCTGTAAGGCTATTAACGCCCAAACCGCTTCAATAACTGTGATGGGATATGCTTTCACCAGGGCGCTATACGCCGAGGTTGCGCCACATGCTGCCCCAAAAAGTATAAGAAACCACCTGGAGCGTGGCTCCAGCCAATATGAGAGCATCATTATGCCCACTGCAATAGAGCCAAAAAGGGTGAGCAAAATATACCTCCTTCTTAATAATCTCTTACGGATAAGAAGTATCCCTCGAGTATGATAGCTAAATATGAGCCGGCAGACAACTGTAGCCAGTGATCCCAGGTTTGGACTCAGATAGTCCCACCCGCCGGAGGGAATCAAGAACAAGGTCTCATATTGAACAATCAGGATAGTGCAATTACAAGGTTAGTGATTCACTCTATACCGCCAGGACTTGCGGATTTATCTATTGGTCACTCTCCAGGGTTCATCAGATGAACTTGTTTGAGAGGAATTATCAGCCTATAATTTAAAAAATATCATGCGCTATATGCTGAATATGAAACACTGATAAATATTCAGACACTGGAGATTATCAATGGAGATTTGCAGAAACGCGCCCTGTCGCTGGTTCTTGAATGGGCTAGCGACCACAGAGCAGAACTTATGGAGGATTGGGAGTTATGCGTACGTATGGAGAATCCAAAGAAGATTATGCCCCTGAAATAGCCCCACCAGTTGCGCCAAAAGCTCCGTGGCGCATTTCCGCTGTGAGGGCGATGCCTGGCTATAAGTTGTGGGTGCGATTTAATGACGGCACCGAAGGAACTGTCGCTCTCTCCGGTTTAATCCATTCTGAACACGCAGGCGTTTTCACTGCATTACGCGACAAAAAACTATTCGCGCAGGTTACGCTGAATTATGGAGCGGTCACATGGCCCGGAGAGCTGGACCTTGCGCCCGATGCTATGTATGAGGCCATACGACGTGATGGCGAGTGGGTTCTGGCCTAACTATGTCACGCAAGAACGCGCCGGAGATAAGATTTCAGCGGCACATCTCGGACTTCCTTGTCCGAGAGCATAAGTATCGAGTGCTTGAACAGGCCGGTATCGCGGATTAAATCAATATTGTTAGTCCCACAAAACGTCAGAAAGTTGAGTCACCGAAACATAAACGAACGTTTTGACGCATAGTTTTCCCATGTGCTGATATTGAAAGACACATCTACTTTGATTTGCTTTGTCCAGAGTGCTACTATTTCCATAAATTGAGGACGACAATCATGTTGTATTCAGGCACGAAGTCCTATGAACGGAGGGTAAGGAAATGTATTTGAGACAGCTTGAGGTCGAGGGATACAAGAATTTCCGCAATCCGTTTATCATTACGTTCTCTGATGCGTTAAACGTGGTAGTTGGGGAAAATAGCTCCGGTAAAAGCGCCGTTATTGACGCGATTCGCCTATTATTACTGGAGGACGAATATGGAAGAAGTCCAATATCGGACACTGATTTCAACCGGCCATTCGACAAACCAAAGGAGCAATCAAAGTCGTTTCGAATACAAGGTAGATTTGACGGATTGTCACAAGACCAAACAGTGACATTCCTCCCTTGGACCGACCAAGGGCAAGCAACTTTGACTCTGGTAGTTGATAATAAGCAAAATCGTTACGGCAGGTACAAGAGAGTATTATGGGGCGGCGTTTCACGGTCCAGTATGTTTGAAAGAGAACTATTTGAGACAATAAATTGCATATATCTCCCACCGCTCCGGGACGCCGAATCAAGACTTCAAGAAGGTAGAGGTTCTCGGTTAGCTAGGCTACTGAAAAACCTAAATAGCAAAGAGCTCGATGAAGCCAAACAAAAAGGTGAACTCCATCCTCTTGAGGAAAAGGTTAAGACTTTCAATGAACAACTGGCTACAGACCGGAGCCAATCGATAGATAAAGCGAATAGACTCATTCGAGGGCGCCTCATTGAAGCTCTGGGAACAGTTTTTGGACAGGATACCAATATCCGATTTTCCGAAACAAATTTTAGTCGGATCGTCGATAATCTAAGACTCCTATTTTTCCCGCAAGCGAACACCACTATCCCACGAGATGCCTTTCGCTCCCTTGAAGAAAACAGCCTTGGTTATAATAATTTGCTCTACTTAGCTACTGTACTTGCGGAGTTAACAGATACAAGTTCATCAGCTGAAGAACCCGAGTACTTGAAAATACTTCTGATTGAAGAGCCTGAAGCCCATTTACATCCACAGCTGCAAGTCGTGTTACTAAAATATTTGGAGAAGACCGCAAAAGAAAAAGATGTGCAAATTATTGTTACAACTCACTCTCCTGTGTTGGCATCATCAGTATCCTTAAATTCCATCATTCATTTATCGCATTTATCGGCGGTAAATCAAGAGCCAATCGCAAGCCCGCTAAGCTCTTGCGGTCTCTCTTCAAATACCGCTGCTTTTATCGATAGATGGCTGGATGTGACCAAATCGACATTGCTATTCGCAAGAGGGGTAATTCTAGTTGAAGGAATCTCCGAGGCTATGCTCCTGCCTGAGTTGGCAAAACAAGTTCTAAAAGATTTCGATAGCGGTCTACCGAAAGGCAGCACGAATAAGTTACCGGACTCACTTGAAGAGGGTGGGGTTTCTATTATCAACATGAATGGAATTTATTTCAAGCATTTTATGCAGTTCTTTTCAAATTTAGAAATTGATAGCGTTCATAATATTCCTATTAGATGCGCAGGAATAACCGATAATGACCCACAGAGAGAATCAAAACCAACTGTCTCCAATTTGGTTAAGGGGGAAAACCCAGCATTGAACTTAGTGGACAGCGTAAATAAATCGAAGTGGGCTAGACTTTACCCAAATAAATTAAAAACGTTCGAATATGACCTGGCTATGGAAGCAGATAATTTAAGAACCCTCGTTCCAGTGGCTAAATCACTCGTTTTGACAAATGGCCCTATTAAAGAAACCTATGAGCGATATGAACAAACCGATTGGAAGACCGCTACAGAAGACCAAAAGGCAGAGGCTGCTTATTACCTATTGAATCAAATTGAAAAGGGCGAATTTGCCCAGGCTGTCGCCGACAAACTATCTTCTCAAGAAACGCCACTTAAGGTCCCGGAGTATATCCGTAAAGCAGTTATTTGGGCATGTGGAGGACTGCAGGATGGAGAATCTGGAAAAAATAGAACGTCTAGCTCGTGATATCTGCGATAAACCAGATTATGTACCCATAAAAGAATGTCACCTAAGCTTTGGGCGAAGAAGCCCCCTTTGTAACGAATACAAAGTTTGCCGTATTCTAGAAAAGTCTCCGGGACAGATTGAGTACGTTTTTTCACCCAACACTGAAAACGTGTTCCTCAAAGCTTGCCCAGGTAGTGGGAAAACTGAAGTGGTGGGGTTGAAGGCGGCTTATTCGGTCCGGAAGTGGGGGCATAGACTTGGAGGGATAGCCATCCTCACTTTTACAAATAATGCGGCCAACGTAATTAACCAGAGAGTGAGTCAATTCACTGGTGTCGAAAGAGCGGGCTATCCGCATTTCATAGGGACCATTGATAGCTGGCTACATGGATATATAGCACACCCATTTGCACATCTAAAAACAGGCTACCAAGGCCGGGGTGGCGACCGCTCAATTCGCATAATTGAGAACTCAGCAATATCAGAGTTTCTTTATTCGTTCAGAGCGAAATACGGAATGGCTGGAACGGGAAACCCTTCGGCGAACCAATATTATTTGGAATTTGACCCGTCGTATAATAAATATGTTTTCTCATCCGGCAATCAACGTACTGATAATGCTCGAAATGCAGTACCGCTCCAACCTTACCAAATAAATGACCTTAACAATACCAAGAATGTTTTCTGGGCAGCTGGTTTTGCTACGTATCAAGACATTGAAAACCTTTGCTTCCATATTCTTACCGAAGAAACTGCTCTTTGTAAGTTGCTGGCACGAAGATTTCCCTTAATTATCATAGATGAATGTCAGGACTTATCCTGGATACAGCTTCAAATTGTAGATAAGCTGAGAGAACAAGGGACAGTATTACACTTTGTAGGTGACTTAAATCAGGCTATTTATGAGTTCAAGAGAGTCGACCCTGAGCAAGTCAAGATTTTTGCGGACACTCATAAGTTTAAACCACTTTCGTTAAGCAACAATTTTCGTAGCAGTCAGCCGATTATTGACGTATGCCACAAGGTTGTTGGGGGCGACAACTCTGAAAAGTCGGCGTGTACACATTCAGTGGGGGAGCCGTGCATTTGTGTAATTTACGCAGAGGACCAAATACACTTGCTACCAGTGTGGTTCGGAAAATACTTGAACCAGGTTTCTTGGGATGAGAGTAAATGCGCAATAGTTGCTAGGAATTGGAACAACGTTTCACGTATGAGGCCATCTTCTAATACGACGGCAAGAGGGCCTCAAATAGGGCTAGCCATGGCTATACACCTCTGGCAATCTAAAGAATACCAAGCAATAGATGATGCTCTGAAATATGCCGGGCGTTTTGTCTCAGATAAATACTTCCCTAAGTATTCATCGAATCCTCGGCAGCATTATTGCCCGGAATGTATCTATTCACACGTGCGATGGCGCTTATTCCTATCCAGGGTCTTGAGTGCCTGTTGTACGGGCAGCTCCGCAGTATCGGATTTGAGCCAACTATGGCCAAATTGGGTACAGAATGTGCGAAGCCAATTTGGTAGAATTGTCAGAGAATATCGTCCCATACTGGAGAATAGTATTGTGGATACTATCCCCGAATTTGCTGATCTGGATGGCAATAGCTTTAGAACACCGCCAAAAAGTGCCGGTAAGAGTGTTTTAGACGCTTTGCCGTCATTCCATAAGAACGAACAAGAAGATACCCTGAGGATAACAACCATTCATAGCGTCAAGGGTGAAACCCTTGACGCTATTCTATTGGTTTCTGCGCCAACCAAACAGGGAACAACAGATGGATACTGGACCCAATGGCTTGCAAATTCAAAAACTGAAGCTGCGAGACTCGCGTACGTTGCCAGTTCTCGACCGAGGTATTTGCTGGCTTGGGCTATCCCTGAGCCTGTTAGTAAACAGGAAAAGGATATGATCTGTAAATTAGGTTTTCACGTCATTGATTTGAAGGGTAACTCGTGAACAAGCCGTCACAAAACATCTGAATGTATGAGCCGCGTTACCGTAAGGCGAGCCAAAGATAAACCAGGGATTAAATCCAGACGGGAAAGCGGACCGGGTAAACGAGGCAGCGGGCAGTGTGGGTATGGGAAATGCAACATGATTAAGGTGCTCATCCGTCCGATTAAGATGGACACCCCGGAGGCGAAATTCAGATTCAAAAATGATTAAGGTGATCAAGATGCCCATGTTTTGGGGATGAGCATCTTGAAATTATGCCCTGTTAGCAACAGCAGTCTACAACAAGCAACTGTAACATTATAATATAAACAGCACGAGGAATATGATGGAGGAAATGAAAGACATCACTCCTATATCATAATATATATCTTATAAATATAAATAACTTATACTTGACAATAGAAGTTTAGAGTGCTATCCTCATAAAACTTTCTCAGCGACTGAATTCAGGAGACTCTAAAGAATTCTCCTGAATTATTCGTACTAAGTAAGATTTTACCCTTAATATCACCTTAACACGGTAACACGCATTTCAGGAATGCAAACCCGGTGTTTTGCAGGAGGGTGAATATGAAAAAGCCATCCCGGACAATCGAATCCATGAAAGACCTCATGGCAATAGTCCAGGAAGTTATCAGAGACCTCAATAGCGATCCAAATATTACTGTTGCTGCGCTGGCAAACCCGGTGCTGGCACTGGAAAAGCTGGGCTATTCGTTGTCGCCGCAGTTTAAACGGGAAGCAGAACTGAAACTCCGTTTTTCCGATGAGAAAGCAAAGAAGCTTTCTAAATTACAGCAGGATGTATTCAAGGCAGCCGGAGAGTCTTTCAACCTGGATTCGCCAGAGGAACTGGGACGGGTACTGAGCAAGGTTATCAAGAAGAAAGCTGTTCAAGTAGAGCAGCAGACACCCCAGATGAGCTGGGGCAGGCCCGTGGAAGACCTGCTAAAACAGCATATTGATATACATCCTATAATGAAGCCCCTTGTGGAGTACCGGACTCTGGAGTCAAGTGAACCGCGTCTTGCTTCGGAAGAGATGTTCAAGGAAATTCTTGAAGGTAAGAGAAAGCTGCCCGTGCGCTTAACCAAAGTAAAATTCCGGTTCCAGAAGCGAAAATCAAAGACAGACATCATATAAGATCCTTTTTTACTAAAGCTCTGTCAGTGATTTTCAGCGTAAAGAGCATAAAATGCCGAATACTCAGAATTTTGAAGTAGTTGCCGAGCTCACCCGGAGTGTCCTGCAGCAGATACTGGAGGCTGCCTGGGATAACTCAATCATTCCTCACAGTTTTGATATCGCTGCCGGTACCATGTTCGGTCCTTACCAGGCGGCCGATGGCATCGTAAATATCCCCAAGACAGGCCTTCTGCTTGAAATGGTCCCTGCAGACAATGCTGTGGCGATAACCTTGACCGCTCAGATTCAGGTTGAAATCGCTAATCCACCCATCCCCAGCGCCAGCATGTTTGATATGACGGCTAATATAGTTGTTACAACTCCAATAGGCAAGATTGAAAACCCACCGGACCCCATAAAAGTAGGAGTTCTGTTGTCCGGACTGCCAAGGAACAAAGTTGCAGCTTCGCTGACCAGCGGCGACCCTATTGGTACTATCACCCTTACCATGATTTCCGAGTATGTTCACGCCCGGTATGTGGACGGCACAATCCCGGCGACAATTACTCAGGAAGGGGTCAGCCTGGGCGTATATACCGCGGATGCCTTTGTAGAAATTTTTGATGACTCAAGCAATGCCAGCCGGCAGATAACGGTCTCCCAACCGGCTGCCAACCAGGTTAAAGTTCTCATACCCATTCACCTGCGTTTGAGCAATATTACTGCTCCAGCCGGACCACAGCCTTTATCCCCGATGGGCGTCGTGGCAAAAATATCGATAACTGCTCAACTGGAGGTCATACCCGGCTCAATCACAGCAAAAATAGTTTCTTCCACAAATCAGCTTTTGGCGACGATTGATGTGGAAGACTTTGCTCCGGCTCCTGCGTCGGATTACCCCAACAACGAGGGTTCGAATTACAGCTTGAATAAGACAGGCGCTTCAATATACGGAATAGACCTTGAGCAGACGCTCAAAGATGAGATTAAGAATCGCGGCAGGTCAATTGCTAAATCGATGGGCAATATTAGTGTTGCAGTTCCAACGGTATCTCAGATTGAGACATTTATCGGAGATAAGTCCCATGCCGAGCTAATCAGCCGCGGCAACATTTCGTTATGGACTCCGCAGCCTCCGGCAGGAGGTGGTGTAACCATTACCGATGTTGCGCCCAAAGCGCTGGCAGATGCTCTGGCAATATGTATAAACCCCGGTCCCGGCGCCAATGCAAATGCAATCACCAATTTTATTCCGGCGGGGAGGACCTGTGCTATAGCAATAAACGGGGCTAAAGTATTGCAGATTATAGACGAGACCATTCACCGCCCGGAGTCAGATGGTGGTTTTGGCCCGGACTTTCCCCCGAAAACTTTCCACAATATCAACGGCCACGACGCAGAACTGAAATCGCTTACCATTTCCCTCCGCACCGGCGCTATTCATATGGAGGGGGATGTCACAGTAATCGACGCCATAGCCGGCAGCATCGATGTTGATGCCAGCTTCGAAGCAAATGCAGGTTTGCAATGGGAAGATAATCCGGATGGCTCCGGTACCCAGATGATTAAGCCCTATGTTATCGACCAGGATGTAGATTTATCGCTGCTGGCGTGGATTCTCAGCTTCCTGCTTGGTTTTATTACGCTTGGACTTGTCGGCGGGATTATTGCCCTGGTGGTAATGATTATCGTAGAAGGAATTGCAGAGCGCGTAGGCGGTGCCATAATCAGAGATGATGTCACCAATCAAATCAAAGGAATCGGCGCGTGGCCGCAGACCCTTGAAGGCATAGGCACCGTGACGGCGCGTTTCGAGAATCCCGTTAGCATTGATTCTGATGGAATCATGTTCCCGGACGCTTACCTGGTTACCGCAAAATATGCCCTGACGGTTAATGCGCTTGCCAGGGCGAATGGGCCGTATGTCGTCACAGCCGGTTCACTCCTTAACCTGACCGGTGGGCCGATAGTGACTTATACTCAGTATAAATGGGCGCTGGGTGATGGCTCCTCCGCTACCGGAGCCATAGTATCACACACCTATGCAGATAACGGCATCTATGTAGCCAAGCTGACAACCAAGGTCAGCCAGTCGGGCGGCGTCACTACCAGGCACTTTGCACGGATAAAAGTCCTGAATGTCCCTCCAACGGTGAATGCGGGACCCAACATGGAGATAGATGAAGGACAGGAGGTGGAGTTTACCGCCACATTCAGCGACCAGGAATGGAAAGACACCCACAAAGCGATTTTTGATTTTGGAGATAACTCCTTGCCGGTCGAAGCTGTAATCAGCGAGACCAACGACCCACCCAAAGCGCAGGGAACAGCCCTTGCTAAACATGCCTACTGTGACAACGGGGAATATACGGTTACCGTGAGAGTCCGTGATGACGATGGCGGTATAGGGATGGATACGCTGCGGGTCGAAGTGCGCAATGTACCGCCTACCGTAAATGCCGGCGAGGATTTGTATGCTTATCCATGTATGCCCATAACCCTTATGGCGTGCTTTACAGACCCCGGCTGGTGCGATACGCATACAGGGTCCTGGGACTTCGGAGATTGCAACCCTCCATTCCCTGCTTTGATTCTGGAAAAGCATGATCCGCCGGCAGGAACCGGCACTGCCTCCGCCATGCACATTTATGAGCACTGCGGTACTTATCTTGCAGAGTGCACAGTGACAGATGATGACAGCGCTTCCGGCAGTGATGCAATTGCGGTCCGCGTAATCGATGTCCTCAACAAAGATTTTGAAGATGGCTTCCGGAACCGCACGGTGGGCGCCGTGGCTAATCACTGGGAGCCTTATCCTTTGAAATCCGAGGGCGCCAGAGGCGCACTTTTTAAAGCTGAAGAGTTCGTCGTGCACGGTGGACAGCGTTCACAGTCAATCAGCGCCTCAGGGCAATTCAGGACTGGTATGTATCAGAAAATCGGCGCCAACCCTGGCTGGGACTATCAAATCTCCGCATGGTATCATCTGGATGAAAGAACTGGCGGCACATGCCAGCTAGGAATAGACCCCAGGGGCGGTTCCGACCCATCATCGCCTGACATAATATGGTCTAAAGGAAATGAGCACAGGAACTGGACACAGCTTGCAGCGCGGATCAACGCCCGGGCCAATGCCATTACGATATTCCTGGAGGCCGCTGCCGATGCTCAGGGAGCAAGCGCCTATTTCGACGATGTGATGCTGGTAGCAACTCCCTGTCCGTTGAAAGAGAAAGTCTCGGAGCCTCCTCCGGTGGACCTGGAGAAATGCGTAGACTGGAAGGGGGAGAAGGACAGGCAGGATGTTGGGGTGAGCTATGAGAAAAATGGCTTTACTTTTAGCTCATTAACAAAGCAGCCTTTGCGTATTGTTAAATGGGGCTTGCCCGCAGGCGAGCCCAAGATGGTCATCCAGCCCAGGGGCGTTCAGGTACAGCTACCCTTTGCTGCCCACCGCATAGTCGCTCAGGTCGTACCCTATCATTCGGAGCCAATCAAGATTGAAGCCTTTGATGCAACCGGCAAGTACCTGGGACAGGCAACCGCCGCTACATCAAAGGGAGTGATACAAACCGTCGAGTTGAAAGCCCCGGATATTACCTCGCTTCTTCTCTCGGGAGGAGGAAACGAAGGTCTGCTTATCAGCCTTTGTGTATATGGCAAAGGCAGTACTACCGGCGCAAATAAAGAGAGGGCGTATTCATGGAAGAAAAACAGCATAAAGTTCACATAGTAACATGGCCGAAAGAGCCGGCAAGACTGAAACACTCTTTTGAATCGAATGAGCCATGTCCTGTATCCGTTAAGTTTGAAAAGGACCCGGCTAATGTGGTGGTTTCCACCACACCGGAAAACCCCCTGGCTGTCAACATGGACATGAGCGTCAAGGCGCGGGAGGCGATTCCAATTTGCATAAAAGTATGCGAGCCTATCTGCGCCAGGAGTGATTATTTTATAGGAATAACTATTTTCGACCGTCCAACTGCCGGGATTAATGTTCGTGGCGAGACCAGGATAGTGAACTGCCGGGAAGATGATAAGCCACGGCGCATTTGCATGAATTTTCAGGAGTTCAAAGGCGGCGAATTTTTTGCTGCACCATTCACGCACCACGACCTCACCTTTGCTCCGCTGGGCGCCCAGCTCCGCACCGTCACTTTTGGCGCTCCAGCGGGCACAGTTAAGCTGGCTTTTCCAAAAGAAGGTGTGCGCGTGGAATTTCCGGGGGCTGTAAATAATATCCGGCTTACCCTGAACAACTACTCAGGACCCACTCTGGATGTCACAGCTTTCTCCGGCAGCGCAGCCGCCGAGCATATCACTGTGCCTATCCAGAACGAAGTGAGAGAGGTTAACCTTTCAGCGTCCGGTGTAACCAGTGTTGAAATTAAGGGCGGCAATAACGAAGCCGCTATTGTCGAAATATGTTATGAGATTCTGAAGAAGTAACAGGAAGAAAGGACGTTTTCCATGGCAACAGAAGAAAAAAACTTTGTTCACATTGAGTCCTGGCCAAAAGATCCGGCGCTTCTAAAGCATCAGTTCGAATCAGGGTCACCGTGTCCCGTCAGGATTATCTTCGAGAAGGACCCGGCTCATGTTGTCATAATGACGGACCCCGGCAGGCCGCTGGATGTAAACATGGCTATGAACTTGAGCGCAAAGGATACCATTCCGGTATGTATCAAGCTGTGCGAGCCGATTTGCGCTAATAGCGAGTATAACATAGGCATTGTTATTTTCGATCGTCCGGTGGCGACCATTACTGTGAAGGGTACCACCAGATTTTTCAATTGCAGAGAGGAAATGTAAAACATGGTTGTTCCTAAAGAAAAAAGCAGAGGCCGTTCATCCCGGGTAGCTTCTAAAGCAGCTACCAAAGAAAAAACACAAAGTGAGGATAGTCAAATGAAGGAGCCGCAGTGGAAACAATCGAGGACTGCAGGTACGGGCAAAAAAACGGTAGAGATACCTACTTCCCTGAAGGACATTACTGAGACGACTTCCCATGTTGTCATGAGGGCTGCGTCAATTTTGGAAGAGGAAATTGCCAAGGGAATTATTGCGGCGAAAGAGATGGAAGGGAAGTTCGTAAATATAGAAAAAACCAGGGCCCGGGACCCTGAGGAAGTGATACAGAGGTTCCGCCGTGACGCCCATGATGTCATAGATATCTTTATAGACCTGGTCAGCGCTGCTTCAACCCGCGCCGGCCAAATGGTTCAGACCACTATTAACACTGGCGGAGGCAGCCGCACCGGCAAGGGAGAAACCGCGGCGGCGGATAAGGTACCTACTCTTACCATGCCCCTTCCGGTGAAAGCCGGCGAATCTTCCCAAGTCGAGATGACCCTTGAAAATGACAGTGACAAGGCGACGGATGAGTTTGGATTTTACGCCTCAGATTTGCTAAGCGCCGCAGGAGACCGGATCGCCGCTGGCCAGGTAACCTTTAAACCTTCTTCTCTGGTAATCGGTCCAAAAAAATCCGAGAAAGTAATCGTTATAGTGAAAGCGCCAAAAGGGACCCCGCCGGGCGGGTATTCGGGATTAATCCAGGCTACCAATCTTAACCAGCTCAGGGCGGTACTGGTAGTCCGGATTCAGTGAGAGACCTGCTAGCTTCAAGCCGTTCTGAAATGGTTGAGGCTTTCCTGGACCGCTACAAGGAAAGCACCATGAAGACGCTTTTTGCCTATCTCCCTAAGAGAGAACCCAGAAGATACTTATATGACCTTGTGGGTTCATATCCGTTACGCTCCGGAAAAGGACTGCGCCCCGGCCTGTGCCTGGCTACCTGCCGCGCTTTTGGCGGAGATGAGCGGCAAGTCCTCCGGTCAGCCGCAGCAATCGAGCTATTCCACAATGCTTTCCTGGTGCATGATGATGTCGAGGATGGGAGCGAGTACCGCAGGGGAAGGCCCACGCTGCATGCCGAGCATGGAGTGGCCATCGCCGTAAATGTTGGAGATGCGATGAATATTCTCAGCATCCGTCCTCTGATGGAGAACCTCGGCAGCCTGGGACCGGATTTAACCTGGCAGGTATTTGTGGAGATAGAACATATGATAAGGCAATCCGTTGAAGGCCAGGCTATGGAACTGGGCTGGGTCAGAGATAACATATGCGATTTAACCGAAGACGACTACCTCCGGATGACTTTGAAGAAGACATGCTGGTATACCTCCATACATCCTTGCCGCGTTGGCGCTCTGATTGCGATGGGAGGTTCTCCGGACCTCGATAGATTTAACCGCTTTGGCTACTACATGGGAGTGGCTTTTCAAATCCAGGATGACATTCTGAATCTCGTTGGCGACCGTAAGAAGTATGGAAAGGAAATCGGAGGCGATATCTGGGAAGGCAAGAGGACGATGATGCTGCTGCACCTTCTCAATAGCTCCACCGGTATGGAAAAAGAGCGGTTGTGTCTTTTCCTGGGAAAACCCAGGTCTGAGCGTACAGAGAAGGAAGTGCGCTGGGTCTACAGGCTCATGGATAAATATGACAGCATCGAGTTCAGCCGTTCGAGTGGCCGTCAGCTTGCCGGCGCTGCAATGAGGGAATTCTATGTTGCCTATGGCGGCTTACCCGAGTCAAAGGACAAAGAGTTTATTCAGAATATCATACTTTATATGATAGATCGGGATCTGTGACCCTTTTCCTTCAGAAGACTACTAAAAGCCTGCCCGGCAAGCTCAAGGCCGCAAGCCGATGCCTTGAATCCCCATCCAGCGACATCAAACGGATGTTCTAAGGTCTCGTTGATTAACGCTATGCCTTCACTGCCCTTTTTCATGGCTGTGCCGGCAAGATAACGGGGCCCTTTAAGGGAGCTCCAGAAAGCTTCAAAACCCAGCGACATCACTGCCTGCTCTATGGTCCCGGTAATAACTTTGAAGCTCAGGGCGTCATGAGCCGGGACAAGTCCCGCAAGGATTCCGCCTGTCAGCTCCGCATAGTCATGGTCTATACGGGCGCGGGATACAATAATATTGAGAACTTTTAACCATACGGGATTTAAGATTCGGTTGCGGATGAGATTGACTATGATGTTGGAGAGAGCCATATCGTATCTAAGTTCATCTTCAATTCTTGAACTGTATTCATGCAGGTTGCGCTTCGAAAGGTCCTGCCCGATATGACTTATGGCCGCTTCAGCCGCTATTCTGCCACTCAACAGGGCGTATTGGATTCCCTCACCATTCAAAGGGTTGATGAGTCCGGCGGCATCCCCGGCCAGCATCACGCGGTCATCTACGAGCGCGAGCGAGGCATCGTAGGTTGTCAGCGGCCATCCGGCAATTTTTCCGACCATCTCAGCATTTTGTAATCTACGATTAAGCGCAGGGTCTTTTTTAATCAGTCGCAGCAGCAGTTCACCAAGGCGATTGCTCGACGGCGGTAAAGTATCCAGGACCATCCCAATCCCGACATTAGCAGAATGATTACCTGTCGGGAACAGCCAGTAATAACCGGGAAAACTCTCGGAATCGAAGTATAAGTCAGCTTCATCCACCGACCCCTCTACGCCGCTGAAGTATGCTCGTACCGAGATAATGCGGTCATGCCGGGGAGCGGGCTTACCCCTTAGCTGTCGTGCGACTGTAGAGCTACTTCCGTCCGCGCCGATTAGCAGCTTTGTGCGTAAAGTGATTTTCCCATGTGTGTTCTCCGCAAATACTTCAACAAAGTCAGGTTTCGCCTCGTACCCTGTGACCCGGTATCCCTGCATGCCTCTAGCGCCGGCTTCCGCGGCGGCGTTGAAAAGCAACTGATCTAGCGAGCTCCGGGGAATGACGCGACCATAGGAGGGAAGATTTTTTATATGCGGGATTGACCTGGAGATGATATTCCTGCCGTTAAGATGCAGGTTGGCGTAGCGGATGATATTTGATTTCTTAAACTCCGGTAAATCCGTAATGCCGAGGAGTTGAAGCTCAACCAACGCAAGCGGTCCCACAAAGTCGCCGCAAACTTTGTCGCGGGGGAAAAACTGCCTGTCTATCAGAGTAACTTCGAGGCCGGCTCCGGCAAGGTAATTTGCCGCCGCAGACCCCGCCGGTCCTCCCCCGGCAACCACAACATCGCAATCGAGCCTGGGTTTAATTCGGATATGAAGCATATTTGTAACTTCCTAATCTTTACCGGTGGGTTATCAATGCCAGAAAGGCTGCTGCCTCATTTTCCCTGTCGATGGTCGGGGCGGGCAGATTTGAACTGCCGACCTCATGGTACCAAAGCAAGCTACGTAAAAGGCGGAGACCGCTTGCCTCCTTCTGGGAAAAGTATAGGCAGATATATGGGGGAAGTCAACGGTCATCAGGTTTGGAATATATTATTGGCGGCGCATGGGGCAAGGGTTCGTCACCCTCCATCCCGAACAGTCTCCTTACCAAAGGGATGAGGGTCCTGTCCTCTTTCCTGGCATGGAGAATTAAATTCGTGATCATATCTGTGGAAATCTTGACGAACTCATCAGTTACCTGGTCCCTGTGGCATAGCTCAAAAAACAAGGCGAACTGCTCCTTCAAGAGGCGATGGTCTTCCATCAGTTCGTCGTAAAGCGTTCTGTTGTCTTGCTTGGATAATAAAAGTGGGAAGACAGTTTTCTCCTCTAGGTCAAAGTGGGGAAGGATAGCTCTGTGAATGAAAGTGCGGAGATCCTCTAAAGGTGGCGTTCCCTCCAGGGACTGTCCTACTATCAGTTTGCCCAGAATGGAAATGAAGGACTCCATCTTCTGAGTGACCGCAAGGTGCTCACTGGAGAGTATCTGGAGCGTGGTCATAAAAAACTCCGCTGGATACCCGCCAACTTGCTGGCGGGAGGAAAGCGGTTCGCCGTTAGGCGAAGGCAAGTAGCTTGCCTGTATGACTGGATAGGTGATATAAAGATGGCGTGGAAGTAAAAAGGACAAAACATGCTGTATATGATCTGAAATATCAGGTTGTATGGGTACCCAAATACAGGGCACATATATTGGGTGGGGAGGTCGCGCAGTACTTGAAAGAAATATGTCAAGAAATTGCTGAAGAATATGAATGTCGAATAGATACGATGGAAATCAGGAGGACCATGTTCATATATTTATCGAGGCTCCACCTAAATATTCGCCAGCGCGACTGGTACAAATATTGAAAAGTATATCTGCGAGAGAGGTATACAAAAAGTTTCCGGAAATGAAGAAGATGTGGTCTGGGGAGATATGGAACGATGGATATTTTGTCAGGAGTGTAGGAGACAAAGTAACCGCCGATATAATCAGACAGTATATAAAATATCAGAAACATGAACAAAATCCTTTTCAATTACACATGTTCGAAAAGAAACCCTAAAATGCCCCCCAGCTTGCTGGAGGGTTCGTTACTCTAGTGTAGTGTATCAATAACAGCTTTACAATGAGCGACCTTGTTGATAATTTCTTCTGCCCGCTTGGTCCAGACAAAAGGCTTAGGATTCTCATTATTGCAGCGAATATATTCTTCTATAGCGGCTATCAATTCGGAGACGCTCCTGAAGACTCCCCTCCGAATCCTTTTTCGTGTAATCTCACCAAACCAACGCTCTACCAGGTTAAGCCATGATGAACTCGTGGGTGTAAAATGCAACCATAACTCGTAAATAGAGCCCTATTTATATGGCCCATTATAGCCTCCCTTAACCATGCCTACAAGAACTTAATTCCAACCTTAAAGCTGTCCGCCAGAGGTTGATACTGAGGTCCTATTTGTAATAGGTGGGATAAAATAGTGAAACTCTCAAGAAATGCAGCAGAATCATTTTGGTGTTGGTTACCTCATTCTTATCATGGTTCTTGGTCAAGCTGGCGAGATACATTGATCGACTCGCTTACTTTTTAGTGACCACAGATAACAAAACAAGCAAATGTGTGATAACTACACGACGAATGAAACAAGTTCGTTCGTTTATTTCTTTGAGGTAGTAGCCTTTTTTATTTTCATAAGCCGCGGCAACACACCTATACATCCTATACCGAGCATTTCCCCGTGAATAGATACTGCGTTACGGATCATTTCCAGGTTCTTATCACGTTGTTTACCTGGCAGATGTTGCTCTTTGTCGAAGTAATTTCTAATATCAATCACTATATGGAGAAAATTTGGAAGCTCATCTTTGATCCATTTCTTGTCAAAAGGATCTATTTTGAGCCCCTCTATTGACGCTCGAACCACCTTATTTCCTAAGAGTGCATCCTTTATTCGAGTTAGTATCAGATGGCCATCATGATAGTTAATTGTAGGTGCCAAGAATGAAAAGACAGACGGAAACACAACCTCAAGTAATCGACGGCTCTCCTTTATCATAGGAGCTAATCTGTTATGCATCCATTCTATTTCTACGTCCACAAGGATCATCTGTGCCTCTTGTGTCAATTCGTCCCACGTATCTGGGAAGAAATCCCTCTTAAGTCGCTCTTTTGTTTCTACACGCTCAACCGCATCCCTTGTAATGACAGGAAATGGCTAGGCAATTACTCGCATCTGCTCCTCAGCAAAAGTGGCAGCCCTTCCCCAGTATTCAATGGCTCCAACACCTTCTGCGACAAAGGGTTTAAACGACTCGTTTGGGTCATACAAACCGCATAGCCCTAAATACCTCAATACGTCGCAAGAATTTTGGATGTCGCTCCAATCTTTAATATCTTTCCCATGAGCTTTGATTTCTTCAAAGATATCAACGGCCTCCTGAATCTTGAATTCACACCCTGAATGTGGTAAATATGGCAGGAACTCAGGTACATCTTGGTGGTGAGTCCCTTCAATAATGTCAATAGAAATTATGGGTCTAATGGTAGTTGCACAAATGTCCCAGGCAAACCTGGACATGAGATTAAGAGCTTCTTCATATCGCCTCTGTTCCGCCCTTACTAACGCTAATTCGACTCCAACCACTCCCCCGGTAAGTAATATCGAAAATCCCAATAAGTCTTCTTCGATCAATTCCTTCCCCATGTTTTCCGGTTCATCTATGTTTATTTTCGGGGGTTCAGCTAGTTCGTAGGCACTTATGGACTTTTCAAGAATGGTAACCAAGCTTGGATTCTTGCAGATGGGGGAATCGGGACGGATCAAAGAGATGGCGAGCAAGCTTGCGAGATGAAGTTTTACAAAAGCGATGTCCTGCATATCTTTTGTTCCGGAACTCTTCGCAGAAGCGTGCTCAAGAATTTGATTCAGTTTCCCATGCTGTTCATCCGTCATATGTGGTTGTAACTCGTTAGTAAGATATGTAGACCAGAACGCTGCGAAGGCCGCTTCGCGTGATATGTTCTCCTTAAGAATATTCAGACAGGAGTCAATGTCAAAGGCATGATATTTCCGCCTTTCCTGAAGCCATTGAAATCCTCTTGCCATCCACAGAAAGCGCTCCGGGTGTACCATGGGAAAATCATTATCTAAAGTCATATCTTCAATGAAAGATGCCATTTATTCCGTTGAGTATTTGGCATGATTATACCGCACACGGAACATGCCGCGGTACACAATCTGGACTATTGTGTAACATGTCTTTGCCAATCCACGCGTTCGCTAATTATGGGAAAAAGGCAATAGTTTAGCTTGAAATGATGCTGGATTAAAGCCTCTTGGCTGTCCAAGTAAGACTAAAATTTCCTATCCTCTTTTGCCCTACTATATCTTGTGGCTCGCTTATGGTGAATGTGAGTACTCCAGTTGCTGAGGTGGCAAAGGGAAAGGATATATTAAGTGTCCCTGCACCATATTCTGTCTTGCTACTATAATCCCAATTTGCTTGAAACGTTATTGTCGTACCAATCATTCTACCATTCGTAATGATAACTTTGGGTTTCCCAGATGAAGCACTTCCAACCCATCCAGAACCTGTAAAATTTCCATTGTTATCTACGGTAATTTTTACGCTTTGCCCAGTATTAAAAACTATTTCCCATGTCTGAACTTCAGTCGGCTCAAGGGTTTTTTTGCAATTTAGGAAATTAGTAGCTAGTAGTAATAAAAAGAAAAAAACTGTGAAACATTTAGATAATTTCATTTCATTCTTTATCTCCCCCTGGTTCATCAAGCCTAGTCTAGACATTGTGAGTTTTTGTTCAGTCCCAAAGGTCTTCTTTACAATTTGACAGAACCATGACAAAGGAGTATTGTTGATTGGTATAGTATACATCCACGAAGAATAACTGTTTTTCCTCAATCGCACCAGACACTGGTGAATCAAGGCACTAAAGCAGCTGTTTTTAGCTGTTATTGGTGCCTTTTTTATTTGGGCTAAATCACCAAATACCGGGACTATCGAACTGGTAGTAAATGTGTTATTTGGGAAAAGATTCAGACTGAAAGAGGTTTTTAATGCGGAGTTCCGGCGTCGGGCTAATTGAAAAAGAAGAACTTATTATTGATGGGCATGGCTCTGCAGTAGCTGTGGAGGAACCTGATTCTGAAGTGCTCATGGCCTCCCTGGATGACATAGATTCACCTGTAGTTGTAGATGAAGAAATTCCCATGGAAATGGATGAGAAGGCCGGGACCTTGTGGAAAGGTAAGGAAGTTCTGGAAGAGCCAGAATTGGGTCTGCTAAAGACGGAAGAAGATGAATTAAGCCTGGACCCCGGCCCGGAACTCATGGCTGAGGAGGTGGACCCTGTCAGAATGTATTTGAAGGAGATAGGCCGCGTGCCGCTTCTTAAGGCCGTAAAGGAGAAGGAGCTGGCAAGGGATAGAGAAAAGGGAGAATTTCTTAACTTAATAGAGAAAGAATGGGTAAAAACGCATGGTAAACCACCTTCTTCCATAGATATGGTCGTTACTCTGTTAAGGTATATAGAGAACGACGCTGAAATTATTGATGCCTTAAAACGGAGACTTTTTCCGAATCCGAAGATGAAATTGCAGGATTTCTTCGCCTCTCCAGAATTACATGCCGCTATTAATAATGAAATTGATGCGGTTATGGCAGGTGAAATAGCTGAAAAAATAGGGAAAAGCCAGAAGGAGGTGGAGAAAGCTATAGCAGACTTCTCCCTGATAATCGGTATATTGCCTCCACTACCTATAAAAGAGCTATCTTGTACTTCTCAGGCAACAATAATCGGTGAAATTATTTCCTCCTCGTCCTTCCAATCTTTCCTGGAGAGGAAACAACCCCAGATTGAGGACCATCTAAAAAAGGTTAAAGCTGATGCGGATAAAGCAGAGAGGCATCTCATAGAGGCCAACCTGAGGCTCGTGGTTAGTGTGGCTAAAAAACATATTGGCCGTGGGGTGACCATACTTGACCTTATACAGGAAGGGAATATAGGGCTTATGCGAGGAGTGGAGAAATTTAATTACCGCCGGGGTTATAAATTCAGTACCTATGCTACATGGTGGATCAGACAGGCTGTCACCAGGGCCATTGCGGACCAGGCCAGAACTATCCGCGTACCGGTACACATGGTGGAGACAATAAACAAAATTGCCGGGGTGAGCCGTCGCCTGGTTCAAGACTACGGACGGGAGCCGACCTTTGAGGAAATTGGCAGGGACATGGAAATATCCATAGAAAAGGTAAGAGAAACCTTCAGGGTTTCCCAGCAACCTGCTTCTCTGGAAACTCCTGTGGGCGACGAGGGAGATAGCCATCTGGGCGATTTCATAGAAGACCGAACCGTCCTGTCCCCTGTAGAAGTAGCTTCCTATCAACTTCTGAAGGATCAAATAGAAGAGACCCTTAAATCAATCAATGACAGGGAAGCTAACGTGTTAAAGCTGAGGTTTGGCCTTGAAGACGGGCGGGCCCGTACACTTGAGGAGGTTGGGAAGGAATTTGGAGTTACCAGGGAAAGGATCCGCCAGATAGAAGCCAAAGCCTTGAGGAAATTGCGTCATCCGAGTCGCAGCAAAATGCTCAGGGATTTCCTGACGTAATCCTGGTAGCCATGGGAGCGATTCATTAATCGCTACTGCCTTTTTTACAGATTCTTGACGCGACCTGGACTGACCCGAAAGCAGCGCCACACTTAAGTTAGGATATCCTTTCCCCGTATCTATGGTCGGGGCGGGCAGATTTGAACTGCCGACCTCATGGTCCCAAACCATGCGCGCTAGCCAGCTGCGCTACGCCCCGGTGGTTAAACAAGTGTAACAAATAAGCTGCATTCAGGCAACCTCACCCCCTTGGCAGGGAGGGGAAGTCCCCTTCACAAGAACGGTTTTTCTGATACAATGGGAATATTGAGTCATTCAGTCCCCTAATGAATTTCCAGGAGGTACTACCTATGGACCTGACTATCATGATCGGCGGGGCGGCGGGGCAGGGAGTGGCAGTCCTGGGACATACTCTGGCAAAGGCCCTGGCCAGGGGCGGCTACCACATTTTTGCCAACCAGGAATACGAGTCCAGAATCAAGGGTGGGCATAATTTCTTCCAGCTAAGGGTCAGAGAGGAACCCACCTACGTCCAGGAGGAAAAGCTCCATCTTCTGATAGCCCTGACAAAGGAGAGCATAGAGCTCCACCGCAGCGAAATGCACCCCGACGGACTGATGCTCCACGATTCCAAAAGGGTGAAACTGGAAGATGAGAAGGTCAATCACCTGGGAATGCCGCTGGAGCAACTGGCGCTGGATGAAGGCGGAGGGCTTATTAATATCAACTCTGTGGCCGCGGGAGCCGCCGTCGCGCTTCTCAAATACGATTTCGATATCCTGGCAGGGGTGCTCGAACAAAGATTCAAAGATAAGGCGGAATCGAACATCAAGGCCGCCAGGGCAGGCTTCGAGTACATCAAGAAGAATTTCCCTCCGGAATTCAAACACGAAATCCATCCGCGGAAAGGGCAAAAGACCCTTTTGATAAACGCCAACGAGGCCATATCTCTGGGCGCCTTGGCCGCGGGCTGCAAATTCATCGCGGCGTATCCCATGAGCCCCTCCACCTCCATCTTTGAATTTCTGGCCGGAAAATCCGAGTCTCATAACATCGCGGCCCTTATGGCGGAGGACGAGATATCGGCCATGAATATGGCCGTGGGCGCCGGTTTCACAGGCGTCAGGGCCATGACCTGCACTTCCGGGGGCGGCTTCAGCCTCATGGTGGAAGCCCTGGGTCTGGCGGGAATGACGGAAACCCCGGTGGTCGCAGTATTGGGACAGAGGGGCGGCCCCAGCACCGGACTTCCCACAAGAATGGAGCAGGGGGAACTGGAGTTCGTTCTTCACGCCTCGCAGGGCGAATTCCCCCGCGTTATCCTGGCGCCCCGGGGTCCGGAGGACGCCTTTACCCTGACCGTGAAAGCCTTCAATATTGCCGAGAGATACCAGCTTCCGGTCATAATCCTCACCGATGTCTATCTGGTGGACAACTACCGCACCATCAAGCCCTATACGCAGGATATGGTGAAGATAGACCGCGGCGCGCTCCTTTCCGAAAAGGAAATCAAGGCGCTGGGCGAATACAAGAGATACAGTTTTACAGAATCCGGAATATCTCCCAGGGCTTTGCCGGGCCAGAAGGGAGCGATCGTGGCAACTACGGGAGATGAACACACCGAGGACGGCCATATCACGGAGGAGGTGGAACTCAGAAACAGGCAGATGCAAAAACGCATGGCAAAGCTCGACCTCATGCGGCCCGACATAGAAGCGCCGCTCTTTTACGGAGCCGAAGACGCTCCCGTCCTGCTGATAGGCTGGGGTTCGAGCTACGGCGTTCTGAGAGAATCAGTTGACCTCCTCGAGGAAAAGAAAATCAAGGCGCGGCTGATGCATCTTAACTGGCTCTGGCCCTTCCCTTCGGATGCAGTCTCATCGGCCCTCAAGAAGTGCAAGAAAAGCTTTGTGGTGGAGAATAACTTCACCGGGCAGCTCGCCCGGCTCATCAGGACGGAGACCGGGCTGGCAGTGCACAGGAAGATACTGAAATATGACGGCAGGCCTTTCTACACGAGTCAGATAGTGAAAGAAGTCTCCAGGGAGGTCGAATAGGTATGGTAACAGTAGAGAACTACAAGAATGACGTGCCGGTGGCCTGGTGCCCGGGCTGCGGCAATTTCTATATACTGGATGCGGTCAAGAAGTCCCTCTCAGACCTGGGGCTGGAGCCCTGGCAGGTCTTCATTGTCTCAGGCATAGGCCAGGCCGGCAAGTTCCCTCACTACCTGAAGTGCAACGCATTTAACGGGCTGCACGGCCGCGCCCTGCCTGTCGCTACCGCTGCCAGAATAGCCAACCATGATCTCGTGGTGCTCGCCGTGGGCGGCGACGGGGACGGCTATGGAGAGGGCGGCAACCATTTCCTCCACGCCATGCGCCGGAACATAGATATCACTTACCTTGTACATAACAACCAGGTTTACGGTCTGACAAAAGGGCAGGCCTCGCCCACCAGCGACTGGGGTTTCGTCACAAAGGCTACTCCGCAGGGGGTCTCGGCCAGGCCGTTAAACCCTCTGGCCCTAGCCATCGCCGCTGAAGCTACTTTTGTAGCCAGAGGCTTTGCCGGAGACAAAGAGCATCTGGCCGGGCTTATCGTAAAAGGAATCCAGCATAAAGGATTTTCCTTCATAGATATACTACAGCCCTGCCCCAGCATGAACACCAAAAATACGTCCAAGTGGTACAGGGAAAGGGTATACAAGATTGACGAAAAGGAATACGACCCGAAAGATAAGCAGAAGGCGTTTCTGAAAGCCCAAGAGTGGGGAGAAAAGATACCACTGGGGATTATCTACGAGGAGGAAAGGCCCAGCTTCGAGACATATCTGCCTGCCCTCAAGGAGAAGCCGCTGGTGAAACAGGACCTGCACACCGAAATCGCGCCGCTTCTGGAGGAGTTCTACTGAAGGAAGCGCTTTATGCTGTCTGTGTCTGCCGGGACAGGGTCTCCTTCAGCAAGAACCCGAACATGGACAGGGTGAAACTGCTGATGCCCCAGACCATAACCGAGGTCTTGAGCCCTACGAGATCGGCAAGAAAACCGTATACAAGGGCGCCCGTTATGATGCCGAGCTGAAAGGAAGTCAGAAAGAATCCATACGCTTCGCCCCTCCTCTGGGGGTTGCATACGTCCCCGGTCAGAGCGGCCAGGGAGGGGGTAGAAAAGGCGGCGCCGGCCCCCGCCAGACCCACGGCGACAAACAGAGTCCAGTAACCTTGGGGGAAAGAGTACCAGATAACTCCCGTGGTAGCTACCAGAGAACCGGCGATGACCAGCGTCTTTCTTCCCCACCTGTCGGAGAGCAGCCCGCCGGGCATATTGAAAAGGGCCAGCATGATGGCATGGATGGACATCAGCCCGCCGATTTGACGCTGGGTGGCCTGAAACAGTGCCAGCGCATATAGAGGCAGCATGGAGTTGTTGAAACTCTGGCAAAGCCCTCCCCTGGCACGGACCACGCAGGCAGCTATGAATGTCTTCCAGTAGCCCGGCCTCAGAAGCTGCACCTTATCCTTCCTGACGCCGTGATCCGGGCCGGCGGCTGAAACGGCCGGTTTCTTCAGTTCCTTGAAAGCCAGAAGACCCACCAGCGCGCCCGTGCCGGCTACCACGGCCCAGACGTTGAAGACGGAGGCGAAGCCATAAACCGACGATACGTATCCGCCTATTATGGGCCCTGTCCCGATGCCCACGAAAAACAGGGTATTGAAGGTGCCCATAATTTTGCCCCTCTGATTCAAGGGAGTTAAGTCCGCAAGCTGCGCCATCATGGGAGGCCAGAGGCACCCTATTGTCAGGCCCCCGAGAGCCTGAAGAATAAAGAGATGCCCCGGGTTATGGGCAAAATTGTACATCAGGGCCAGCAGGGTAGAACCCGTCAGCGCGCTGACAATAAGCTTCTTCCGGCCGATTCTATCCGAGAGCCTGCCTACGGGCACCTGGGTTACGAGCTGGGCGGCGGCATAGACCGAAATGATGCCTCCAACCGTGGCATAGTTGGCGCCCATGGAGTGGGAGTATATGGCCAGAGCGGGCGTCACCGAGCTTTGCCCCAGCGTGGCTATGAGGGTAAGAACATAGAGAATTGTCCGGGCGTTCACGATAGGGGGAATTCTAACATATACACAAGAAAATCAAAAATATGCCCCTGGAGAGACTCGAACTCTCGCACCCAGCTTCGGAGGCTGGTACTCTATCCACCTGAGCTACAGGGGCAATTAGACCGGGCGGCGCTGCGCCCTTCGCCATAATTATAATGCAAGGACAATAAACATCCAAATTCCCGCAAACTTCCACGTCCTCTCCACAATTTCTCCACATCTCATTGCTATGATTAATTCAGAAAGACAAAAAAGGAAAAGAGGTGAAAAGATGAAGAAACTGTTAGTGATACTGGCCGTCGCGGGAATTCTGGCCATTATCCCGCTGGGCATTTCGCTGGCCCAGACCACAACCGCCACAACTCCCCCTGTTCCAAATCAAGGCTCGGTAGATGACATGATTGACTACTGTCAGGACATGATGGGCGGAGGCGGAATGATGGGCGGAGGCTTTGCCGGTCTGGGAAACTCTGTGACGCTGCAAAGAATCGCGTCGGTACTGGGAATAGCTCCGGCTGATTTGCAGACCAGTCTTTCCAGGGGCGAGACCATCGCCCAGATAGCCCAGTCCAAAAAGGTGGAGACAAAGCTGGTGATAGACGCCATCCTGGCCCCGGAAAGCGAGACACTTCAGCTCCGCGTCAAATATGGCTACATCACCCAGGCACAGGCCACGGCTGTACTGGAACAGTCCCGGCTCCGGGCTGAGCAGGCCATTCAAAGGCCGCTCTATGGCTACGGCAACACCTCAACTGCGCCCGGCAGCACCGGAAACTACGGGTACGGCAGGGGTATGATGAGCGGCAATTTTGGCGGAAGAGGAATGATGGGCGGCGGAGGCGGAGGCGGAGGAATGATGGGCTGGTAATACCAGACCTGAATGGGTACTTCCGAAGGGGCTCCGATGAATCGGAGCCCCTTCGCTCTTTTCTCTTCGGTGTCTTATAATAATCAGGAAATACATTTCAGCGGTGTCGACTTGTCTAAAGCAAAAATCCTTCTCGTTGATGATGAAAAAAAGATTCTAACGCTGCTTCGCGCCTATCTGGAAAAGGAAGACTACCAGATTATCGAAGCCCTTGACGGCAATCAGGCGCTGGAGGCTTTCCGACGCGAGAAGCCGGACCTGGTGGTACTGGACATAATGCTTCCGGTCGTTGACGGCCTCGAAGTCTGCCGCGGAATCCGGCGCACTTCCGATATCCCCATCATCATGCTGACGGCCCGCGACGAGGACGCCGATAAACTTGTGGGTCTGGAACTGGGCGCGGACGATTATATTACCAAGCCCTTCAGCCCCAGGGAGCTGGTCGCGCGCATCCGCGCCGTCCTGCGCAGGGCACAGAAAGCTCCTGCGGAGGTCAAGGGCAAAGTAGTTCTGGGCGAGCTCGCGCTGGATGAAGAGCGTTTTGAGGCTTCCTGCCACAGCCGGCGCCTCGACCTTACCCCGGCCGAGTTCCGGATTCTGGCCGCGCTGGCCCGCGCCCCGGGCAGGGTCTTCTCACGAAAACAGCTCCTGGACCGGGCCTTGGGCGAGAGCTACGAAGGATATGAACGCACCATAGATTCCCACATCAAGAATCTGAGGAACAAGCTGTCCCAGGCCGGCGGGGGGAAGGGATGCGCTATTTCCACTGTGCACGGGGTGGGTTACAGACTGGAGGAACCTGAAAGTGCCTAAGCTGAGTTACTTTAACGGTCTCTCTGTCAAACTCACCATCGGGTTTCTCATCGCCGCCATCTCGGGCGTTTCACTGGTGGCGCTGCTGGCTTACCGCTTCACTTCACAGGACTTCTCTACCTTCACGGGCCATCTGCAAAGGATGGAGGAGATGATGGGCGGAGAAACCGGAGGAATGGGCGGCATGATGGGGGGAAGATCGGCGCAGGGAATGATGCAGGGCCTGGACCTGGTGCGGGCGGAAAGGGAATTCCTTGAGAACTTCGGGCGGGCCTTATGGATCAGCGGGCTCGCGGGCGCGGCCCTGGCCCTGGTGCTGGGCTTTTTCTTCACCAGACAAATAGTCTCCCCGGTGGGCAAGATCAGCAAGGCGGCCAGAATAGTCTCGGGCGGCAACCTGAACCAGAGGGTTGAAGTCCGGGGTTCCGACGAAATAGCCGAGCTGGGCAGGTCATTCAACATCATGGCGGAGAGCCTGAACAAGGACAGGGAGTGGCGTCACCAGATGCTGGCCGACATCGCTCACGAGTTGAGGACCCCGCTATTCGTCCTTCAGGGGAACACGGAAGCCATGCTGGAGGGGGTCTTGCCTGCCAGCAAAGAGAACCTGAGCACAATCCACCAGGAGACTCTGCTTCTCTCCCGCCTGATAGAAGACCTGCGCACTCTATCCCTGGCCGAGGTGGGACAGCTCAGATTCAAGCCTGCCGCCACTGATTTGAAGGAGCTCTCTTCCAGGATTCTGGAAGGGTTTAAGGCCCAGGCTGCCGCAAACAAAATAAGCATTTCGCTCGACGACGGAGCCGGGCAGCTTGCGGCATGGGTGGACCCGACCCGCACGGAACAGGTCATCCGGAATCTCCTGACCAATGCCCTTCAATATACCCCCGAAGGCGGCGGGATTACCATTAAGATCACACAGGATAGCGGGAAACTGACTCTATCGGTGATAGACACCGGTATCGGTATCCCGCAGGAGGACCTGCCGAAAGTCTTCGACCGCTTCTACAGGGTGGACCGTTCGCGCGCCCGCAGCACGGGAGGTTCAGGGCTGGGCCTTGCTATCGTGAAACAGCTTATAGAAGGCCAGGGAGGCCAGGTACTGGCGGATAGCACACCCGGCAAAGGCAGCGCCTTCTCTTTCACTGTTCCGGTGGCAAATCCTTAATCGTCGTTTCTGAACAGGGCCGTTTGAAACCGGCAATGGGAGCAGAGGTCGAAGGCCGTTGTGGCGCCCGGACCCAGGCGCTTTCTTATCTTATCTATCATGAGGGACGTTCCGATGGGCGTTCCACATTTGGAGCAACACACCTGCTTGCTTTCCACCAGCGATTCAGGGGATTTCGCAGCCAGAGAGTCCCAGTCCAGAACTCTCTCAACCTTAATTGCCTCTCTCTTCCTCTCCGGGCACATTTTGATGCACAGGTTGCAAGCCACGCAATCCCGGTGATCGAAGACAATCCTGCCGGCGCCTTCGCTTTCCTGGAGCCTTAGAGCAGCTGTGGGGCAGTGAATGGTGCACAACTCACAAAAGCTGCAAACCTCCGGGTCTATTTTCACTTTTCCCAGAGGGGCCTTGAAGCCATCCGGCGCATAAGTCCCGTGCTTCCCAAGTTCTGCGCCCAGGGCAGCCAGGATAGTACCCAGCTTGCCATCGCTTTCCCCCCGATACATCGGGACCGACGCGGACAGCTTTGCCTTTCCGAAACCCCTGATGCCGCTTCCGATCCCTGACGCCGGGGCATTGAAATCGCCATGAGTAATATGATGGACGATACTCATGGTCGCCCCCAGGGATTCCGCCAGGGTCTGCGCGGCATGAGCATTACTCTCAATCTTTTCAGGCGCCAGACCTTTTTGACACCCGGACCGGCAGGAAAACAGCAAAACAGAGGAGGCCCCCAGAGAGAGAGCCTTGAGTATCAGGTATGGAGAAGCCAGCGCCAGGCAGGGGACATGAACGGGAAGCACATCCGGCGCGAGCGCCATGTTCCTCTGCAAAAACTCCCGGAAAACCGGCTGTGATGGAGAACAGACAAAAGCTATGGACTTGTTCTCTTCCGGCGGCGGGCTTGAGTCCGCGGTTGTGCTCAAGAGCGCCTCAAGCTGGGATTCAAGCTCAGGCAGGGTATAGCCAGGATAAGCTATGCAGCCGGAAGGACAGGGGGCAACGCAGGCTCCACAAGCGGTGCACAGCTCTTTGTCTATTACTGCTATTTCGTTTTCTTTGACCAGTGCTTTTGTGGGACAGGCCGCGAAGCAGAGGTAGCAGCCTTTCCCGACCATACAACGATTCTTGTCTAATGAGGGGACCAGGGCATATCTGGTCCTGGGAATGGAGAAAAGCTGCCTCCGGCTCACCTTTTCGCCGCTCCTGAACCAGAATGGCTTCAGATTCTCCGGCGCGGCGCCTGGATACCTTCTTACCTTTTCCAGCAGACCTTCCAGCAGCAAAGCAGCAAGCCGGGTATTTGTGTTCTTATCCAGACCCAGTGAAGACTGCCCCGGCAGGTCAAGCGTCTCCGACGAAAAAGCGTCCACTCCTGCCTTATTCAGCCTTTCGTGGAGATCAGAAAGGAAAATCTCACTCCGACAGGCCGCTATTACCAATCCCGCCGACTTCGACTGCTTCGCCAGATCTTCGAGAGGAGTCCAGTCCTCGCAAAGCTTATCCGCCATTACCACCTGGACTTTTTTCCCACTGAGGAAGGCCGCCAGCGCTTCCAGGTCAATGAGGGTGGAAATCTTTCCTTCGCAGGTGCACAGAATGCTGGCTGTTGTGTTTATTGGTCTATCCAAGTTGCTTCAATCTGCCCAGAGATAATGATACTATATCACTATCCAGCTTTACAAAAAGGGCAACCAGTTTCCCGAGAGACAAATAAAAAGGATTGTCGGTGGAAGACGCAAGCCTGCCGGCAAACTTGTCCACCCAGAGACACAGATGCTCTTTCAGAAACGAATCCTGTTTGGCAACGAACCGTGCAGCTTCAATTTCGTCCCCGCTGGCCCATGCCTCGGCATCCATCAGGCAAAGATAAGCCATAAACTGAAGCTCCGCGCAGATATGGTCCGGCAGGTCGTTGAACGCCGAAGATATCTCCAGCCCGTTTTCCCTGTAAAGCTTTCTGACCTGGACCGCGCATGGGGCCATGACTTGACCATCGCCATAGCGGTAGAGAGACTCATAGGGAGGAACCAGAAGCTTGCGGGGACCCGCGAAGAGCCTATCATATTCCAACGCCAGCTCTTTGCCCCGAATCACAAACATTAAGCCGGAATCCGGACTTAATTTTCCTCTGAAGACACTTTCGCGCTGAGGATTCCCTTTTGCAGCGCATATCTCACCAGCTCCGAGCGGCTTTTCAAATTAAGCTTCTCCATCACTCGCGCTTTATACGTCTCCACGGTCTTAACGCTGAGCCCCAGTTTCTCGGCAGCCTCCTGACTCGTATATCCCTGGGCTATCAGTTCCAGCACCTTCGTTTCCCTTGGGCTAAGCACAGATAGGTCATCCTTCTCCAGTCCGATCAGGCTGTCGCCCTTCTTGATGCTCTCCACAAGCATACTGGCCTGGCTGGGATGAAGATAGGCCTCTCCCCTGGAAACCACCCTGATGGCCTCCAGCAACTGCACATCCGCGGCCTTCTTAGGCACATAACCCGAAGCTCCAGCTTCCAGAAAGCGCCTCAGATGGGCCTCATCCTCGTGGACGGTCAGGGCCAGCACCCTCATGTCAGGCACCTTTGTCTTTATCTCGCGGGCCGCTTCTATCCCTCCCATGCCTGGCATGGTTATGTCCATCAGCACCACATCCGGCTTTACGCGCACCGCCTTTTCCACAGCCTCGAGCCCGTCACTCGCTTCTCCAACCACCTCCATGTCAGCTTGCGAGTTTATCAGCAGACGCAGCCCGCTACGCAGAACGGCATGGTCATCAGCCAGCAATACTTTTATCTTATTCATAAGTTACTCATCTTGTCATTTGAAATTTCACAAGGGTATTTCCACAAACACTGTTGTCCCTTTTCCCGGCGTAGATTCTATGGACAGTTTTCCCCCTGCCAGAGCGGCCCTTTCCTGCATTCCGAGGATGCCCAACCTCCTCTCATCACTGGACCCACTGACCTTCTCCATTTCGAAGCCACGCCCGTCATCTTCAATTATCGCCCTGACCAGATTATTTCTATATTCCAGAATGACTCCCGCCGTGCTCGCATTGGAATGCCTGGCCACGTTTATCAGGGCTTCCTGTATTATTCGATAAAGGACAGTCTCTTTTTCGGGCGACAATCTGTGGCCGTCAAAGCCTATGGCCTGATAATCAACCTTGATGCCGAAACGCCTCCCGAACTCGCTGCTGTATTGCTCCACCGCGGATAGCAGGCCCAGGTCATCCAGGCTGCTCGGGCGGAGTTCAAGGGCGAGGTCGCGGACCTTGTCCATCGTCGTTGAAGCCATTTCCCTGAGCTCCCTGATCTTGTGCCTTCTTTCAACCCCGTCCTCTTCCTGTTCCAGCATTTTCAGCCCCACCATAAAAGAAGCCATGCTCTGGCTTGTCTCATCATGTAGTTGCCGGGCTATCCTCTTTCGTTCGTCTTCCTGAGCTCTTATGACTTTCTCCAGGAACTGTCCCCTCATCTCTTCACGCTTCTTCAGTTCAGTCCACAGGTTCTGCCTTTCCTTGTGAGCCTTCTCCAGGTCTTCAATCATGGAATTAAAAGCTTCCCCCAGGCTCCCTATATCATCCTCCGCCCGGGTCCGGGCCCTGACCTGAAGGTCTCCCCTGGCCACAGACCGGGTAACTCCAACAAGCTCCTTAAGCGGCCTGGTCAGCAGATAGATGAAGTAAAAACTGGCCAGCAGCCCGATGAAGGAGAGGGCCGCCGTGTAGATGAGCATTCCACGCACGTACGTCCAAACATCGTGGTTTATGCGGCTCTCAGACATCCCCACCCTGACCTGCCCACCCTGCTCGCCGCGCACAGGAGTGACTACATCGAGCGTGCCGCCCCTGCTGGATATGTATACCCCATCCTTATACTTGATACTCGGGGGCAAGCTTTCCACCCCTGGAAGTACGGCCGGACTGGCATACTGGACAGCAGCACCGCCCCCCTCAGCTCTGATGTCACTGATTATGATGTAACTCACGTCGGTGCCGTTATTGACCGTATCATCCAGCTTCGCCTGAAATGCGGCAAGACGGCCCAGAAGCGTAAACGGCACTACATCTTCGGAAAGGTCCCTCGCAATGTAGAGCGCTCTTTCCTGCAACTGATAGGTCAGCTGCCGTTTCAGGACGTAGCTCGTTTGCAGTGTAATGCCGGCACCGAAGAAAAACAGCAGAAAGATAACGATGCCCATTATCTTGGTCCGCGTGCTGACCGACGCGGCCTTCTTCCATGTAGTCCTCAAGAAGTCGAGCATAGTTATTCTCTTATGTTTTGTGCAAATTCCAGGGCAGTTTGTATGCCAGCAATGATATAATTATAGGCTATTCAGGTTGACCTAACAAAGAATCCATATTTATCGGCATTCGTTTTCGGAATAATAAGACAAGGGAGTAGTGTAGTGGTGCAACTCAACTGGCATTCACTGGGAATTGAAGCTGTCCTGGCTTCTCTCAAGAGCATCCCGGAGGGGCTCAGCTCCGGGGAAGCGGCCCGACGGCTGGCTCAATTTGGCCCCAATGAGCTGATAAGAGAAAAAGGTATCTCTCCGCTCAGGATATTCCTTTCCCAGTTCACGAATGTCCTCATCATCATCCTCCTCGCTGCGGTAGTCATTTCATTCGCCATAGGTGAAAGAGTAGATGCCCTGATGATTCTGCTGATCGTGCTCTTTGCCGGCATACTGGGCTTCGTTCAGGAGTACAGAGCGGAAAAAGCCATGGAGGCCCTGAAACGCATGGCGGCGTTGACCAGTTCCGTCTTAAGGGATGGCGTGGAAAAGGAGATTCCATCGAGGGATCTGGTTCCCGGCGACGTGGTCTTGTTGAAGACCGGCGACCGCGTGCCTGCCGACTGCCGTCTGATGGACTCTCGAAACCTCAGGATAGACGAGGCTCCCCTCACTGGCGAATCGGCCCCGGTGGAAAAATTTACGAATGTCTGCCCCCTGGACGCGAGCATTGGTGACCGGCGGAACATGGCTTATTCGGGAACGAGCGTCGTTTATGGTAGAGGAATGGGAGTGGTCGCACTTACCGGCATGGACAGCGAGTTCGGCAAAATAGCGGCCATGCTTCAGGAAAAGGAAGACAAGAAGACACCTCTGCAGGTAAACCTGGACCGTATGGGGAAAATACTGGGAATCGGCGCTATCGCCGTCGCCGCTCTCGTCGGAACTATCGGGTTCCTGTCCGGAGCTTTTACGGGAGCTACCCTCATGGATAAGCTCTCCGCGGTCTTTATCTGGTCCGTAAGCCTGGCGGTGGCCACCGTACCCGAGGCGCTTCCTGCCGTTGTCACCATCTCCCTCGCGCTCGGAGTACGCCGTATGGTCAAACGAAATGCTCTGATTCGCAAGCTTCCCGCGGTGGAAACCCTGGGAAGCACTACAGTCATTTGTTCCGACAAGACGGGTACTCTTACTCAGGATGAGATGACTGTGCGCCAGGTCTATTGCGGCAACAGGAATATTCAAGTTACCGGGGCAGGCTACGAGCCGAATGGGGAATTCCGTCAAGAGAACTCTCCTGTTGACCCCGCCGCGGATTCTTCCCTGCGCATGCTCCTTCTTGCCGGCGCCCTCTGCAATGACTCGCGCCTCATTAACGAAAACGGACTGTGGGATATTAAGGGAGACCCTACGGAAGGCGCCTTGGTGGTACTCGCCGCCAAGGGCGGCATCTCCATTGAGAAGACCAACGGTGAGTTCCCGCGAATCGATGAAATACCTTTCTCCTCGGAAAGGAAAAAGATGACCACTGTTCACAGCTCCGCTCAGGGTTCCTACGCATTTTCGAAAGGGGCAGCGGAGATTATTCTGGAGTCATGCAGCCGCGTGTATCTCAACGGGAAGGAACAGCCTTTCGGCCAGGCAGACAGAGAAAAAGCCCTGGACGCATCCAGACTAATGGCCGGCAGCGCCCTGCGGGTTCTGGGGCTGGCCTACAAGTCATTCAAAGATAAGACTGAGACGCCCGGACTTGAGCAGGATATGGTCTTGCTTGGGCTGGTTGGTATGATAGACCCTCCGCGTCCTGAGGCTAAAGAGGCTATTGAGCAGTGCAAGCAAGCGGGCATCAAGACAATCATGATTACCGGAGACCACAAGGTGACCGCCATGGCAATAGCCAGAGAACTGGGCGTGCTGGACCAGGGCATGGCCGTGAGCGGCCTGGAGCTAGATGCTCTGAGTGACAAAGAATACGAACAGGTGGTAGAACAAATCCAGGTATATGCCAGAGTATCTCCAGCCCATAAGATGCGGGTAATACAGGCCCTTTCAAAAAAAGGCCATGTAGTTGCCATGACAGGAGATGGAGTAAACGACGCCCCCGCTCTGAAGAAGGCCGACATAGGCATAGCCATGGGAATCACTGGAACAGATGTCACTAAAGAGACGGCCGACATGATTCTGACCGATGACAATTTCGCGTCCATCGTCGCTGCCGTGGAAGAAGGAAGAGGCCTTTTTGACAACATCAAGAAATACCTCACATATCTTCTGTCTTCCAACATCGGCGAGATACTGGTAATGGCCTCCGTAATATTACTGGGCCCGCTGATGGGGCTTCCTGCAGGGACCTTGCCTCTGATCGCCATCCAGATACTTTTTGTCAACCTGGCTACGGATGGACTGCCTGCCCTTGCCCTCTCGGTTGACCCTGCCGAAAAAGACTTGATGAAGCGTCCTCCCAGGAAGAAGGGAAAGAGCATCTTTACTCCCGGCATCGTGAGCTTGATCCTCGTCGGAGGCATATGGTCGGCAATCGTCAATGTGGCAATTTTCCGCTGGGCATTCCTCTCCGGGAGAGGTTTGGTAGAAGCGCAAGCTCTGACTTTTCTAACCCTGGTGATAATCCAGTTCTTCAAAGCCTATAATTTCCGCTCCAGCAGACACTCCATCTTCAAAGTCGGAGTATTCACCAATAAATGGCTAAACCTTTCTATATTGGCCAACATCGTAATTCTGCTGCCCATTGTCTACTTGCCCTTCCTTCAGAAGCCCTTTGCCACCTATTCCTTAAGCTGGCAGGACTGGGTCATAGTGGTTCTCGCCTCCGTTACGATAGTCCCGGCAATGGAGCTCGCCAAGATGATTATCCGGCGCAGCACCAGGGACAATGCCTCGTGAATGCATATCGCGAAGCCCCTGGCCGGGACAAGATCAAGTCCTATGACCAAATTCCACCTGATTGCCAGGTGTGATTGACCGAAAAGCTGTGCAGGTTTATACTAATGACAGGTTTACATTTGGCACGGGACGAAAATACTTCAAGCGCAAGAATGGCCGTTTCATAGAACGGTGATATGTTTGACTTTCTGAACTGGGATTTCATCCTCCGTTTCCTTAATATTACCCTCATTGACCTGGTCCTGAGCGGTGATAACGCCATTGTTATTGGTATGGCGGCCGCATCGCTGCCTCTCGAAAAGAGAAAGTGGGCGATAATCATGGGTGGCGGCGTCGCGATCGGACTGCGAATTCTTCTGACTACCATCGCTACCATGCTTATGCTGGTCCCGTTTCTGTCCGCAGCCGGCGGTCTCGTGCTCCTGTGGGTAGCCTACAAGCTGCTGAAGCTCGATGTTAGCCAGGGCGAAGATGAAAAGAAAACGAAGGAAGCCAGGAACTTCCGCCAGGCCATTTTATTGATCCTGACTGCGGATTTCATGATGAGTCTGGATAATGTTATCGCCGTTGCCGGTTCGGCGCACGGCAGCATATTTTTGTTGATAGCCGGATTGCTCATAAGCATGCCCCTTCTCATGACGACGGGCGGGGCCATCTCGGTTCTGATTGACAAGTTCAAATGGCTGGTCTATGCCGGCGCTTTCGCGATAGTATTCACCGCGGCCAGGATGGTATTCGAAGACAAGATGATTGAAGCCCGGTTCCCTGTGGCGACACCTGTCGTATTAGTAGCCGCCGCTTCTGTCGGTATGATAGTGCCTGCTGGTTTTGTCTGGTTCAACAGATGGAGAGCCGGCAGAGAGAATGACAAGCTTCCAAAAGAAAGCGCCGCCGAACTAAAAACCCGCGAATAAGTCCCCCACTTTCTTCCCCGCATCACCTGCTTGACGAGAGATTCTATGCCTATGGCAGGTATGGTGAAACGTGGAGAAGTTCGGGTACGGTGACGAAGGTATAGCCTTCTTCCAACAAGGCATCAATGATCATCGGCAGAGCGCCGACGGTAAAACTCCTGTCAAAGCCATGTTGCATTCCACGCCCATCATGTAAAAGTATTATGCTGCCCGGTCTGGCCCTGCTGATAATCCGGTCCGCTATCACATAGGGGTCCTTGATATTCGGGTCATTCGCTGAAACGTCCCAGGTAATAGTGACCATGCCCCTGTCTTTCACGTAGTCCAGTTGCCAGGGAGTCTTCTCTCCATAAGGCGGCCTGAATATGCGGGGCCTTACGCCTGTCGCCTTTTCGATAGCGTTTCCGGCGATGTCTACCTCTGTGTACCTGGGGCCTTCCATCATTGAGATACGGCTGTGTGTATAGCTGTGATTGCCCAGAACATGCCCCTCGGCCAGGATGCGGCGCGCGGTCTCGGGATAACGTTCCACGTTTTTCCCCACCAGAAAAAAGGTACCGCGCACACCGTAGTTCCTCAGGATATCCAGCATTTGAGACGTGTACGGTTCATTCGGACCATCATCGAACGTCAGCGCAATAATCTTGTCGGCGGATTTTCCCTTGACTACCACCTTGCCGAAAGCTTGCGAGGAAGGAACAAAGAATCCGTACATTATGAATCCAACGAGAACAGAAGCCACAAATATCTGGGTTCCCCTGACAAGCTTCCTGGCGCTTTTCGGCTCCTCACGAATATCATCTCTCCTGACAGATATGTAGCAGCCTCTCAGACGGTAGGCAAAATAGTTAACAATGATGCGGTAGAAAAAATCCACAAAAACATAATGCAGGAAGCCCTTTTTGAAACGGCGCGCCGAAGTATACGCCACGATGCCCGGCACATAGATGACTCTTCCCTTCTTGTTGATCCTGACAAAGAAATCATGTTCGTCCCCATACGTGGGAATAGACACGTTGTAGCCGCCAATCTCCTGGAAAGGAACACGGCGGAAATGAAAATTCGCGGCCCTTATCACCAGAGGGCGATGGAAAGCCTTGAAACACAGCCAGTTTATCAGGACATGCAGCAGGTTATTGAAAGATACCCACCAGGGAGCCCGGATATACTTCACGGAGCCGGCCAGCCCCACAATATTCCCATCATTTTCGAAATGCCTGGCTATGGAAGAGAGCCAGTTCGCCGGCAGCACCGAATCCGCATCAGCCTGCACAATGACATCAGCATCTGACAGCAGGGCGCCCTTTTGACGGGCAAGCACAACACCTCTTTCCGGGCAGCTAACCAGCCGGACGCCAAAACTCCGGGCAATATCAGCAGTGCCATCCGTTGAGCCATTATCCACGACAGTGATTTCGTAGTCCCCCGCGTAATCCTGACCATGCAGCGAGGACAAACAGGCGGCCAGATATTTCTCCTCGTTATAGGCGGGAATGACTACAGCGACTTTGAGGCCGCGGCTCTTCTGGACGGTTTTCATACTTTCCACTCAGCTATACAAGCGCAGGGTTTCGAGCGTTAGCAGACATTATATATCAAAACCGAAACACACAATAGACCGACTATCTGGGTATGCTATAATCTCAGTGAGGAGAGGTGTCCGAGTGGTTTATGGAGCCGCTCTCGAAAAGCGGTCCCCCGTACACCGGGGGCGTGGGTTCAAATCCCACCCTCTCCGCCATAATACTTGTAGAAAGCTCACTGACATCATGCTTGCAGAAAGCATTCTATAATGTATAATAAACGGGTTTGTTTGGCATCACGGAGAGGTGCTGGAGCGGCCTATCAGGCACGCCTGGAGAGCGTGTATCCCGTTAACCGGGATCGCGGGTTCGAATCCCGCCCTCTCCGCCATTTGGTTGACGAACGGCGGATTATCAAAAGTATTTTCCTCGTGGTGACTTAGTAAGGTAAAACATGGACGATCTCAAATACTGGCTGGGCTTCAGCCTGATACCGGGAATCGGGAAGGTCAAGTTTGACCTTCTGGAAAAGGGTTTTCCGAATATGGAAGACGCCTGGAGGGCCAGCGCCGGCGAACTGAGAGCCGCGGGGCTCGATGATAAAGCCGTCGAAGCCATCATAGGCGGCAGGGCCCGCGTTTTTCCTGACGCGGAGATGGAAAAACTGGAAAAATTCAAGATCAAGGCCGTTACCACGAAAGACCCCGAATATCCGGCCCGGCTCAAGGAGATCTTCGACTATCCACCGGTGCTTTTCATAAGAGGCTCATTTCTCCCCGAAGATGAACGGTGTCTCTCCGTCGTAGGCACCAGGCGGGCCACGGTTTACGGGCGGCAGGTTACAGAGGATATGGTACTGGAGCTGGTCAGGAACAATATTACGATAGTCAGCGGCCTCGCAAGAGGGATTGACGTAATCGCTCATCGCACCGCGCTGGCAGCCGGAGGACGGACCTACGCTGTCCTGGCCAGCGGTCTGGATATCATTTATCCCGGCGAACACGCCGGCATGGCAAGAGAAATCATCGAGAACGGCGCTCTGGTCAGCGAATATCCTCCGGGCGTCAAACCCAAAGCAGAACATTTCCCCCGGCGCAACCGCATCATGAGCGGCATAAGCCTCGGTGTACTGGTAATAGAGGCGGGAGAGAAAAGCGGCGCCCTGATTACAGCCAACCAGGCCCTCGAGCAGAACCGCGAGGTATTTGCCATACCCGGCAGCATTCTCTCTCCGGTCAGCAGAGGCACGAACCGCCTTATCCAGGCAGGAGCGAAACTGGTAACCTCGTGTGCAGATGTATTGGAAGAGCTTAACCTCAGCGTCGCGGCGTTCCAGCCGGAAATGCAGCAGGTATCACCCGAATCGGAAACCGAAGCCGGCCTGCTGAAACATCTTTCAGACCAACCCTTGCACATTGATGAACTTTGCCGTTTATCCAATATGCCCACTTCCGCGGTAAGCAGCACACTGGCGATTATGGAACTCAAAGGTCTGGTCAGGCAGGACGGGGGAATGAACTACTTTATGCCAAGACCTGTGAGGGTGGTATCTTCAAAAGGATAACATGAAAAACAGCAAAAGCCTAGTTATAGTCGAGTCGCCTGCCAAAGCGCTCACCCTGGGCCGCTTTCTGGGCGACAAGTACACCATTAAAGCCTCGAAAGGGCACGTCAGAGACCTCCCCAAAAGCACCATGGGAGTTGACATAGAGAAAGGTTTCGAGCCTACCTATAAGGTGCCCCCGGACAAAAAGAAAATCATTAAGGAAATCAAGGATGCCTCGGAAAAGGCCGGGGCCATTTATCTGGCCACCGACCCTGACAGAGAGGGAGAAGCCATATCGTGGCACCTGCTGGAAGCCACGGGACTGGACAAGAACGGACACCCCATCCACAGAGTTGTCTTTCATGAGATAGTGGCTGAAGCCGTGCTGGAAGCCTTCAAGCACCCCAGGAAGATTAATATGGACCTGGTAAATGCTCAGCAGGCCCGCCGCATTCTGGACCGCATTGTCGGCTACCAGCTAAGCCCCTGGCTGTGGAAAAAAGTCAGAAGGGGTCTATCCGCGGGCAGGGTGCAGTCCGCCGCCCTGCGATTGGTGGTCGACAGGGAAAAGGATATCCTGGGTTTCACTCCGCAGGAGTACTGGTCCATAGATGCCGAACTCTCCCGCCTCAAAGACGCCGAGGCAAAGTTTAAGGCCGGGCTGGTAGGTCTGAAGGGAGAAAAAAAGCTCGATATCGAGAGTGAAGAAAAAGCGCGGTCCATTGTGTCCGGGATCAAGGCCGCCAAATACAGTGTCCTTTCGGTAACCACGAAGGAAGCCCAGAGGCAACCTCCCGCCCCGTTCATCACCAGCACGCTGCAGCAGGAAGCATTCAGAAAATTCCGTTTCAGCGCGCAGCGGACCATGTCTCTGGCGCAGCAGCTTTATGAGGGACTTCCAATCGGTAACGAAGGTCCCGTTGGACTGATTACTTACATGCGTACGGACTCTACCCTGGTCTCACACACCGCCATTAATGAAGCCAGGGATTTCATATCAAAAAAATATGAGAAGTCCTTCCTGCCGACCCATGCCCGCCTTTACAGCGCAAAGAAAGTAAAGGGGGCACAGGAAGCTCATGAGGCCATAAGACCCACGAGCATTTTCAGAGAACCCGCGCAGGTCAAACAATACCTCGACGCAAACCAGTTCAAAGTCTACGACCTCATCTGGAAGCGTATGCTGGCAAGCCAGATGGCCGCGGCGAAATATCACAATACCACCGTTGATATCTCAGCTGCTGTTGATGGCGAGGCCAAAGAGTACCTTCTGCGCGCCACCAGCTCCGTTCAGACCTTTCCCGGCTATACCGTCCTTTATACCGAGGGAAGAGATGACTCGCCGGAAGAAGAACCTGGCTTTATGCTGCCGCACCTGAAAAAGGGGGAGGGTCTGAAACTGCTCTCCCTCCTGCCTGAGCAGCATTTCACACAGCCTCCGCCCCGCTATACTGAAGCGACGTTGATTAAGACGCTGGAGGAAAAAGGCATTGGGCGCCCCAGCACTTACGCTCCCATAATTTCCACTCTTCTCGACCGCGAGTACATGGTTAAGAAGGAAGGCCGCTTCTTTCCCCAGGAAGTCGGCATGAAAGTCAGCGATTTGTTGACAGAGCATTTCAAGCGCATAGTGGACCTGGATTTTACCGCCCATATGGAGGAGGAACTGGATAAGGTCGCCAGCGGCAATCAGAACTGGGTGACCCTCCTGAAAGAGTTCTATAAGGATTTCTCCCCCACGCTGGCGAAGGCGGACAAAGCCGAGAGGGTCCATATTGAACCCGAAAAGACGGATGAGAAATGCGCCCTGTGTGGAAAACCCATGGTTGTGAAAACCGGGCGCTTCGGCAAGTTCCTGGCCTGCAGCGGCTATCCGGAATGCAAAAGCACCAGGCCGTTCATCATCAAGACGGGAATGAAGTGTCCGGAGGACGGCGGCGAGCTTGTCGGACGCCTCAACAAGAAAGGGCGCATGTTTTACGGCTGCTCGAACTATCCAAAATGCAAGTTTATCAGCGGTTACAAACCCATCGCTCAACCCTGCCCTTTTTGTCAGGGGATGATGGCCCAGACCGGCTCCGATTGGGCGCGCTGCACCAAATGCAAAAAAAGGAGCAAGATGGCGGACCTCGAAATGAAAGAAGAGGCTGCCGTTTAGATGGAGACTCTTCTTGACCGGTTCAGGAAATACCTCCTCGTAGAACGGAACTTCTCTCAGTATACGGTCAGGAACTATCTCCAGGATTTAGCGAAGTTCTTCTCGTTCCTGCTTTTGAGAAAGGTCTCTTCGCTGCAAGAGGTTGATAAGGCCCTCCTGCGAGACTACCTGCAGTGGCTGGACGACCTGGGCATTGTGAGAGCCAGCATCGTCCGCAATCTCTCCGCGCTCCGCTCCTTCTACCGATACCTGGTGCAGCTTGACGCACTATCGTATAACCCGCTGGTATCGTTTTCCCGGCCCAAGCTCCAAAAAAGGCTGCCTTCGTTCATGAATCAGGGAGAGATGAAGAAGCTCCTCGACATGCCTGATGCCGCTTCCCCGGTTGGAATGAGAGACAGGGCGCTCCTGGAGCTGCTTTACGCCGCCGGAATAAGGATCAGTGAACTGGCCGGGCTCGACATGGACCGTGTGAATCTCGAAGCCCGCGAGGCGAGAGTGTGGGGAAAAGGAAGCAAGGAAAGGATAGCTATCATGGGGATTCCCGCGGCCAAATCGCTGGAGAACTATATAGCAAACGGACGTCCCGCACTGCTGAAAGGCAGGAACTCCAGGGCGCTTTTCCTCAACAAGAATGGAGGAAGGCTCAGCGTGCGCTATATCCAGCAGCTCGTAACAAGAAAGGCCGCGAAGGCGGGCATTGCAAAACGGGTTCATCCCCACCTGTTCCGCCATACCTTTGCCACGCATCTGCTGGATGGCGGGGCCGACCTCAGGGCGGTGCAGGAGCTGCTGGGACACGCCAGTCTTTCCTCGACGCAGATTTACACTCATGTATCTCAGAGCCACGCCAGGAGAGTCTATCTTGCGGCCCACCCCAGGGCATCGGGGGAAAATAAGGAAGACAGCGCAGGGGCCAATGATAAAGGAGAAAGAGCATGAAAATCCTTCTGCTTAACGGTCCGAACCTGAACTTTTTGGGCAAGAGAGACAAGACCCTTTATGGCAAAAAGACGCTGAAGGAAATAGAGAAACTGGTTAAAAAAAGGGCAACTGAAATTGGCGCGGAACTCCTGAGCTTTCAGTCCAACAGCGAGGGAGAGCTGGTGGATTTCATACAGTCCCGGGCGCAGGAGGCTTCGGGAATTATTGTCAATCCCGGCGCACTTACCCATTACGGCCTTTCGCTCAGAGAAGCTCTCGCGGATAGCGGGTTGCCAATCATAGAGGTACACCTGAGCAATATCTATGCGAGGGAGGACTGGAGGCACCATTCCGTTGTCGCTCCCATCGCTAAGGCGCAAATCAGCGGGCTGGGCTGGAAGGGATATATAACAGCCCTGGAGGCTCTGGCAGAACCATGAACTCCCCGGCAGGTCAGTCCCACCAGACACGGCTGCAGACGGCCCGGGCGAAGATAGCGGCAAAGGAGCTCGATGCCCTGCTGGTAACCCAGGCCGAGAACAGGCTCTATGTTTCCGGTTTTTCAGGGTCCGCGGGAGCTCTGGTAATCACTGCCGATAAGGCTATACTGGCCACTGATTCCCGCTATACCGAGCAGGCTGGAATGGAATCTCCTTCCTTTGAAGTAAGGAGAATAAGGGCGGACATCGACAAGTGGCTGCCGGAAATGCTCCAGGAAGGCGGCATCAAGCGGCTGGGATTCGAGTCCACCGATTTCAGCTACTTCCTTTATAGAAGACTGAAAGAAGCCCTGGACAAGAATGGAAACCCCGCTCAGCTTGTTCCCGCGGAGGGGCTCGTGGAAGAGCTGAGGATTGTGAAAGAGGAAGAGGAAATCGAAAATATCTCCAGGGCGGCATCCCTGGCGGATAAAGCATTCGAGCATCTTTGTTCGGTTCTCAGACCCGGCATGAGTGAGAAGGAAGCTGCCTGGATGGTGGAGAAATTCATGAGGGAAAACGGAAGCCAGCCCATACCATTTGAGCTTATCGTCGCCTCCGGGCCCAACTCCGCCCTGCCGCACGCCAGGCCCACGGAGAAGACAATAGCTGAGGGCGAACCGGTGGTAATAGACATAGGAGCCAGAACAGGCTACTATTGCAGCGACATGACCAGGACCATCTGCCTGGGAAAACCTCCGGACAAGTTTAACAAGCTTTACGACATCGTGCTCGGAGCCCAGCTGGCGGCAATGGCTTCCATCGAGCCGGGAATGTCGGGCGACAAGGCTGACGCTCTCGCCAGAACTGTGATTAACGAGTCCGGATATGGAGAGTCCTTCGGGCACGGGCTTGGCCACGGAATCGGACTGGCTGTGCATGAAAACCCCCGGCTGGGGCAGAATTCCGTGGATGTTCTGGGAAACGGAATGGCCTTCACTGTGGAGCCAGGAATATATATTCCCGGCTGGGGCGGGATAAGGATAGAAGATACGGTAATCCTGGAGAAGGGGAAAATAAGACCCATCTGCAAATCGCCGAAAGTGGATTGGCGGAAGAAACACTGACATGATAAGCACGGGAGAGCTCAAAAGGGGAGTAACGATAGAGTTGGATGGTCAGCTTTATCAAATCCTTGATTTCCAGCACATAAAAATGGGCAGAGGTTCGGCCCAGGTAAGGATCAAGCTGAAAGATTTGAAGGCCGGGCACACGATAGAGAAGTCGGTCCAGGCGGGGGAAAAATTCATTCGCGCCGAGCCGGAAGAGCGCGATATGCAGTATCTATACAGAGACGGCGACCTGTACTATTTCATGGATAACGAGAATTTTGAGCAGCTCCCTTTGAACTCCGCTATCCTCGGAGACGCGACAAATTACCTGAAAGAGAGTAATTCAGTCAAGGTCCTGAACTACAAGAATAAGCCCATAGGGGTGGAGTTGCCGGTAGCGGTGGACCTGAAAATCGTGGACACCGGCCCCGCTCATAAAGGCGATACTGCCAGCGGGGGCACCAAGCCGGCAAAGCTGGAAACCGGAATCATGGTGCAGGTCCCCTTTTACATGAACAACGGCGATACCGTCAAAGTAGATACCCGCACAGGCGAATTCCTGTCGAGGGTGGTCAGCTAAGAGTTTTCCCATAGGATCAAATGAGAAGATGCCAATAAATAAAATAAAGATAAAGAATTACAAAAGCCTGGAAGATTTCTCCCTCATTCTGAGAGACTTTATGGTTTTTGTGGGCCCGAACAATTCCGGCAAGACCAATATCATGGATTGTTTCCAATTCCTGGGAGAATTAGTTTCCTTTGGTCTTCGGCCTCCGACTATCGAGCGAGGAGGTTTTGACCAGATAGTATTCAACTGTGATGTAGCTAGAATCATAACCTTTGATATTGAAGGTTATGTAAAATTAGGGCATGAGAAACACTCCTTTAGATATGTGCTTGAACTGTCAGGTGATGGTTACGGGAACTCCTTCAACAACAAAGAATGCTTTTACGTGTTGGAAGTTGATAGAGAAAGAAAACATCTGGAATACACCAGAGAAGGAGGCATGGCAACAGTATGGGATGAAAAAGGCAAGATGATTGGTCAAGGAGGAGCTGGATATGATAAATCTTATCTAACTTCGTTCACAGAGAAAGACCGTTACCCTATTCTGGCACAGTTCACAACTGAAGTCAGGAATTGGTCGTTCTTTAACCTCCTACCACCCGAAATGCGATCTGCTTTCCCTGTAAAACGGGAACTTCGCCTTGATGCCTTTGGAAAGAATTTGGCTGTAGTTCTTCACAACTTGCAGACTTCATATGCGAAAAATTTTAGAGAGATTGAAGAGATTCTGAGAGCCGCTATTCCGGAAATTGATGAACTGGCTACTCCTTTGACAGCACATGAGGCAGGACAAACATACATAAGCCTCAGAGAAAAAAATATTCAAAGCCCGATATCATCTTCCGGAATATCCGACGGTACACTGCGATTAATAGGATACCTCGCAATAATATATGGGCCTGATCCACCGCCCTTAATTTGCTTTGAAGAGCCTGAGAACTACATTCATCCAAGATTGCTTCAGTTATTGATAGATATCCTGAGAAAGGCTTCTCACAAAAGCCAGGTTTTTGTGACCACACATTCTCCACTACTTGTTGACTCTCTGAAAGACCCGCTGGCTTTATTTATCGTGGAAAAGAATCTGGGAAGAACACGGGTTAGAAATGCCGCAGACAAAAGAGGGATTAAAGAGTCTTTGAAAAAACTGGGACTGGGGGAAATGTGGTATTCCGGCGATCTGGGAGGTGTTCCCTGAATATCGCTCTGCTGGTCGAAGGAGTGACGGATACATATATCTTGCCTGTATTAATTAAAAGGATCCTCGGTGAAAGAACTGGAGTTGAAAAAACAGTTCTGAACGGAGCGGGAAATATGCTAAACGAGGATAAAATAATACCCAGACTCAAGAGTTTCTCAGGAGACAAAAGTATTTCCAAAATCATAATCTGCAAGGACTCCGAATGCACTCCAGACACCGAAACAAAGAAGGAACTGGAAAAGTTAAGAAAAACGGTAGATGGTATAAAAAGATATTCAAAGCCCATCCACTATGTAGTAGTCAATCATGCCCCCGAAGGATGGCTCTTGGGTGACCCCGAAGCTATAGCAAAGTATTTGAACGAAAGAACTAAAATTAAGATTTCAGCCACGGCACATTGCAGGCCCAAGGAACTATTAGAAGATCTCTTTAGAAAGGCCGGAAAGTATCTAATAGCAAGAAGAGATTATCCCAAACTATCTGCATCCGTGGATATTCAAAAAATATGCAGCAATAACCAAAGCTTCAAATATTTTTATGAAATAATCAGAGATCCCTAATCAAGGTTTATGTTTAATTGTTAAAAGCAGACCTCCACATTCATACAAGCTCATCGTTCGATTGCCATATGGCGGCGGATGAAATAATAGCAAGATGTTTGGGCAAAGGAATCAACTGCATCGCCATTACCGACCACGGAGCCATCGAGGGCGGACTGCAGGTCCAGAAACTGGCCCCGTTCAAGGTAATCGTGGGAGAAGAAGTCCGCACTGCGGAGGGAGAAATCATGGGCCTCTTTCTGAAAGAGGCTGTTCCCAACGGCCTCCCTCTTATTGAATCGGCAGTGCGCATCAAAGCGCAGGGCGGCATCGTGGGAGTGCCTCACCCTTTTGACCCCTTCCGCGGGTTGAAAAGGACCAGCCAGAACCTGGAAAGCCTTCTTCACTATCTGGACCTCCTTGAGCTATTCAATTCCCGAAGCCTGATCTTCGACGGCGCCGGGCAGGCGAGGAGGTTCTGTCTGGAGCATAAGCTTCCCGGCAGCGCAGGCAGCGATGCTCACACACCGGGCGAAATCGGCACATCCTGGGTTGAGATGGAAGACTTCAGCTCGCCGGCCTCGTTTCTGGCCTCGCTATCCAGGGGGCGGATCAAAGGCAAGAGGTCAAATCCTCTGGTACATTTCCGCACCTTCCATCACAAACGTCTCAGAGGCATGTTTAACTCCGGAAAGGGATAAATGCTTGAGATAGGCTGGTTTTCAACGGGAAGGGGTGAAGGTTCCAGGGGCCTTCTCAGGGAAATCTATAACCATGTCCGGTCCGGCTGGTTACAAGCCCGCATCGGCTTTGTTTTTTGCAGCCGCGAGCCGGGAGAGGCTGAAGGCAGCGACCTGTTCATCCAGCAGGTAAAACAATACGAAATACCTCTCGTTTATTTTTCCCATAGCAGATTCAGAGAGCGGAAAGCCAGGGAATTGGGCCGAAAGCCTTCCTTTTCCGAAGTAAGAATCGAATATGACCGTCAGGTGATGAAGCTGCTGGAAGGACGCAACGCTGATTTGTGCGTGCTGGCGGGATATATGCTTGTGGTGGGCGCGGAGATGTGCCGTAAGTACAGGATGGTTAACCTCCATCCCGCCTCACCGGAAGGACCCACGGGCACCTGGCAGGAAGTCATATGGGAGCTGATTGAACATGGGGCGGCGAGTTCAGGCGTGATGATGCACCAGGTAACTCCCGAGCTGGACCGCGGACCTGTGATTACCTGCTGCACCTATCCTGTCCGCGGGCCTAAATTCGACAGCCTGTGGCAGGACATCAATCGTAAAGGACTGGGCCGGGTGAAGGCGCAGGAGGGCGAAAGTAATCAGCTTTTCAAACTAATCCGCCAGGAAGGTTTCAAACGGGAGACGCCCTTGATTCTGTCTACCCTGAGGAGCTTCGCGGAGGGTAAGATCAAATTCCGCGATAACGAGCTCGTAAATCAGGAAGGAAGGCCCGTTTCAAGGTATGACCTGACGGAACAAGTCGAGCGGTATCTGGCTCAGCGCGGTCTTTAGGTCTCCCGGCCTTCTGACCCGGTAAGTCACGCCCTGGCGGCCTGACCCGCGAACTCTTTCTTAACCTTGGAAGACTCTCTATCTTGCCTTGAACTGCGGCTTCCTTTTTTCAGCAAAGGCTCTGGGGCCCTCTTTGGCATCTTCGGTCTGGAAAACGCTATTGATAAGCATGGTCTCCAGATTCATGCCTTCTGAGAGGTGCATGCGCATTCCGCGGTACGCTGCCTCCTTGACCGCCCGCACCGCCAGGGGAGCGTTCTCCAGCAGCCTGTTTGCCAGCGTTTCCGCCGCGGACATCAGCTTGTCCTTCGGTACGACCCTGTTGACCAGGCCGTACTTCAGGGCATCCTGGGCGTTAATGGGGTCCCCCGTCATCAGCGCCTCCAGTGCAATCCCGAAGGGCATGAACCGTGGAAGCCTCTGTGTGCCTCCTGCGCCCGGTATGAGTCCCTGCCTCACCTCCAGCAGACCAAGTGTGGCGTGCTCGGCGGCTACTCTAAGGTCGCAGGTAAGAGCGAGCTCACAGCCCCCGCCGTAGGCCAGCCCGTTTATAGCCGCGATAAAAGGCTTCCATACCTCCAGACCTCCCCTTAGAGGATTAATAGGAGGGACCGGCATGCCGAACGGCTTGTCTTCTTTTTTGGCTTTTTCCATATACACGGACATCTCTTTCAGGTCCTGCCCCGAGGAAAAAGCCTTCTCTCCTGTCCCGGTGACGATAGCAACCCAGATGTCATCGTCATCACGGACCCTGATCCAGGCGTCCGTCAGTCCCTGCCATACCGATATGCTAAGGGCGTTATACGCTTCAGGACGGTTAATGGTGATATAAGCCAGTTTGCCTTTCTTTTCAAATAGTACGTCGGGCATAATAACTCCTTTCAAATTAAGTACTCAGAAGGGAAATCCCCATTGTCCCCCCTTAATAAGGGAGACAATTTGCTTCAGCGTCCCTGTCTGCGGGAACTGCCATTAACGGGATGTTATTTCGACGGAACTGTCTTATCGGCGCCCCTGGTGAGAATCTCATCTACCAGGCCGTATTCGACAGCCTGCTCGGCGCTCAGATAGAAATCCCGGTCCGTATCTCTGGCTATCTTCTCCACCGTCTGTCCCGTGTGCTTCGACAGGATATTTCTTATCTTGTCCTGAAGGCGGAGGATTTCCCTGGCGTGAATCTCTATGTCCGAGGCCTGGCCCTGCGCGCCGCCAATAGCCTGGTGCATGTGTATGGTCGCGTTCGGCAGAGCGTAGCGCTTGCCTTTGGCGCCTGCACACAGCAGGACCGTAGCCATGCTTGCCGCTATGCCCACGCAGATTGTAGAAATCTCCGGCCGCACCAGCCGCATGGTGTCATAAATCGCCAGGCCGGAGTTGATTATTCCTCCCGGGCTGTGAATGTAGAGGCTGATATCCTTGTCGGGGTCCTCCCGTTCCAGGTAAAGCAATTGGGCGATGATGGTGTTGGCCACCTGGTCGTTAATGGGAGTACCCAGGAAGATGATACGCTCCTTCAGAAGGAGGGAATATATATCGAAGGCGCGCTCACCCCTTGCGCTGGTCTCGATAACCATTGGTATCAAATTTTCAGGCATATTGTTCATTTGTCACCACCTTCCTGTCCGCCCTTGGCGGCTTCTGATTCAGTAACCGGCGCTTCCGCGATTTCTTTCGAAGTATCTTCCGCTTGAGTCGCAAGGGCGACCAGGCGGTCCATGGTCTTCTTCGCGACCAACTCTCTTTTGAGAGATTCCCTGACCTCGGAGCGGGCATAGATTTTCTTCATCTCGTCCGCTTTTGCCGCGGCTTTCAACCTTTTCTCGATTTCTTCTTCGACTTCAGCGTCGGCGATTTCTATCTTCTCCGCATCCCTGACTTTGTCTATCAGCAGGCCCCTTTGCAGCCTCTTTTCGGCCACAGAGCGCAGCTCCTCTTTGTGCTGCTCCTCTGTTTTCTTGATTATCTTCAAATACTCTTCCACCCCGCTCTTTCCGCTCCTGAATCTGCTTTCTTCCATGGCCTTGAGATTGGCGATTTCCCGGTCCAGCATGATGGAAGGATATTCTATTTTCGATTCGCCCACTATCCTGTCGAGGAGCAGGTCTTCCAGCTTCTCCCTGGCTTCCTCTTCCAGCCGTTTCTGCAGCTCTTCCCTTATTTTCACCGTAAGCTCGGCAACACTGGTTACGTTCTCTCCAACGGACTTCGCGAAGTCGTCGTTGAGCTCCGGCATCTTCTCCTGTTTAACATCGAGGAGTTTTACTGTGAAAGCAACCGGCGGTTCTTCCTTATCAGCCTGCTCTCCGGGAGGAGGTTTGACAGAAAAAGACTTGCTTTGCCCCTTCTCAATCCCCACCAGTTCCTCGGCGAAACCCGGCATCGGATAGAAGCCTTTTTCTGTGACTTCAAAATTATCCGCCTTGCGATTCCATATTACCTTGTCCCCCTGCTTGCCCTCGCCGTCAACAACCACCAGGTCGCCAAACTTCACAGGCCTTTCCACTGGTTCCCAGACAGCCTGCCTGTGCCGCAGATTTTCCAGAACGCGGTCAACATCCTCCTGCTTGACCTCTACCTTCTCGGGAGTGACTTTTATTTCCTTGTAGTTCCCCGGCTCCACGACCGGAGGCATATGAATAGTGGCCTTAAGGACCATCGGCTCCCTGGTCACCACCTCGATTTCGGGCTGAGCGATTGTCTGGAGGCCCTCCTGCTCCATGGCCTTTTCGCAGGCCTCGGGAGCGATGTGATGCACCGCGTCTTCCAGGAGCGCTTCGCGCCCGGCGAACCTCTCGACAACCTCCCTGGGCGCCTTTCCGGGGCGAAATCCCGGGATATGGAATCTGCGGACCAGATGTTTGTAGGCCTCCTTGAGACCGTCCTCAACCTCGGCCGGTTCCATCTCGATATTCAGGACAGCTTGCCTGCCCTCTTTTACTTCACTGGATACTTTCATAGATAAGATACTTTCTCAAACTAGATTTTCATACGAACTAATTTATGATTATAGCATGGCAGGGCGGCATAGGGAATATGGCTGGGACAAGACGCGCCAAATAGCGGGAGATACCAGAAGAACAATTAAGGAAGCTTGATGAAGTTGTGGAGAAAATCCTGATCTGAACGGTTCAATTTTTCGTTCCTGACACGGTATACTTGATCGGCAAAATCCTTTCCAGAGGAACATGTTTTGAAGCATTGAGAATCTCTATTCCGATAATCCTATCCTCATTCCCAATGTCCAGAACAACATCTTCTTCCACGCGTCTGTTTATTACATCCTGTTTCCTATCATCGAGCCGAATATATAGAAGGTCTGTCTTATCATTATAAAGGATATTCATCGTTTCTCCTGCCACTGCCCGTAAAATACATAAACCGCTACGGTATTTATTACTTCCCCTTCTATAGTATAGATTACTTCAACCCTTTTTTGCTCGTAGAACTCATTATGGCGTTTTTGTCCAAAATGATAGGAGACTGACCAGGTTAGCCGAGAAGGGCCTGCTTTGAACAATCCTCGCTATTGTGACGTCAGATAATCCTACATCTGAATTTGGCAAAGCTGACCTCTGGCAAGTCTAGTTGAGATACGGTAGAATTACGCCAACATTCTCATGGCATATCTGTGGTTCACTACATATCAGGAGTCACCACGTCAGGTTGCTATCTACTATGACAAAAACACCGAAATCAGACGATAAACGCAGTCCCCTGAAGGATAAGCCACTGCGATACCCTGGCCAATCCTTGGACAGCGAGATCGACGAAGTCCGAATGAATATAGCTTTCTATGTTGGTCTCGCTTTTCTCATTGCGACCGTAGCGTTTTACGAATGGTGGCATTTTATTAAGAAGATACCTCCCCAACCCGTGATTGCCGTCATCACAGCTGCAGTGATCTCTCTGTATAGCTTGATGAAAATCCGACAACTTCGCAAACGATTGGCGCATTTAAGGCTGGGACGAGATGGAGAGCGGATTGTAGGTCAGGCTTTGGAAGAACTTAGAGAGCAGAGATATGCTATTTTCCATGACATCGTAGGCACCGACTTTAACATAGATCATGTTGTCGTGTCGCCTCACGGCATATTTGCCATAGAAACAAAGACTTACAGCAAGCCTACCAAAGGCAATTCAATCGTGGCTTTTGATGGCGAAAAGATCACATTGCCAGGCCGCCGGCCAGACTCCAAACCCATTAGGCAATCTATTGCCAATGCTAACTGGCTCCGCAATGATGTTTTGTTAGTAAGTACAGGGAAATTGTTTCCAATAATACCAGTCGTCGTATTCCCTGGATGGTGGGTTGAGGAAACAGGTAAAAAGGAACACGTATGGGTGTTGAATCCGAAGATGTTGCCAAAGAGGATTTCCCAGGAGCCAATTTCCATTTCAGAGGCAGATGCGTACCTGGCAGCTTATCACCTGTCACGATTCGTAAAGATGTCAAGCTAATGGCTGCTCTCAACAAGCTTTCCAGACTGAGCACAATATAGCGTTTTGTTCATTTCCCCCATCCTGTGAATTTACTATTAATTGACGGTCGGTATAGAATTAAGGCCGAGAGAAGGCACCTGCGCCGATTTCTACAAAGTCTTTTCGTCTTTTTGAGCACACATTGATGGATAAACCGGGACATTCGTTTACGAATCTAGCTAGAGACGAATTCGCCTCAGCTTTACAGAAGGGGCTTGGACGCGCCCATCTTTATGTCGCCAGCCATGGTCTGGATGCTGTAGCCGACCTCGTCCTGGCCGCCTGTCTTCACGACCAGGCTTATGATCCTCAATGCGAACCGAGCAGAGCTAAATGGCTGTTTAGCATGTTTAATAATTCCAGACATTATCCGAGCTTTCTGGCGGCTATCGTTCAGGCACTTCGAAGTGAAACCGAATACTGGGACTTGCAGCAATTGTTCGAGCTTTCCCGTGAAATGGTCGCAAACGGTGATGACAGCGTACGTGCCATAATGAAAGAGCGTGTATACGAATTGGCGAGCCGCTCATCAGAGTATGACCGTCTGGGGGCGCAAGAATGGATCGAGCTCAATGGTCTGAACGCTGCAATAGGCCTTGCCAGAGTTTATGGTAAACGCCTGTTGGAAGATCCGGAGGATTTTGTACCAAGCCTGGATGTTTTTCCCGGTTATGTAGTATCCCGGGAGTTGCAGGAAATGCTATTCCAGTATTCAAAGAGAGAACCGGCGCTCAAGGCATACTGGGATTACCTTGAAGCAAGGGGAGAGCTTGATACACCCCTCGCTCGGGAAAACAAGAGATCTCAATTGGAACGAATTGACCGTGACCGGCGAGAGAAGCACGAACTTGAGAGTATCCTGCAAAACGCTAAGAATAAGGTCGGGGAAGTTCCCGCAATGTACTACTTTTTCGGACAACGAGCTACCAGTGCAGAGTTGCAGGAGGTCTTTTCCGACCTTTTGAAAGAAACCGACGAAGAGGTTTGCCTTCGCCTGCTATGGGTATTTCGTCGTGCGCCGATTCCCCGTTTAACTGAGAGGCTCTTCACCTGGGCCGAGGGGACAAACGAGAGATTAAAGGAGGCTTCGATCGAAGTTCTGGCGCAGACTTCGGACAAATGCGTGCATGAATTAGCCAGAGCCAAAGTACAGGATGGGAAGATACTCGGCGATGATAGTGGAGTGCTGAGTTTGTTCACCAATAACTACGGCTCTGGCGATTCCCAACTCATAACCAGGGCCTTGCTGTCTGCAAGGCCGGAAATGGAGGATGTACATACCCTTGCAGGAGATATAGCGGACCTGGCGGAACGTCATAAAGATGAAGGACTGGCACAATCCCTGGAATGGGCCTATGAAAATACGGCGTGTTCGGACTGCCGTTATAAAATTGTCGTGCAGATCGATGCAATTCGTCATCTGAAAGGTGAGCTCTTGTACGAATGCCAGTTTGATGCCCGGGAAGACATAAAGGCTCTGGCCAGGAAACAATAGGCCGGGGGAGGCACTACCATGATGAAACAGGCTACTGATTTTGAAACCATAGACTGGGCCTGGAAGCCTCTCTGCAAAGTTGGCGGAGCCGCCGCCCTGGCCATCTTGTTGCTCATGGCGGTCCAGATCGCAGTCTTCGAAGCCGGTCCGCCGCCCTCCACTGTGACCGGCTGGTTCGAGTTGTTTCAGAAAAGCCCCCTGCTGGGCTTGCTGGACATGGACCTTTTGCTCATTGTTGACCAGGTCCTTATGGCGCTGGTATTTCTCGCCCTCTACGTCACTCTCAGGTGGTCCAGGCAACCGTTCATGGCGATCGCCCTCGCCTTTGCCTTGCTGGGAATAGCGGCCTACTTCGCGTCGGCCACGGCTTTCGAGATGCTTTCCCTTAGCGGCAAGTACGCCGCCGCGACCGCGGAGGCGGAGAGGTCTGTTCTCCTGGCAGCGGGGGAGGTGGCGCTTGCCACGTGGCAGGGTACCGCTTTCAACGTGGGGTATGTGCTGGAAGGGGCAGCCCTGCTCATCACCGCGCTGGTCATGCTGCGGAGCGACATCTTCAGCAAGGAGACGGCCTATGTTGGAATCGTGCTGGGGGTCATGTCACTCGTGCCACCTACAGTGCCGGCAGTCGGCATGTTCTTCGCGCTTGGCTCTCTCACACCTCTGGCGGTATGGCTGCTCCTGGTTGCCCGGCGACTTTTCCAGCTGGGGCGGGCTGCCTCAGAGGGAAAACTGTCGATTGATGTGGATGGTCCTGCCATAGGCGGTTGGGTTGGGTGCCAGGTACACATCTTTTCATCAACTAACGCATGGAAAAATGCAAACAACAAGAGATGGAACCCGGATGTTCTGCTTTCGGTTACATTTGCGGGGGAACGGGTTTTTGTTATTACCGACAAAGACGATAATCCTGTTCTCCTGCGAACTGACGGCAAAGGTTTCATATCTCCCGGAGTCTTCTACTTCCGCGTTCCCTGGGCTGTCAGGGGTCGAAACGAGCTGGTCTTTTCCGGGGAGGGGTTAAAGGATGGACGTGTCGTAACAAATAGCAAGACCATTCCGTTCTACGTGTGCACAGGCATTGGCGTTACGGGAGTGAACAGTCCGCCACCCTTCTGGAGCAAGTCTCCCGGGAAAGTCGCCGAACGGCTCCGGGTGTACGGCACTGGCTTCGGCAGGCATGGAAATGATACCGACATAACAGTAATGTGGGACGGCCTGAAAGTAGTTACAGGTATTGACACCGATTCCGATGGCCGCTGGCAGGCCAGATTTAAGATACCCCCATGGTCGGAACCCGGCCCTCACACCGTTAAAGCAACCAGCGCAACGCTGCAGCGAGAAGGCGTCACGAAACCCGATGGTACTATCGATTCCAATGTCCATTTCGTATCTGACGGCTTCTATGTAGACTACTGAGATTCTTACCCGGATTTCAATATTATCAAAGCGTGTGTCAACAGTGCAGAGTCGGGTCCGAACGCAACAATCGTCCAGAATGTGCACCACTTAGTCTGGGCTTAATCTTTCATCTTCCTACTTCAGTCCATCATTTCATCCGAGCAGTGAACCATCAAGCATATACAATGGGCTTTTGAAGCTGTGCTTTTCAAGCCAGTTCATGTATCCGTCAATTTCCGGTCCGCCCATATTGATAGCGTATTCTATTCCTAAGATGGCAACTATTAGATACAGTTCGCCAGATTCCGTATATAAAAGCTTATACTCATGTAGCACTTCATATTTCTGCGAACCGTCATCAAAAATCTTCCCTTCTGGATATATTGTACGCATATTAAATGGCCAAGATTTAGTCGGCGTGCCAAGACGAGCGTATCGTCTTAATTGGTCCAATTCACGTTTTTCAATAACTTCATCAATTCCTCCCGGAATTGTTAAACAACATGACGCAAGAACTTCAAGTGCCGTTTTAGCTAAGAATCTCGATATCAGGCGTTCATCAGGTCTTTCCGTTATGGGAACAATTAACTGACACTTCTGAACATTGTGTAATACGTTGATGAACTTGCTGAGATCTCTTTCTCTAGCAGGAAACATACTGTGGCCTTCCTCATCATCCCACATCATTTCAGTTGGGATGATACCTGGGAGAAGGATGCCATTAATCGAGGGAACTCTGTTTTCTTTATTAGATATAAAATTCCTAGACCTAGCTTGACGAAAATAATCTGAATCAAGTAGAGGTTTTTCCACTTTTAAGCCGAAGTAGCTATTGCAATTGTCACACACGATACCTGCCGGTAAAGTGTGCTCTTTATTGCCAAGCGACTCAGGAACAATATGTTCCAGTGTTCTGGATATACTTGAGTCTTGTTTGCAGAAAATGCATCGCATAATTGCTTTGATTATAACTCGAATACTCAGTTGGAGCTACAGCCACTTTAACATTTGCTTGTTTTGTTACCTGGTGTCACATAAAGGCATTATGTTCATGGACCGAAGGGTAGGTTTACGAATCTGTCTTTGGGTCTTACCGGCTTATTACAGGTGAGCGCCGGCATCAAAATCCATATTTATTGTGAAGATATTACCATTCTTTCTTTAATGGATTTTCGCTTGGGACGCAGATTGATTTCCAGTTCGGCATCAAGTGCGTCAGCAACCCGTTTCATCGTGGATAAAGACGGCAGTGAGCCTCCACTCTCCAGCCTGGCTATGCTCTCCTGCTTTGTATTCAATCGTTTTGCTAAATCTTCTTGAGTCAATCCCTTAGCAAGCCTTAGCCGGATAAGGGCGGCCGAAAACGCATCTTGACAGGACTGGACTGTTTTCATTAGAATTCAGCCGGTTAGTTTGGCTTTAGGCCATAAAGTCCAGAAAACTGAATAACGAGTAGCCGGCGCTTCAAGCGAGAAGCCTAAGAGGGAAACCCGTGAGAACCGGGTGCGGTCCCGCCGCTGTAATCAGGGACGAAACTTGAGAAAATGCCACTGCCCCGTTTAAACGGGACGGGAAGGGCTCAGGGAGTAGGAGGATCTGAGAGCCAGAAGACCTGCTGGAAACTAAACAAAGGTGACGCGGAATCTAATGGTAAAGGGCTCCGGTCCCGTCTATACGGGATCTGAGCCCTTTTTTATTTGGCGCCTGGCGCACGTATGAAGTAAGATAAAATAAGGAGTCATAATGGCTAATTTAGAGGAAACACTGAAGAAAATCACCGGGCTGGACACCGGCGCGATGGCGAAGGCCAAAGCCCGCCAGGATGAGCTGACCAAGCCCCTGGGGAGCCTGGGAAGGCTGGAGCAGCTATCCATCCAGATAGCCGGCATAAAAGGGGAAGTCACCCCTAAACTCAAACATAAGGCTGTGATAACTATGGCCGGAGACCACGGCGTGGTTGCCCAGGGAGTCAGCGCCTATCCCCAGGATGTGACCGCCCAGATGGTGCATAACTTCATCCAGGGAGGGGCCGGAATAAACGTCCTGGCCCGGCTGATTGGCGCCAGAGTGATCGTCGTTGACATGGGCGTGGCTGCCAAACTTGAGCCAAATCCGCTCCTGCTTTCCAGAAAAGTCGCCCCCGGGACTGCGGACATGTCCATCGGCCCCGCCATGAGCATTGCACAGGCAATCCAGGCTCTGGAAGCCGGCATTGATATTGTAGAGCAGGAAAGCAAGAAGGGACTGGATATCGTGGGCGCCGGCGATATGGGAATAGGGAATACCACGGCCAGCAGCGCCATTTGTTCGGTATTCAGCACGGAGTGCGCGGAAAAAATAACAGGCAGGGGAACGGGGCTGAACGATTCACAGCTCGCCCACAAGATTGAAATCATTGAAAAAGCCCTCGCCGTAAACAAACCTTCCGCCAAACAGCCGCTGGAGGTTCTGGCCAAAGTGGGGGGTTTCGAGATCGGCGGGCTTGCCGGAGTCATGCTGGGCGCTGCGGCCCACCGGGTCCCCGTCGTCATAGATGGTTTCATATCCGGGGCCGCCGCCCTCATCGCCACAGGTCTTTGCCCCCGCATGAAGGACTACATCATCGCGTCGCATCTGTCGGTGGAAGCCGGACACCGGGTGATGCTGAAGCATATGGGACTCAAGCCTCTGCTGGACCTGGACCTCCGGCTGGGCGAGGGAACAGGGGCGGCGCTGGGCATTTTCCTGGCGGAGGCGGCCACAAGAATACTTTCCGAAATGGCTACTTTTAGTGAAGCTGGAGTATCTGAGGCTGAGGGTAAATAGTAACCGTCAGACAATAATACGAAAAATGAAAAGTGAAAAATCAAAGATTGTCTTTCCCATGTTACCTGGCTGTCAATAAAATTTTTACATTTTGACTTGTCATTTTGATTTTTTATTTTTGATATTTTATTTGCTGTAGAAGAGAGAATTTTGAATTTTATCAATGCCTTCAGGTTCCTCACCATAATTCCTCTTCCCCTGAAAAGTCCTGCCAGAGAGGAAAACATAGGCCGTTCTCTGGCATATTTCCCGCTCGTGGGGCTGCTCATTGGCCTGCTTCTTGCCGGCTTTGACCGCGCCCTCTCTCTTATCCTTCCTCAACCTGTCGTTACCGGGCTGGTCGTCGCCTCCCTGGCGGTTTTGACCGGAGCCCTGCACCTGGACGGGTTCATGGACAGCATGGACGGCCTTTTTCTCAGCGGCGGCCCCCAAAGAAGGCTTGAAGTAATGAAAGACAGCAGGGTGGGCAGCTTCGGCGTGGTCGGGGCTGTCCTGCTCCTCCTGTTGAAGTACTTGTGCCTGCAAAACCTGCCTGAATCCAGCCGCCCCTTCGCTCTGGTGCTGATGCCGGTCTTATCCCGCTGGTGCGTGGTATGGCCGGTATCTGTTTTCCCACCTGCGAAGCCGCAGGGGCTGGCGCAGTCCTTCAAGCTGGGTGCCACACGGGGCAGGGCCGTGATAGCTACGCTGCTGGCGCTGGCGGTCTCCATGGCGGTCTTCAGAGTGCAGGGCGTCATCATCATGGCAGGACTTTTTATCATTACCATGCTGGCGGCGCTGTTTATCAACCGCAGGCTTTCGGGACTCACCGGAGACAGCTACGGAGCGATGATAGAAGCAGGAGACCTGAGCGTGTTGCTGCTGGTCATCATCCTCACATCCCCGGGATAACGCCGGATGCTCCGCTTATTTCTGGTAAGGCACGGCAAGATTGACGCAGGAGAGGGGCTGTACATCGGCCATTCCGATGTTCCCTTGAGTCAGGAGGGCATAGACCAGGCTGAAAGGACCAAGGCGCGCCTGGCCCGGGAAAAAATCACAGCCGTTTACAGCAGCGACCTGAGCCGGGCGCGGAGAACAGCGGAAATCATCGCATCTGCTCACAATCTGACAGTTTCTCTTAATCCTAAACTCAGGGAGCTGAATTTCGGGCTGATGGAAGGTAAGTCCTACCTGGAAATCCGCGGCCTTTACCCCGCGCTTTCCACGGAATGGTTCGCCGGCCCTGATTTCGCCCTGCCCGGCGGGGAGAGCCTGAAAGATGTGGAGAAAAGGCTGAAGACTTTCCTGCATTCGGTCGTCAAATCCATGACAGATGAAAACGTACTGCTGGTCTCCCATAAGGGCGCTATCAGAGTGCTTGTCTGCATTTTGATGGGCCTGCCGCCGCAGGACTACTGGAAAATAGCCATTGACCATGCCTCTCTGACCGTAGTGGACACTTACCCCGAAGGCGGAATACTTCAGCTCTTGAATGACACGTCGCATCTGATCCTCTTTTCATAGACCCACTCTTAATTTATTAGTTCTTATTTCATTATCAAGTGCGCCTTTGGACATGGTGTCCTGCTCTCTGTCTTGACAATGCCATAAAATCCTCGACAATGGCAAGCACACTCTGCAATAATTATCAGACGTTATTTGATATAACGCATAAGGAGTTGATATGGTACAAGAAAGCATAGAGGTCAAACATAATGCAGAAAACGAACCGGGGAAATCACCTTCTCCGCCTTATACCAGTTTTCTTACATTTCAAAATTTCATAACATGGCTCGAAACCGAAGGGATACCTTTAAAATTTGATCGCTCATTTTGGGGCACGAAATATGGCGGCAGCGTCGGTATGCAGTTGATTTCCGGCTTGCGATTTCTTGGCCTTCTCAAGGATGACGTCCCTCAGCCGCAGTTGGAGGAAATAATTAAGACAAGGCAGACAGATGAGCGCAATGTTCTGCTGAACAAGATGTTTCGTGATTCATATCTGAAAGTGGATTTTACAACCCTCGAGCGAGCAACTCCCGCTATGCTTAATGATATGTTTAAGGCTTATGATCTGGACGGTAGCACACTTCGTAAGGCCGTATCATTCTTTATCAATGGCTGCAAAGCTTACAACATACCGCTTTCTAATTCTTTGAAAAAGAAAGCCCGAAACAAAGCACCCATGTCTGGGCCGAAACCTGTAAGAAAGCTGGAACCTGAAAGGAAATCAGAAATTGAGCAGAACAAGACTTCTGACGGTAGTGAGCCGAAGGTAGAAATACCTCCGGGAAGCCAGCGCCAACCTTTAACGCAAGAACAAACATTCAGGCTGCGATTTCCGTCCGGGCGTGAGATCACGCTGAGCATAAATGCCACTCTTTTCGATATATCTGATGAAGAATGGGCGTGTATAAGGGAATTACGAGACGTAATTAAGAAACATAAGAAATAGCACATATTACCGTCTGGAGCAAGATCGTGTGCTCGTCGGTATTTTGTCGGACAATGTTGGCCTGGTAGTATAATAGGCGCATGTATGCTTCTGTATTTTGGGGTGGCAACACCACTTTTTGCGCATCTTAAATGATACGCTGCCAGGACTTCGGATTCAAAAATCAGGACCTCCACAGCTATGTCTAAGTGCGTTCTTATCACCGGCGGCATCAGAAGCGGCAAGAGCCGCTTCGCACTGGAACTGGCTGAAAAAGCCGGGGGCAGAGTGCTTTTCGTCGCTACCGCGGAGGCCCGGGATGAGGAAATGCAGGAGCGGATTGCCAGGCACAGGAAGGACAGGCCTTCATCGTGGCGCACCCTGGAAGTCACCGGCGGAGTGGGGGAAGCGCTGCGGCAAGGGCTTCAGGACTCCGATACAGTCCTGCTTGACTGCCTGGACATGCTGATTACGAACATATTGGACAGGAATGCTTGCCCGGAAGACGACTGCAAAACGGATTATCGCAAGGTTGAATCAGAGCTGGACGCGGAGATGGCGGCTCTCGAAAAACTCATTCGGGCATCAAAAGCGACATTCATAATAGTCAGCAGCGAGGCGGGCATGGGGCTGGTCTCCCTCACCAAAATGGGACGCTGCTTCCAGGACCTCCTCGGACTGGCCAACCAGCGGCTGGCCCGGTTGTCCGGCGAAGTCTATTTCATGGTCTCCGGAATACCCCTGAAGATAAAGCCCCGGTAAAGCAGCCGCGAGCGCTCCCTGCCGCCAGGGTAGGCAACTTTTTTGCCGATTGATTGGTTGCTCTTGTGATGTTATCATATAGCCTACCCATAGGGGTAGGGTTTAATCAAGCCCTGATTGGCTAAATCCCGCCAAATGCCCTTATAATAGTTTATGTAAATGGAGGACAGGTCTAATGATTAAGATTGGTATAGACCCGATAATATTTGATGCCGGCTTTTTCACACTTCGCTGGTATTCACTGGCAGTGCTGGCCGCGGCTCTCGTGGGCATCTGGTGGACCGTGAGGGCGGTGAAAAAAGAAAAGATGAATACGGACCAGGTCTATACTCTCGCGCTATGGGCTTTGCCGGGCGGCATCGTCGGATCAAGGCTCATCCATGTGCTGGACCAGTTCAGCTATTACATCACCCAGCCAGGCGCGATAATAGGAGGGCAGGGTGAGGCCATCACAGGAGCGATACTGGGAGGAGCCCTGGGAGCCTATATCGGCGCCAAAGTGCACAAGCTCAATTTCGGCGTCCTGGCGGACCTTGCGGCGCCGGGAATGCTTCTGGCCCAGTTTATCGGAAGAATCGGCTGCACCATAAATGGCGACGCCTTCGGAACTCCCACGGACCTTCCCTGGGGCGTAGTCTATACCAACCCCAATTCCTTCGCCCCGCTGAACATCGCCACGCACCCCGCCGTATGGTATGAGATGCTATGGGACATGGTCGTCTTCGGAACTCTCCTCAAGCTAAAGGGGAAAATAGCCCCTTCGGGCTCCATCTTTCTGACCTATCTGGTCATGTATTCCTTCGGAAGATTCTTTATAGATTTCTTCCGCGGAAACCCCGCGGGTCCCTTCGGCCTTCACCAGGCGCAGCTATTGACTTTGCTTACTCTCATCGTGTTTATCCCCATACTTATCATTCGCACTCACTTCGTCGGCAAACTGCCCCCGGCCAGGAAGGCGTCTGCCAAGAGTGCGTAAGAGGATGCCCCGCAATACTGTAATTGCCGTCATCGTCTCCGTGCTGGCGCTGGGCGTCCTGGTGCTCCTGGGATTCGGGCTTACGCGAAAAGAAGCCCCGGGCCCCGCGGGCGTCGGAACACGCGTCAACCGGCCCGCCCCCGATTTCGCGCTCACGCTTTTCAGCGGCGAGCAGATTGCCCTTTCCGGCCTCCGGGGCAAACCCGTCGTAATCAATTTCTGGGCTTCCTGGTGCCCGCCCTGCCGCGAGGAGGCGCCTACCCTGGAAAAAGTGTGGCGCGCCTACAAGGACAAGGGTGTGGCCTTTATCGGCGTGGATATCCAGGACCGGACGAGCGACGCGCTGGCCTATATCAAGGAGTTCGATATTACCTACCCCAACGGCCCTGACATACGCAGTAAAATCGCCGCGGATTACGGCATTACAGGCGTTCCGGAAACCTTTTTCGTGAACAGGCAGGGTGTGATAGTCAGCCGGTGGATAGGCGCTATCAGCGAAAAAATGCTGGTTGCCGGGATTGAGGAAATCATGCGGTGACCGAGCTGGTGCCGCCCATCGGGATAGGCCTTGCCTTCATAGCGGGAGTTGTTTCCTTTTTGTCCCCCTGCGTGGCTCCCCTCGTTCCAGGATATTTGTCCTACATTACAGGGACCTCCCTGGAGAAGTTCCGTGAATCAAAAGGGCAGCTTCCTCACATCCTGTTCTCAACCTCGCTGTTTGTCCTGGGCTTCACCCTGGTATTTGTCAGCCTCGGGGCCTCCGCGTCTGCCCTGGGGTCTCTCCTGGAAGCATACCGCCGTGAGCTGACCCGGGCGGCAGGCGTAGTCATGATATTAATGGGCATCCTGCTCACGGGGCTGGTTCCGCTGCCGTTTCTATCCCGCGAGTTCCGTTTACATCCACAGACAAAGCAGTTCGGCCTGCTGGGCAATATTCCTCTCGGAATGGCTTTTGCCTTCGGCTGGCTGCCCTGCGTGGGGCCGATTCTCGCATCCATCCTCTTTTATGCCGGCGCCGCGGATACTGTGGCGCAGGGAACGTTGCTTCTTCTGGTCTACTCCCTGGGGCTGGGACTATCCTTTATACTCACGGGTGTATTTTTTGTCCGGGTGCTCGGGGCCTTGCGCTGGGTGCAGCGCCATTACAGGTTCTTCAACATGGCCAGCGGAGGGCTGCTGATACTTGTCGGCCTTCTATTCGTGACCAACCGTTTCTACTACCTCAGCCTGCTAATGCAGAGGATCTATTACAGGTTTTTCTACTAATGTAGGGGCGGCACTCCGTGGCCGCCCCTACAATTTAGCCAGCCTAAAAAACTCTACCGCGTTCCGGTCCGTAATGTCGCTTACGCTTTTCACATCCGTGTTCTTGATTTCCGCTATTCTTTCCGCCACCGGAATCACGGAAGCGGGCGTGTTCCTCTCTCCGTTGGGCCCAAACCAGGGAGAATCGGTCTCGAGCATGATTTTTTCCAGGGGCATGTCCCTGACAATCTTCTTGTGAGCTTTCGACCTCAATAGAATAGGCCCCACCGATATCCACCATCCATTCGCGATAACCCTGTCCATGAACTTATTCCCGCCGAACAGGTGCAACATCACTCTTTTGGCGCCTTCCTCCTCCAGGATACTGATGACATCCTGGAATGCGTCCCGGCAGTGTACCACGACCGGCTTATCCAGCTCCTTCGCCAGACGGATGTGCCGGCGGAACAGATCGCGCTGTTTCATTTGCCGGTCAGCCTCTCGTACATGGAAATAGTCGGCCCCGGTTTCTCCCACTGCGACGATGAGCTCCGTGTTCTCCCTCAACACATTGAAGTAATCGTCCACTTCCTGTGGAGTGACTCTGTCAATATATATGGGGTGGACCGAGGCGCAGATGAAAACGAAACCCTTATGCCTGCCGGCCAGCTCCTGTGTCCTGTCCCAGTCGCCCGGGTCCGCGCAAACGGTGATCAAGGCCTTCAATCCCTGTTCTTTACAGGCCCGGATCACCTCATCCCGGTCGGCATCGTAGGCCGCTTCTTCCAGGTGGCAATGACAGTCAATCATGTTCTTTCTCTGGAACCAGCGCCAGATGCAGGTCCTTGAGCTGCTGCTCCGACACCTCTGACGGAGCGTCGAAAAGCAGGTCCTGGGCCGCCTGGTTCTTGGGGAAGGCGATGACCTCCCGGATGTTGCTCTCTCCCGCCAGCAGCATCACCAGCCGGTCTATTCCGGGAGCGATCCCTCCATGGGGAGGCGCCCCGTAGTCAAAAGCCTCCAGCAGATGGCCGAAACGCGATTCTATCTGGTCCTTCGTATAGCCGAGCAGATAGAAAATCCTCTCCTGAAGCTCCCTGGTATATATCCTCAGGCTGCCGCTGGAAAGCTCGAAGCCGTTGCAAACGATATCGTAGTGCTTTGCCCTGGCTTTACCGGGGTCGGTGTCCAGCAGCGGTATGTCTTCATCCAGGGGCGCGGTAAAGGGATGATGCGTCGGCTCCCAGCGTTTTTCTTCCTCCACCCAGTCCAGCAGAGGAAAGTCCAGAATGAAATGGAAGGCAAGCACGCCCTGGTCTATGAGATTCAGGCGCTTGCCCATCTCCACTCTGAACCCGCCGAGCGCCTTCGTAATTACCGTATCCTTCCCTGCCATAATGCAGAGCAAATCGCCGCCCTTCGCTTCCAAGGTCTTCGCCATTTCCTTCACCAGCTCCAGGCTCAAGTACTTGGCCGCCACGGACTTGACTCCCTCCAGGTTCAGCCCGAGCAGGTCATCGCCGGCCTCTTTATCCAGAGCCAGAGTGAGCAGTCCCTGCGCCCCGAGAGAACGTGAAAGTTCGGAAAGCTCCTCAAGCTGCTTCCGGGTGTAGCCGGCGCAGCCCGGAAGACAAATACCCTTCACCTTGCCGCCTTCCTGGAGGGCTTTCTTGAAGACCTGGTAGTCGGATTTGGAAAGTATTGGAGAGAGGTCCTTCAGCTTCAAGCCAAAACGCAGGTCCGGCTTATCGGTGCCGTAATCCGACATCGCTTCGACAAAAGACAGGCGGGGGAAGGGTTTGATGACTTTGAAACCGGGCGCCACTTGCTCCGTAAGCTCGGTGAACATCTCTTCCAGAAGCTGTAATATGTCCTCCTCCTCCACGAAGCTCATCTCGATATCGAGCTGGGTGAACTCCGGCTGGCGGTCCGCGCGCAGGTCTTCATCCCGGAAGCACCGGGCTATCTGGTAATACTTCTCCATGCCGGCGACCATGAGGAGCTGCTTCAACTGCTGGGGTGACTGGGGCAGGGCGTAGAACTTTCCGGGATTGACCCTGCTTGGCACCAGGTAGTCCCTCGCGCCCTCGGGCGTGCTCTTGATCAGTATGGGAGTCTCCACTTCCACAAAACCGCGCGCGTCCATGAAATCCCGCATGAATTTCAAGACCTTGTGCCGCAGCCGCAGATTGCGCAGCATCCGCTGCCTTCTGATGTCAAGGTAGCGGTATTTGAGGCGGACGCTTTCATCCACCTCCGTTTCTTCATTTATGTAAAATGGGGGAGTCTTGGCCTGGGCCAGTATTTTCAGCTCCTTAACCAGCACTTCTATGTCGCCGGTGGGCATCTTGGGGTTTTCCGTGCCCGGAGGACGCCGCGAGACCTGCCCTCTGGCGAGAATAACGAACTCATTCCGCAGTACGCTGGCCAAGTCATGGGATTCCTTTGAGAACTGTGGATTGAAAACAACCTGGGTCAATCCCTGGCTGTCCCGGAGGTCGATGAAAGTCAGGCCTCCATGGTCTCGCCGGCGGTGCACCCAGCCCGCCAGCCTGACCTCCTTATCGATATCCTTTGCCCGCAGTTCCCCGCAGCTATGGTCTTTTAACAAGATATTCCCCTTCTAAAAGGCGATTATTCCTTTTTCCTTACTTGAAATTCAAATTATAAAATCTATTCGAGGCAATAGCAATGAGAAAACACATGAAGTGAAGGCGCCCTTAAATCAGGTATTGCTTTTGGCATCTTTTCGTCGGGCGCGCCGGGCCAAAAGATTGTAGAATTTAAGTGAGAAACAAAATATGAATCAGAACGACTATTATCAAGTTCTGGGCCTCGACAAGAATGCCGCTCAGGACCAGATAAAGCAGGCATATCGAAAGCTTGCCTTCCAATATCACCCTGATAGAAACATGAACAATCCTGCCGCTGTGCAGAGAATGAAAGAGATTAATGAAGCATACGCTACTCTTTCCGATCCCCGGAAGAGGCAGGAATATGATCTCCTCAGGGAAAGATACGGGTCTTCCGCCAGCGAACAATTCAGGCGAGCCCACTCCCAGGAAGACATTTTCAGGGGTTCGGATATCGACCAGATATTTGAAGAGTTCGCGAAGTCATTTGGATTTAGAGGCTCTGAGGACATTTTCAAAGAGTTTTATGGCCAGGGATACCGCGGTTTCGAATTCCGAAGGCCAGGATTTTTTGTCAGAGGGTTTGTATTCGGCGGGCAGCCCCGCAAAGCTGCCAGTGAGAACAACCGCCAGGAGTCACTTCCTGCGACTGACCGGACCGGTAGACTTCCTTTGGGAATCACCGGCAGATTTCTCAAGAGCATTTTCAAAATGGCAGGCGTGGAGCTTCCCGAAAAGGGTCGAGACTGGAGGGATACCTTGAAATTGGACCCTGTGCAAGCACAACGTGGTGGTGAAGTGGAGTACCGTTACAGGAAATGGGGAAAACCAAGGAACCTGATGGTCAAAATCCCGGCGGGAATAAGAGATGGGCAACAAATAAGGCTAAAAGGGATGGGATCTCCCGGAAAAGGCGGAGGAGAGGCAGGAGACCTGTATCTGCGTATAGAAATACGCCGGAGTTTTTTTCAGAGAATCAGAAGCCTGTTCAAAAAAATAGGACTCTAATACTCACACGTCCTGCCTAATACTTTGAACCTCCGATTTCTTCCATCTTCCCTGTTACCACAAATACTACCCTCTCGCAGATATTGGTAACTCTGTCCGCGCTGCGTTCCAGGTTGTGAGCTGCCCAGATAAGGCGGGTCGCCCGAGTAATCGTTTTCCCGTCTTCCGCCATAAACGTAAGCAGTTCGCGGAAGACCTGGTCATAGAGATTGTCAACGAAATCGTCTTCATCAATGATTTTTTTAGCTGCCTCAGCATCCCGCGCGACAAAAGCATCCAGGCTGCGGCGCAGCATGTCCACGGTCTTCTCCGCCATACGCGGAATGTCGATCAGAGGCTTCAACGGGGGTTCGCCTCCAATCATGATAGCGATCTTGGCCGTACCCTCGGCATGGTCGCCTATCCGCTCCAGTTCAGTGATGATATTGAGCACAGAAATGATGATGCGCAGGTCGCTGGCCATCGGCTGCTGGGTGGCTATCAGCTCGATGCACTTCTCCTCTATTTCAAACCTCTTGTTATTTATCTTCTTGTCGTCCAGCATTATCTGGCGCGCCAGTTCAAGGTCTCTGTTCTTAAGAGCTTCGACTGAACGAATGATGGCCTTGTTTACCATACTGCCCATAAACAGGACATCATCCTGTATTTCCCGCAGTTTCTTGTGGAAAGTTGTCCTTATCTCCATATGAAAATCTCCTCGCGTCTTCTAGCCAAAGCGGCCGGTAATATAGTCCTCAGTTCGCTTGTCTCTGGGCGTTGTGAACATCTTGGAAGTGGTGCCGTATTCAACCAGCGCGCCGGCCCTGTCTTCTTCCATCATCATGAATGCAGCAATGTCGGATACCCGCGCCGCCTGCTGCATATTGTGAGTGACGATGATTATAGTATATTCCGCGGCCAGGCCTCTCATCAGGTCCTCGATTTTGAGGGTAGCTACAGGGTCCAGAGCGCTGCATGGCTCATCCATCAGTATGACTTCCGGTTGGAGAGCGAGCGCGCGGGCAATACACAACCTTTGCTGCTGACCCCCGGAGAGCTCCACGGCTGTTCTTCCCAGCCGGTCCTTCACGTCGTCCCACAGCGCGGCGCGGCGCAGCGCCCGTTCCACTATCTCTTCCAGATTTCCCGTTATGCCGTTCACGCGGGGGCCGAAGGCCACGTTCTCGAAGACCGATTTGGGGAACGGATTGGGCTTCTGAAAAACCATTCCTATCCGGTAGCGAACCTCGGTAGGGTCGACGCCGGCGGCGTAAATATTCCTTCCCTCGAACAGCACCTCTCCCTTTACTTTTGAGCCCGGTATGAGTTCGTTCATACGATTGAAGCAACGTAGCAAAGAGCTTTTCCCGCAGCCGGAAGGCCCGATAATCGCTGTAATCTGGTTGCGAGGCACTATCATAGAGACGCCCCGCAGAGCCTGAAAATTTCCGTACCAGAGGTCCAGCTTCCTGGTCTCTAACGATGTGAGACTGTTTAGCATATCTTTATTCCTCGGCTCTCTTCTGATAGCGGTTTCTTACCAGGATAGCGGCTGCGTTCAAGCTCAGGAGAACAATAAGCAGAACGATGATTCCTGCCGCGGCCAGGTGGGCGAAATCCTCCTGAGGGCGGGAGACCCAGTTGAATATTTGTATGGGGAGGACGGTGAAGCGGTCCAGCGGGCTCACGGGGATGAATGTCAGGTAAACCAGGGCGCTTATGGCAATCATGGGCGCCGCCTCGCCGATAGCCCGGGACATGGCCAGGATGGTCCCTGTAAGAATCCCGGGCAGAGCTGTTGGTAGAACGATGTTGCGCACTACCTGCCACCGGGTAGCTCCCAGGGCGTAGGCTCCCAGCCGGTGGACTTCAGGGACGCTGCGGATAGCCTCCTGGGCGGCGATGATGATTACCGGCAAGGACATAAGGGTCAGCGTCAATGCCCCGGCCAAGATGCTCCTCCCCATAGCCAGGGCCTGAACGAAGAGACCCAGGCCTAATAGTCCGTAAACAATGGAGGGCACACCCGCCAGGTTGCTGATGTTGGTCTGAATGAGCCGCCGCAGCATGTTGTCAGGGGAGTACTCCTCCAGATAAATGGCGGTTCCGACGCCAACCGGCAAAGAGAAAAGCGCGGTAAGCGCCATGAGCCACAGGGTGCCGAAAAAGGCTGAAAGAAGACCCGCCTCTTGAGGTTTTCGGGATGGATAGCTGGTCAGGAACTGCCAGTCCAGCCAGCCCAGGGAGTCCTTGAAAACGTCTGCCACAAGTACGACCAGTACAAAGATGCCTGACAGTGTAGCTCCCAGGAACAGAGCGACAAAGAACCTTCCGCTTAGCTGCCTTGTTCTCAGATGCTGCCGAAAAGCCGTAGCGTTTTTCACCTTAAGATTCCTCAGTATTTTTCACGGTATCGCCTGACAAACCACTGGCTGAACAGATTCATGAGCAGAGTCATCATGAATAGAAGCAGCCCCACTGCGAAGATGGTGTAATACTCTATTGTTCCCTGGGGCGTCTCCCCCAGACTTATCTGGACTATGTAAGCCGTCATGGTCTGAATGCTCTCCAGGGGATTCAGCGTCAGCTTCGGCGTGGAGCCGGCGGCGATGGCTACAATCATGGTCTCCCCGACGGCCCGCGAAAGGGCCAGAATGCAGGCAGCCACTATTCCGGAGACGGCAGCGGGCATTACGACGCGCGTAGCCACCTCGAAACGGGTGGCGCCCAGACCGTAGGCGGCGTTTCGCAAAGAGCGCGGTACGGCCACCATGGCATCCTCACTGAGAGAGGAAACCATCGGAATAATCATTATTCCCATTACCAGGCCGGCGCTGAGGGCATTGAAAACTATCATATCGGGAAATACGTTCCGCAGTAGAGGAGTAACGAAAGTCAACGCGAAATAGCCATAGACCACCGTGGGTATGCCGGCCAGGATTTCCAGAAGCGGTTTTACTACCCGGCGTACCCGGTCTTGAGCGTATTCGCTGAGGTAGATTGCGCTGGCAAGACCTATGGGCAGGGCCACCAGAATGGCAATGCCTGCCGTCAGCGAAGTTCCAACCACCAGGGGCATAACGCCGAAGTGCTGTGGTTGGAACAGGGGCGTCCACTGTGTCCCGGTGAGAAACTCCACGACGGAGACCTCGCTGAAGAACCCTGCCGCCTGCACCACGAGCATCGCGACGATTCCGACTGTCGTCAGGACGGATATCAGGGCGCAGGCAAACAGAAGCTGCTGAATCGCCCTCTCTTTGAGACGGTTCCGTTGCCTCACACGGCTCAAAGAGAGGAGCGGCTCACCAGCCGCGGTCCTCAGAGGTCCCAGGTGTTCCGGTAGCATTTATCTTCCTCTAACGCAGTTTGGCCAGGTTTTCATTATACGCGCCTGAAGGCAGGGGAACATAGCCCACCTCTGCTACGAGATCAGGTCCTTTGGTCATGTAAAACCGGACGAGCTCTTTCACCTCAGGACGGGCCAGGGCTGCCTTGTTGATATAGATGAAGATAGGTCTGGACAAAGGTTTATAGGCGCCGTTGCGGATGGTCTCTTCAGACGGGAGCACCGGTCCGCTGCCGCCGTCAATAGCCACCAGCTTTAGCTTATTCTTGTTCTCCACGTAGTAGGCATAGCCGAAGTAACCCAGGGCGTTGGGGTCGCCGGCGATTCCCTGTACCAGGACATTGTCGTCCTCGCTGGCCGTATAATCGGGCCGGCTGGCATCCTCTTTGCCATTGATGGCCTCCGTGAAGTAGTCGAAGGTTCCGGAATCAGTACCGGGACCGTACAGGTTGATTGGCTGGTCAGGCCACCCGGAGCGAATCTGGTTCCAGCGTTTTACCGTAGAGCCCGGTTCCCACAGTTTCTTCAGCTCTGCGGTGGTCATGGAAACGGTCCAGGTATTCTTGACGTTAACCAGCACCGAGAGGCCATCATAGGCTACAGGCATCTCAATCCATTCAATGCCATTCTTGCTGGCTTGCTCCTTCTCAGTCGCCTTGATGGGGCGTGAGGCGTCACTGATCTGGGTCTCCCCGGCTGTAAACCTCTTGAAACCACCCCCTGTACCCGAAATACCCACATTGATGCGCATCCTGGGATAAAGCTTTCGGAACTCTTCAGCCACAGCTTCGGTGATGGGAAACACGGTACTCGAGCCATCTATCTCTATAGTGCCGGAAAGAGCGGGACGGGTGGTAGAAGTAGTATCTGTGGGGTTGGACGCGGGTGGTGCTGGCGTGGCCGGGCTACAGCCTGCAAGAGCCAGAGTCAAAAGCAACACCCCTGCCAAAGGTATCAGAAATTTTCTGACAGCTGCGTTCAAATTGTTTTCTCCTTATTAAAATGTTACCAAAACTACTATAGCAAAGGAGGTTTAAGAGCAGTTTAAGGCTATGTTAAGGCCTTGTTAAATTTCAGGCTGGTCAGCGTTAAGAGTTTACGTGAAGAGGCAGACTAAAGCTGAAGGTGGAACCTTTGCCTTCTTCGCTTGCGGCCCGGATTGTACCTCCATGGGCCTCGATTATGTGTTTTGCAATGGCCAGTCCCAACCCTGTGCCGCCACCCGACCGGGACCTGTCGGCCTTATAGAAGCGTTCAAAAACGTGTGGTAAGTCCTCTTTCGAGATTCCTGTTCCCGTATCGGAAACGCTGACGGTCATCCGGTTTCCATCAGACTTCGTGGAAATTGTTACCTTTCCGCCCGGGCGGTTAAACTTGATGGCATTATGGATCAGGTTGACGATTGTCTTCTGGATGCGGTCCTTATCAACATGGATAGCAGGCAAGTTAGCGGACAGCTCGGTAACCAGACTTACCTGCTGTTTTTCCGCCAGCATACTCATGCGTGCGGCAGCCTCTTCTATTAGCTCGTTCAGGTTCGCCGCTTCCATTCTCAGCTCAGCTTTTCCCGTCTCGATACGGGATAGCTCTGTCAACTCGGATACCATCTGCGCCAGCCTGTCTACCTCACTGTCAATCCTGGCCAGGAAATCCATTGCCGCTTGCCGGTCGTCGATTGCGCCGTCCCGCAGGGTTTCCACCATAGCCTTGATTCCGGCTATGGGCGTCTTGAACTCATGAGATATGTTCCCCACCAATTCCCGCCGCACCGTTTGAAAGCTTCTCAGATCGGTGAGATCCTGAAACAGTATCAGCCCTCCGCTCAGCTTTATGTTATACACCGGTATGGCTATTGCCCTGAGAAACCGCCTCTCCGCGACTGATTCAAATTGGGCAGCCTGTTCTTTGCCTGTCTTGAGACATAATTTCAGGACTTCGTCTATCTCGTGGTCATGCACCACCTCTATGAGAGGTCTGGCCGTCGCGTCTTCTTCTTTAAATCCGAAGAGCCTCCCCGCTGTCTTATTAGCCAGCAGGATTCTCCCTTCGACATCCGTCATTATTACGCCGTCAGCCATATAAGCCAGGACGCCCTCCAGTTTTGACCTTTCAGTGGATATTGTTTCAACCAGAGTCTTCAGGTTTAGAGACATCTCGTTGAAAGCCAGAGCAAGCTGAGCCGTCACATCTTTGGTCCGCACTCTGATTCTAGCCCCGAGCTCTCCCGAAGCGATTCTTCTGGATGCCGCAACGAGCTCTCTGATGGGCCTGGCTGTTGACCACGCGATAAGCCAGGCGGCCAGCACGGCCATCAAAGCCGTTATGAGCATAGCTGAACCAACGGTAAGCGTCACCCGGTTCACCGAACTCTCCACCGCTGTTAAGGGAAGCGCGACTCTGGCTATACCGAGGACTTTACCCTGACTGACTACAGGCACGGCAACGTACATCATTGTCTTGCCAAGAGTCGTGCTGAAGCGAACGCTTTCGCCAAATCCTGAAGACAGAGCCGCGCCGACTTCGGGGCGCGCGGCATGGTTTTCCATGATTGCGGGATTCTCGTCGGAGTCCCCTGTTACGGTGCCATCCGGAGCGATGATAGTTATCCTGGCTCCAATCTGCTTTCCCAACCTCTTGGCCAGAGCATCCGCGTCACTTCCCCGACCCGTAAAGTAAGGGAGGCTGGCCTCGGCCGTGATTCTGGCCTCGCTCTCGAGCGTGGAACGCAGGTTATCGGATTGGGAGTTCCTGACGAATCCGGCCAGATAAATGCCGGAAATGCCCATGCTGACCGCGATGAGCACCATGAAAGGGACTGCTATTCGCCAGTGGATACTGCGGAACAATTCTGCTAACCTTCCAGTTTATAACCCGTGCCCCTGACGGTTATGAGACGCGTCGGATTCGCGGGGTCGGTCTCTATTTTTTGTCTCAGCCACCGGATATGCACATCCACAGTACGGGTATCGCCGCCGTAATCATAACCCCATACTTTTTCGAGAAGTTGATCCCGGCTGAATACCAGGCCCTTATTCCGGGCCAGAAGAGCCAGCAAATCGAACTCCTTTGGCGAGAGGACCAGCGCCGACCCGCCCAGGAAAGCCCGATGTCCGGCGATGTCAATTTCAAGGTTGCCTGTTTTGACTGATGCCGCTTCATTGGCCTCCCTGACCGGCGCCATCATTGCTCTGCGCAGCATCGCCCGTACACGGGCTAGAAGCTCCCTCATGCTGAACGGCTTCGCCATATAATCATCGGCCCCTATTTCCAGCCCGACTATCCTGTCGATCTCTTCGGATTTGGCGGTAAGCATCAAAATAGGGACCGTCATGTCCTTCCGCAGGATCCGGCATACCTCAAGTCCGCTCATTTTGGGCAGCATTACGTCGAGGACAATGAGGTCGGGCTTTTCCCCCCGGGCAATCTCCAGGGCCTGCGTCCCGTCAACCGCGGTAACCACATCATAGCTCTCTTTGCGCAGATTGTACTTGAGGGTTTCCAGCAGGTTCGGGTCGTCCTCCACTATCAAAATCTTAAATTGTGTCATCTTGATTCCCCAGTGTAGCATAAGACTGACAAATTAAGCTGTCAAATTCCTGGCCACAGCTATTGACACTGTCAGGATAAAGGTATATTGTTCATAGCTAAAAAAAGAAAGGAGGAATATATCCAAATGCAAGCTTACTGCATGAAGTGCCGTGCCAAAAGGGAAATGAAAAACGCCAAGAAGATAACCATGAAAAACGGCAGGCCGGCGACCCAGGGCGTGTGCCCCGTATGCGCGGGAAAGATCTTCAGAATCGGCAAAGGCTAAATCATCTATACTCCGACGGGCAAAGAGGCTCCGATTCATCGGAGCCTTCTTGCTTTATGTGACGCCACAGGGGCTGAAATCGACATCAAATATAGCTGAGGAACATGAAATGGAAGAGAAGGCGCCGGAAAGATTGTTCGCCTGCTTCTGCAAAAGAAACCCTTCGCCCTCAAACATAGACCCTGCCAGGAATGAACACCTGCGCTACGTTTATGACCTTGGGGAAAAGGGAATAACCTGGGCAGCAGGGCCTTTGGGCGGGCATCAGGGGACACTCTCTATTTATAAGGTAAATACGGAGGAAGAGGCCAGAAAAGCGAAGCGGAACGACCCTTATTACCTGAATGGAATGTTTTACGATGACAGGTATTACGAGTGGTTTATCCATGCGCCTCTTAACCTGGCTTCCCCTGCTCATAAGAGTATGCTGGAGGAGAGCCTGAGAAAAGCCGGCCTGGGACACCTCATTGGCAGAAAATTCAATCTCAAAAGTCCCGAAAGGCTGTTTGCCTGTTTTTCAAAGATGGCGCCGCTATCGAAAGGGTCGGGAGAACTCATAAAGGAACACTTCCGTTATCAGTTTGGATACCTGTGGCAGGAAGGTTTGAGCTGGGCGGGAGGACCTCTCGGAAATTACGAGGCCTGTCTTCAGATCTTTGCGGTCGGTTCCCTTGAAGAGGCAAAAAAGGCTCTTGAGAATGACCCTTTCCAAACCGGAGGCATCTTTCATGACAACGAGTTTTACGAATGGTTCATACATATGCCCTTTCATAAAGCATCCGTTGCCCACAAAGAACAGCTCAGATCGTCGCTAATTGACATAGGAATAAAGCCGCAATAGACCTTCTCCGCCATGCCTTCGTAATGAGGTAACGTCCACCCCATTGAAGCAACATAATAGCCCAATCTTTGAGCGCCATTCTCGATATCATTCTCGCCATTTTGATATTTACGGGTCACATCGCGCCGTGGCAGGTATATGCTACGGGCTTCCTTGAAGGAATCGCGCATGCCTTTCAACAGCTGGCCCGCACCACACTCCTTAGCGACCTTGTAGAGAGAAAACATCTGCTTAACGCCATTTCTCTCAACTCCGCCGCGGTGAATGTGAGCCGGAGCATAGGCCCGGCCCTTGGCGGCATTCTCATCCATGCTTTTGGCGTAGGTCCTGCCTACTTCGTTCAAGCAGGGCTTTTTTCTTTCGCCACGCTGTGGACCGGGCAAATCAGAATTCCCAAAACTGTCACGTCGTCTGAAAACTCAAATGGAGCAGCAAACCAGTCCTTTTTTGGCAGCATAAAAGAGGGAATCTCCTGCATTTTGTCCCACCAGCTCATCTTGGCGCTCATGGTTCTCGGACTTGCTCCCATAATTCCTTTTGGTGATGGCCGCGGGATTCGGCCTCAGCATAGCATTCTTCTCCCATTCGCCAACCTTGTGGATGGCCATGGTCTTTGCTCTTTTGAACGGGTTATTCCAGACCAGTTTCCGGACCCAGAACCAGACGATCATCCAGGTGACGACTCCGCCGGAACTTCGCGGAAGGGTGCTGGGCGTCTACCTGCTCGATAGGGGACTCGTGCCGCTTGGAACTCTCCTTGCCGGAGTACTGGCCCATTTGCTGGGAGCTCCGGTAGCTGTTGCGATCATGGGCATTTCTTGCTTTCTGCTGGCGATAGGAGTTGGAGTTCTGGTGCCTCGTCTGAGAAAGCTGAATCTGGATCTGGAATGATATGAGTCAGAGCGACTCGAGGCAACAATTATTCGACAAGAGCTCGCGATTTACTGTAGGGCAGTCCAATTGCGGACACGGGAAATACTCCCAGGTATCAGGCCACTTTTGATGGAAGGCGGTAAACCGGTGCATACTCGTGTGGCTGAGCTTCCTTCTTTAGTAGTTCATCGATGGCTTTTATGGTTTCTTCGCGAATAAGAACATCGCCACAACGATCGCATACAAGCGCCGGTACATCTTCAATAACAATAGTCTTACCGTGCCATTTATAGTTTCTGGTTACTGTTTTCTCCCTGTATTCCCCTTCACATAGATCGCATTTCATCTCCCCTTCCTCCTTTGCTCCGGCGTAATCCAATAAGGCTCTTTAGGCTCATACACAGTAATAACTCTGGGTGGTACTTTTTCAGTTGTGATTACCAAGTGGATATTTCTATTATTACTCACCCGCGAGTTAATCAAGCAGCAAGGCCCACGCCTATGTTCTGGATAATCCTCGATGATTTCCCCGTATTCGATTGCCTGATGAATTTCTTGTATTGATATGTCCTCTTCCCTTGCCTCTTCATCAGCATGTGCCGTTAAAATAAGTCCATAACGGGAGACCGATTCACGTATGGCATCTATTTTTCTTTCTGAATCTATCACTATGCCCTATTGTACGCTATTGGCATCCCGTACTCAAATATTCCCTGTTTCTATTTGCTGTTGGTCTTAGAAAGCCGCGCCCTGGCAACCTCCTGTATTTCGGGTTGTGTAGCTTCACCGAACCTTTTCACTACCTCATCATAGACTGCTTTTTGACGGGCTGACAGGCGCTTCCCTGCCACCCTCTGCGCCGCGATTTGCTAAACCTATCTGGCCATAAGCGGGCCAAATATCTGGACCGCCAGCTTGGTCTGCTCAGGTTCCTGTAGCTGAAATTCCTCGGTATCTCCTCCCAACCAGTATTTCTCGCCGGGTTTGCGTATCGATGCCTGCACAAGCCCTTCGGTGCCCACATCCAGCCGTGCGCTCTGAGATCCATGGACCTTGCTGTACATTTCACCGCCCTCTCTGGACAGCAGCCAGTTGATCAAAAGACGGGCAGCGCCCGGATGCGGAGCCCGGTTTATCAGGGCAACATTCCCGTTACCAGCGGAAAGATAGGTGCCCTCCGCAGGGGTTGCAAAGGCCAGTGGAGCGCCGGCGTCAGCGAATTCTTTCACTATCTCCGGCCCGGGTGCAAAGGCGATGGCATATTTGCCTAAAGCCAGCCATTCTACCTGGAGACGCTGATCACGAACTATTACCGGTTCCAACTTCGCCAGCTCACGGAAAAAGTCCAGGTCCATCACATGCAAGGCCAGAACGCGGAAGGTTTTATTGCCGGTTCCGGCTATGGTAGGGTCATTCATTACTATTTTACCCTTGAACCTTGGGTTGGTAAGGTCACGGTAAGACTTTATTTCTTCCGGCTTAACGAACTGCGTATTAACCGCGGTATTGTGGTTGGGATAGGCAAGAAAGCTCAAGATGGTGTTTTGAGGAGGGTCTACCCAGCGAAGTCCGCCGAACCAGTTTTTCGATTCTTTTACCTCCGGGAGAAGAAGGGCTGGTTCCAGAGGGTCCAGAACTCCTGCCGGCTTCAACTGCCTGACTGGCGTGCCGCTCCCGCCATTATAAACATCAGCGATGAAAAGTCCTGCCCGGCGCTGCGATATTAGCTTTTCAGAAATTTCCGCGCCCCTGCCGAATGTCATTTCCACCGATATCCCGTAACGAGCCTGGAAAGCTTCGCTGAGAGGCTGGCGTAACACCGACGACATGGTGCTGTACATGACTACACTTCTCTCTTTTTTCGCGCCATCGGTTAGCTTTGCCCATTCCACCTGCCAGCCTTCTTGAGAGACAGCTGACTGGGTAGAAGTTACCGCGGCGGGAGATTCAGGTAAGGACGGTGATTGAGAGGAACAGGCAACCAGAAATAGAAGCCCTGAAATCAACGAGATTGCGATGAGATTAGCCATTTTAATGCCCCCCTGTTTTGAATTCTGCTACTACTCAGAGACTGGTACAAGGTGTGACAGGCTGATTGAGGAGATACCAGCGAGATTATACCATGTATCAAATGCAATGAGGAAACCGGCATTCCGGGAAGAAGACAACATCGACAAGAAGGCTTGACAATAGCAATATCGTATTCATAAAATAGGAATAGTATCAACTTCTAATCGAAAAATAAGTATTTTAAGTCGTCGCAGAAGTGTAGAGCTAAAGAATGAAAAAGCAGAAAAGGAGATAGTTCAATGGCACAAAAAGCACCTGCAAAGAAAGCAGCAACAAAGAAAGCGGCCCCGGTGAAAAAGACCGCAGCCACGAAGAATGTTGCCAAAGGCGACTCTTACAGTTGTGGTGTGTGTGGCATAGTAGTAACCGTGGATGAAGCCTGTGGCTGCGAGGAAGTCTGTGACATCATCTGCTGCGGAGAGTCTATGAAGCCGAAGAAAGCCAAATCCAGGGCCGCTAAAAAATAGGATTAGTCGGAATCATCCGGCAAAACGTATTCGTGCGGGCTCCGATGAATCGGAGCCCGCACCGGTTGATGAACATGTCGTAGGGGCGGGTTTCGAACCCGCCCGCCTCCGCTGCTGTTTTAGCAGAATTCTATCCTTGCTGCGTGGTAAAACCTTCCCGAAAGCACGGTGACTCTAATTCGCTGGATGATACCAGGCTATGCAGCTGTTATTGTGACCTTAATGGATTCCGGGCTGCCAAGTTCTTTGACCTGCTCTTTGGTCAGATAGATGGTCATTGGATGGTCTTCTTTGTTCTCCTTGAATCTCCAGGTGCCTGGCGTCTCCTTCTCTTTGACAAGTATTATTTCCATTTGTCTTGTATCCTTTCATTTTATCCCGGTAAGCCGGGAAATTAGTCCACCTTATTTTAGCCCTTTTTCTTCTGACTTGCCTTTTTGATATACTTTCAAAGATGCCTCCACTTCCTGTCCAGATCGTCAGTCAGTCCGCTCAGCTCGATGCCGCCGTCCAGGGGATGGCGGGATCACGGGCCATCGCCCTTGATACCGAGTCCAACAGCTTCCACCACTACCCCGAGCAGCTCTGCCTCATTCAGATCGCCACCCGCCACGAAGTCTACATCATAGATACGATATCCCTTAAGGACCTCGCTCCCCTGAAAGAAGTTCTGGCGGATGATTCCATCGAGAAAGTCATTCATGGCGCGGACTACGACATCCGCAGCCTCGACCGGCATTGCGGATTTCGTATCAGCAACCTGTACGATACCAGCATCGCTGCCCGCTTTGCCGGAATCGCCGAGTTTGGCCTGTCAGCCCTTATAAGAGACCTGCTGGGTGTAACCATTAATAAGAGCAAGCGGCTCCAGCGCGCTGACTGGGGGCGGCGCCCGCTCTCCGAAGAAGCCCTCGACTACGCCGCCGCCGACGTCTGCTACCTCTTCGCCCTGCGAGAGTCCCTGGACCAGCGCCTCCAGGCCCTGGGGCGGACGGCATGGGTCGCCGAAGAATGCCGCCGGCTGGAAGAGGTTCGATATAACCCACCCGATTTAGAGAGCGCGTACCTCTCCGTCAAAGGGGCCAAAGACCTGGACGGACGCGGGCTCGCGGTACTCAAAAGTCTTTTTCTGTTTCGCGAAAAAGAGGCCCGGCGCTGGCGCCGGCCGCCCTTCTTCGTAATACCTGACACTGCGCTGTTCTACCTCGCCGCGAGTCCCACGGCAACTCTCTCGGAAGCCCCCGGTCTCGGACAAATCGGGATACAACGGTTCGGCCGGGGCCTTCAGCAGGCCCTGCACGACGGTCAAGCCGCGCCGCCCGTCCACAGGCCGCCTTTGACTGGCGAACGCGTCAGCCAGGAACAGATACAGCGTCTAAGCCGCCTCAAAGCGTGGCGCGCGTCGCAGGGCGCCGCTCTTTCCCTCGATCCCTCCCTCCTCTGGCCCACATCCAGCCTCGAACGGCTCGCCAGGGCGCCTGATACTATCGGCGTCGAGATCACGTCTGCCGACATTCGCCGCTGGCAGCGCGACCGCTTCGCCTCATCCCTCCGGGCTTATCTGGAATCTTTGCCCTGAAGCAGACACGGCGAACATCATATACCTGAACAACAACTTGGGATCACCTATGCCAGCTGCCGGTGGGGTGAGCACGTAGGAGGAGTGGGGGCCTTTAAGCTATTTCTCGTACCATTTTTCCCACCAGCATGCCTATTGCGGCAGAGGAAGTAAGGCCCGGCGAATCTATTCCTATGAGGTTGATAAGCCCGGGGAGGCCTTTGTCCGCCTCGTGGGTAATCACAAAGTCCTTCACCGGCTCGCCAGGCTGTTGAAGCATGGCTTGTATCCCGGAAGATTCCGGCTCCAGGTCTTCCTTTTCAATGAATGGCAGGAATGCTCGCACAGACTCATATAATATTTGCCTGTGGGTCTCATCTACCCGGTAGTCGATGTCCTTGATGAAATAGCCATGGGGACCGAGCTTCATGTTGCCGTCCAGGTCAGGCACGGTATGGATTCCCACATAGCCGGGCCTGGGTGGGAATGGATAGATGAGGCGCTTGGCCAGGTTTTGCTTTCCCCCGCCGACCCGGAAGAACTCCCCTTTGCTATATCTGATCCGATAGCTCTCCCGGTCGATATCTATTCCGGCCAGACCAGCCATGTTGCCGCTTTCGAGGCCGGCGCAATTAATTAAGACTCTTGTCATCAGATGATATATTTGCCCGTCCACGTCCAGCACGCCCAGCTTGTAGCCTTCGGCGGTCTTCTCTATCGTCTTCAGCTCGCACCGGTATGCTATTCGCGCGCCCTTTCCCTTGGCTGAACTCTCGAAGTGCCTCATCAAGCTGAAAGCGTCCACAATACCCGAAGTAGGGGCCAGAAGCGCGGCGCGGCACCGGATATGTGGTTCAAGAATATGGACCTGCTCGGCTGATATTATCTCCAGACCTTCAGCCCCATTCTGGCGACCACGCTCCAGGAGTTCCTGAAGGCCATTCTCCTGCTCGATGGTATTAGCCACGATCAGCTTCCCGAGAGGCCTATGCGGAATGTTATTCTCACGGCAAATCTGGTATAGCAGCTTGTTGCCTTCAGTACAAAGCCTCGCCTTGAGGGACCCTTCAGGATAATAGATGCCGGCGTGAATGACCTGGCTGCTGCGGCTGCTCGTCTCCCGTCCGAATCCCTCGTGTCGTTCGAGGAGGATAATTCCCTTATTGGCTTCGGCCACCGACGCTGCGACCGCTAATCCGACCACCCCGGCGCCAATGATTGTGACGTTTACCTGCTCCATTTTCGCCCGAAGACCACCCTTTTGCTTTTCGCCCGTACGATTAGATTGCGCCAGGCCAATGTACGAATCTTAATCTCATCTGAACCCAATATCGTCTCGATAATTTTGTTCGTCCAATTCGATGAAATATGTGTGCCACTTTGACACCCAACGCTATGCATGACCAATGTGAAGGATCACGAAGGAATTAGAAGGTACCAAGCTTAATATGCGTCTGACCGTTGCTGTTGTCAGGCATAGGTATCTTATTCAGGTTCAACGCAATTGCCGTCACGATCATATGCACTCCACATGCCGTTTTCAGATTTCATAGTAAGTTCTCCTCCGTTTTCCTTTATCTGCCAATGAAGACGCCTACCTAACCAAAGGAAATTGCCCATCTGGTCCATCTTTGTGGCTGAATCTAAGATTTCGATTTCATATTGTCTGTCTTTCATTCCCTTAATTTCAATGTACTCGATACTCTTAAATTCTAGGCTCTTATCTACAAATTCCTTTTTCAAAACGATATTGTCTGCATTCCCTGCCATGGCAATCGCCGGGTAGAGCAGACCAGAAAAAAGATCACTTTTGAATAGCTTTCGACTTATTGCTATGGTTAACCTATAGTATTGTTCTTCCCCTGGCATAATTGATTTCGAAAACTTTAGAGCAAGATAGTCATGCACCAGTGAATTTAGATCTCCATGTGCTCTCGTTGATTTTACAAAATCGTAAATCTCATCGAGTTTCCTATTAGAGCCCAATTGCTCTCCGCATTTCTTCGAAAAGCCAATATGATTAACGAATAATGTGTCTGTCGTTCTCCACCGTGAAAGGGCAATATGTTCGCCTTTCTTAGCACCAAGCTCAAAAAAGGGCACTTCTCTTGCAGCAGCTGCGTAAAAAAAAGTCTCCCCTGCAGTGTTTGCCCTTCCACATTCCTTGACTGTTTCAGTAGGTGGATAGGTCATTTCCTTTATGTTCTTTGGTTTCTGACAAATCCTCCCCCTATACAGGTACGTACCGGGTGGTATCTTTGGTGCTGTTAACGCGTACCCCCTCAGCAACGAAGTGAGATATCTTTCGAAATCTTCAATATTTAATTTTTCAAAATCCGCGTTTTCAATCTGTAAAATTGCCTGCTTTACTTCATTTGCGCTGAGTTCGGGCATATTCATCGAATTATTCATGCCTAATTTTCCGCTTCACGAATCACCTGCGGTTTGGACGGATGAGCACAGTAGTGCCATGAGTTGACGAACGTTACAGTCCGGCGATATTTAACAAGCTCTCGCAAACATTTATTGCTGTCAATAATCGCTGACCGGCGCCCATGCAACTCATACATAGAGCAACTGGTTACGCAGTTCGTCTGCCGTCATCCTGTTCAGTAACCTCAGAAGATTGGTCGCTATAACATGTGGCAGACGCCGGGAGACAATAATGATGCCCCAATGGACTTTGTGAGCGGCCAGATACTGCCGATGCAGGGCTTCAAAGTCAACGCGGTTGTGCGTAATAAACAACATTTCGTGGCTCGCTACGTACTCGAGTTGGGCGCTATCACTCTGACCTGGCTGGTCGGCATCGCGAGTGGTCAACGCTTTAAATCCCCGTGATAAAAGCAGACTCGCTACCAGGACGCTGACGTCCTCGTCCAGATAAACCTCGGCGAACAGACGGGTCAAGGTTTCTTAGCGATAGGGGCAATAAGATCCTCAGGCACTCTGTTTCGTTCAATGTAGGCGTTGATATCTTCCTTATGGTCACTGTAGTAGCTCAGGGCGTCGAATACAGCTGCCGCGGTCACATGGGGCAGTTCCCTTTGAATCTCGTCAGGCGTGAGGCCTAGCCGCCACAGCTCTACGATCGCCCGCACTGGTGTCCGCGTGCCCACAATTATGGGCTCTCCACTCAGTATGCGGTCGTTCTTCACAACATAGGGGTGTTCCGTCTTGATTACCATGTTGAACTCCTGTCTACTTACTAGTGTATAAATCATATCACGTATGGACTCGGCCTCCCATATTTTGCCTAAATTCCGTAAAACCCTGAGTGTTCTGCCTGAAAAACAGCCAGTAGTAGAACAGTCGTCATGGAACAGCGTCGCCGTTGACAGGGTGCGCCGTTCAAAAATACAATTAGCTTAACTCTCTGTTGGCAGAGATGCCGCGAGCACACGAATAGTTCGTGCCTCCGATGGCTCTGTCTTGTAAGGATGGCTATATGGGCACGATAAAAAGAGACGCCCACGTGAACTATACTGGCAACCGGATGATAATCAATGCCCCCTACGACGAAGGCTTCAAGTCGGAACTGATGGCTCGCACTTCTTCCAGAAGGTGGGATTCCAGGAAAAGAGCTTGGACAGTGGACATCCTGGAACGCGACAGGGCCCTCGAGGTGCTGAACGGTTTTTTTACTGTAATCGAGGACCATGATTCAACCGTGAGCGACCTTCCGTCCCAACCGGAAGCGCCAGATCCGGTTTCCATCGACATTCCGCTTCAAGTCAAAACGGGGGAACTGGTTAAGATATGGACGGACGGCGCCTGTATCGGTAACCCCGGACCGGGTGGCTACGCGGCAATGTTCAAGTGTGACGGGCGGACCAGCGAATTGGCGGGTGGCTACAGGCTCACCACCAACAACCGGATGGAAATAATGGCAGCCATCGCCGCCCTCGAAACGCTGTCGAAAAAATGCAGAGTGACGTTACATAGCGATTCTCGCTATCTTGTAGACGCGGTGATGAAGGGTTGGGCAAAGAAATGGCAGTCGGCCGGATGGAAAAGGAATCGAAATGAAATGGCTCTGAACCCCGACCTCTGGGAGAGACTCCTCAGGTTATGCGACCATCACCAGGTTGAGTTCCGGTGGGTCAGGGGACATGCGTCCAGCAAGGAAAACGCCAGGTGTGATCAAATGGCGGAGGCGGCGGCGCGGAAGGCCGGCCTGCCGGTGGACAGCGGCTTCGAAAACGCGCAAACCACCACTCCGTGAAATTCAATTCCCGAACGCCGGCTGCGTCAAACGTCAGACCGGACCACTCTCATGTTATAATATTCTTGCTTGAATAACGGTGTTGGCTAAGGGAGATGAAAGTAATTATGGCTCTCAAGACTCAGTACGAACACATTGTTTTGGAAAACGGCGTTCCTGTTATCTCCGGCGCTGCGATGAAGGTGATAGAACTTGTCGCGGAAAAGATAGCCTATGGTTGGAGTCCCGAGGAACTTCATTTCCAGCATCCTTATTTGAGCTTGGGGCAAATTTACTCGGCATTGGCATACTACTGGGACCATGCGCCCGAGTTAGAGCAGGATTTAGAGCGACGCCTGCGATTCGTTAAGCAAGCAGAACAGGCAAGTGGGCCATCCCCTTTGGCTGCCAAATTGAAATAATAGGGCCATCTTAGTGCCTATTGCCCTTTATATGGATGTCCACATTCCCAGGGCCATCACTGACTCGTTACGCCTTCGCAAAATTAACGTTATTACGGCGCAAAGTGACAACGCGACAACTCTATCTGACTCACAAATCCTTGACCGTAAATTCCAGTATTGGCAACATAACCCGCGCCGGCAAAGCAGGTTTTGAAATTCACGGCCTGCCGGAGGGCACGGTGATGACCATTGAATTTGAGATCGAGGGGCATAAATTCATTGCGATTAATGGCGGGCCGCTGTTCAAATTCAATCCAGCCACGGCCATGGATAGCGCTCATGAACACAACTTTGCCTTCAACGAGGCCATTTCGCTTATGGTCGGTTGCGAGAACGCGTTACCAATGCCTTCCTGAAAAAGCAAAAGTTTGACATCGGGCAACTAAAAAAAGCATACAGGGGATAAATAACAAACGAACAAAATCATTAAAAGTTAAGGAGGAAAACACCATGACAAAACTGAACATCTATCTCAATTTCGCGGGCAACACGGAAAAAGCGTTTGACTTCTATAAATCTGTTTTTGGCGGCGAGTTTAACTCCGTTGTTCGATTCAAGGATATGCCGATGGAAGGCGTAAAAATCCCGAAGAAGGACGAAAACAAGATCATGCACATCGGCTTGCCTGTTGGCAAAGACGATATATTAATGGCTTCCGATTCTCTTGAATCGCTCGGGCAGAAACTGTCGCAAGGCAACAGTGTCTACATTTCAGTTCACCCGGAAAGCAAAAAAGAGGCGGACAGGATATTCAACGCTCTTTCCGCGGGCGGAACGATAGAGATGGCGATCGCCGACCAGGTGTGGGGCGACTACTACGGCAGTTTTAAGGATAAGTTCGGAGTGCTGTGGATGGTGAACTACGCCTACCCGAAATCGAAATGAAGACTGTGCCTTTTGACTGCCAGGGAGACGATACCTGGAACCATCCACCTTAAGAATGAACGGGTTCCGTCCGTCATGGTCTTCTCAGTAACCTTTGCGTGGTAGCCGCGTAGAATTTATGTGAACTGGGATGCTATAATCAAGCGCCGTGGCTACATGTTCCTATTCGTTGACCAGACGGGTATTTATCTTGATTGCTGCCTTTATCTTTTTGTCAGCTCTTATTTCTTCTTGCGCTCCGAGAGGTTATTCAGGTCCGACGGAGTCAATAACCGTGGCGTGGTCGCCGTTTGAGTCCACCGCCTTTCTCTGGATTGCCGACGACCAGGATTTTTTCAAACGGAACGGCCTCGAAATAGCTTTGCGTAAGTATGATACCGGAGCTGGTTCATTAGAGGGAATGGTACGCGGTGAAGCGGACATTGCGTTTGGAATAACCGAGTTCCCCCTTGTCAGAAAGGCGTTCCAGAAAGCCGGGGTTCGCGCCTTTGCGGGCGTCGATAAGAGCGAGTTCATATATGTTATCGGACGGAAGGACCGGGGAATCGAGAAGGTTTCAGACCTCAGGGGGAAAAGGGTTGGGACTACCCTGGGAACAATAGCAGAATTCCACTTCGGCAGGTTTCTCGAACTGAATGGCATGGGTGTGAAGGATATAGTACTCGTGGACGTCAAAACACCGGCAGCATGGGTGAACGCGGTTGTAGACGGAGACATCGATGCAGTTGCCACCGCTCAACCTTATGCCAATTCAGCCAGAGAACTGTTGGGCGCTAACGCCGTTTTTTGGCAGGCACAAGGAAAGCAGTTCCAGTTTGCGTTGGTAAGTGCCACCGACGAGTGGATAACCAGGCGCCCCGAACTGGTCGACAGGTTCCTTAAGTCCCTGGCACAGGCAGAGGAATATCTCATCCATAATCCTGCCAAAGCGAAGGCCATCGTACAGGCGCGTCTAAACCTTGATACCGCGTATGTAGAAAGGTTCTGGTCTCAAAACCAGTTCGGGCTTTCACTCGACCAGTCGCTTATCCTGGCCATGGAAGACGAAGCGCGCTGGATGATAAGTAACAACCTCACCACCGAAAAACAGGTACCCGATTTCCTCGATTACATTTATGAGGATCCTCTCAAGGCGGTTAAGCCGGGAGCGGTGAATATTATCCGGTAAGACTACCAGGGCGGTCAGACGCAGGACTGAGGAGACATCATCAGGGTTTAGGGCGCCCTCCGGGATACATACGATCGCTGTCTGGATTCATTTCACTTCTTGGGCGCATTTCGTAGACTTTAGTCCGCCAAAGGGGACGATACCTGGGACTACCCGATATTCCAAACAAGGCCAGCCGGGTATGGTCTTTTCAATAACCTTCGCGTGGGTTACTCAGAAGAGCTAACTTCTGAGTAACCCTAATCCATTCAGCATCCTATAAGGGCGCTGCACTCGTTCATTGGTAGCTCCGGCTGATTCCCAAGGCATAGGAATCTTGGAGAGATCATCGGACATAAGCACTGGGTCGGCCGTCTCCACGGTTATGTTTAAGTATTTACTTTTTAATGAAACGGGAATAGTATTTAGTTGTCGTTTTCGGCGAAGATAAGAAGTTTGAGGTGGGCTTTTCTGTTGGGTCGCGTCAAATGTCCTATTATGCGCATTGTAAAAATGCCGCCCCTCCATTTTCAACCTCTTCTCCAGACACCACGTTTACCCTTATTCAAAGTTCTCGAGCTTATTGATCACCAGTCAGCTATAAACTTCGGAGTACGTCCTCGCGAAATCGTCCCGGGAAAAGTCCGCTCTCATCGCGTTTTTCATCACCCTGTCAGTATAGAGGTTACAATGCTCCGGGGATACATGATTAAGTAAAGGAGGTTTCCGATGGCGGAACCAGTCAATCAGGGAGCAAAGGAGAGGGAAGTGGCTGCTGAGACAACTTGTCAGACAGGTAAGTTCCAGGTCTTCGATGATCTTGTTAGTTTTTCCAAAGCGATTGAAGCAGCAGCAGGGGTTGCTTTCGACTTAGCTTCACTTATTCAACTGAATACCGATTTCGCAGAAGCTTCCGAACAATATCTACTTCTGAATATCAAAGAATACGGCGTTGAAAAGCCAGACAACATGCTTTTTTTTACTGAAGACAGGACTTTTGCTTTCTCCGCCAATTGTCCATCACTTTCAGCAGTCAAATCGTTTGAACGTATATTAGCCAAACCATTTGGCAGTAGTACCATTCTCTGCTTTTTTGTTCTTGACAAGATCATTGACAACCATAAGAAGCAGCTCGAAGCCTTTGTCGAAAGAATTGGGAAACAGGAAGAATATTTTGACCATCTTGAGTACCGTAAACTGAATCTTGAAATCGAGCATTTTAGTAACAGACTCGAAGAATTTCACGACTTACTACTCGAACTTCAGGAGCGACGCTACAAACAGGTGCAGTTTCATCATATCAGCTTTGATTATCGTGTTCTAATTGCTGAAAGCCTGAGCCTTCAAGTCAGATGCAGGCGCAGAATAGACAGTCTCAAAGGGGTTCGACAAGACTATGAAATCCGAGCCACAGAAGAGTTAAACAAGAGGATTCTGAAGCTCAATGACGTAGTGAAGAGACTTACCGCCATAACCGTGATTTTCATGCTGCCCACACTGATAGCCAGTCATTTTGGTATGAACTTTCAATATATGCCCGAGCTGAACGTGTGGTGGGCATACCCATCAGTATTAGTGGGGCAAATTGTGATTATGGTGGCAGGCATTGTGGTATTCAGGAAAGTAGGCTGGTTGTAATCCGAGATAACAAAAACTCAGAATGTGACATAAGTTGGCGGTGCCTGACTTCCAATGGGCGCCTGCAAATCAACCTGCATCAATCGTCTCGCGTACTAACGGCTCTTCCGAGACTTGCAGATGTAAAAATAGATTTGCTATAATTTTCGTAACTGCTACTGAAGTATTAGTGAACTGTGCCCAGCTAAAGGTTAGATGAATGAGAAAGACGTAGAGACAACAAGCCGGACAACACAACAACTACATAAGGCTCTAGGCTACGCCGAGGATATCGTATCAACCATACGTGAGCCTCTTCTGGTGCTTGACGCCCGTCTGCGAATAATATCGGCCAACCAGTCTTTCTATCGGGGGTTCTCAGCTACGCCTGAAGCGACCGAGGGAAAGATTATTTATGAAGTAGCTGACGGGCAGTGGAATATTCCCAAACTGCGAGAATTGCTGGAGAACATCCTGCCTAAGAATACCAGCTTTGAGAACTACGAGGTTGACCATGAGTTTGCTGGCCTTGGTCGGCGAATAATGCTCCTGAATGCCCGCCGCATACACAACCGTGGGGGGCAGAAAACGCAGAGAATACTCCTGGCGATAGAGGATATCACCGAACGCAAACGGATGGAGCAGGATATGGCATCTTCCGAGTTGCGCTACCGCCGGCTTTTTGAGACCGCTCAAGATGGAATCCTGCTTCTGAATGCCCAGACCGGGGAAATCACTGATTCCAATCCCTTCCTGGCTGATATGCTGGGATATTCCAGGCAGGAGTTGTTGGGAAAGAGGCTCTGGCAAATCGGTTTCTTCAAAGACGCCGAGGTGAGCCAGAAAGCTTTCAAGGTACTTCAAGACAAGGGGTATGTGCGCTATGAAGACTTGCCTCTAAAGACCAGTGATGGGCGGCCGATGCAAGTGGAGTTTGTCAGCAACCTCTACACGGTCAACGGCGACAAAACTATACAGTGCAACATCCGCGATATCAGTGAGCGCAAGAAAGCCGAGCAGATGAGGGACGAGTTCATGGGAATAATATCACATGAGATGAAGACTCCTCTGACCGTCATTATTGGCGCTCTTTTAACTGCCACCGATGAAAGAGTGTCCAGGGAGGAATCAAAGGAGTTACTGGGCGACGCTGTCATAGAGGCTCAAGCTATGTCGAACCTTATGGATAATCTGCTTGAGCTGGCGCGTCAACGATCCGGCCGGCTTGTTCTCCAAACCCAACCAGTCGATATCGGAGAAGTCACCCGGGACGTCATGAGGAAACTGCAAAGGAAGTCGGCGATACATCATCTTGTAGATGATATTCCGCCGGTGCTTCCACCGGCACTTGCTGACTCGCTCCGGGTATTTAGTATCCTCTTTAACCTCATAGATAATGCGATAAAATACTCCCCTAATGGTGGCGAAGTCGTAGTATCAGCCCGTCATGATGGGAATTTCCTGGTTGTGAGCGTTACTGACCAGGGGCTGGGCATGTCGCATGACGAGCAGGTCCGGCTTTTCCAGAGTTTCGAGCGTCTGGGACAGACAGGTGGCGGAGGAATCCAGGGTACGGGCCTGGGACTAAGAGTGTGCCGCATTCTGGCAGAGGCTCACGGCGGGAGAATCTGGGTGGAGTCTGAGAAAGGCAAAGGCTCGACCTTCTTCTTCACGTTGCCGGCGTAGGTGGCGGGAGGTAATCTGATCCCGGGTCTTGTGGGCTCAAAACAGCTAACCATGGCAAGCTGAAAGAAAGGCTAGGAGTCATACCGTCATAAGGTATTTAGACCTTCTAATATCCATCTTTTTGCCTGGAATGGAGATGCCCATCCACACTTTTCGATATGTTGCTAATGGCCTCCGTTGAGCGTTCAAAACATCTGTCAGTTCGTGACGGTTATCGCTTCCTGATCATCTGATTTGTAGTTCAGAATACGCTTCAGAAGCCCTCGAAGACGTTTATGCTACCATCAGGCGAGGTCGAATCGGTCAAGGTTCATTACCTTGTTCCACACCGCTGCAAAGTCGTGCACGAACTTCTCCAGGGAGTCCTCACATCCGTAGACTTCCGCTAAGGCTTGGAGTTGGGAGTTCGAACCGAAGATGAGGTCGACACGGGTGCCGGTCCACTTGAGTTCGCCCGTTGCGCGATCACGACCCTCGAACACGTCTTTATCTTCCGAGGTTGCATTCCAGGTCGTTCTCATGTCGAGCAGATTCACGAAGAAGTCATTGGTGAGCGTCTCTGGCCGCCTGGTGAAGACGCCGTGCTGGGACTGTCCGAAGTTAGCATTCAAGACGCGCATACCGCCCACGAGCACCGTCATCTCAGGCGCCGTTAGCGTCAGCAATTGCGCCCGGTTGACCAGCAGTTCCTCGGCCGATACAGAGAACTTGGTCTTGAGGTAGTTGCGGAACCCATCCGCGATCGGCTCGAGCACGGCGAAGGAGGGCGCATCGGTTTGCTCCTGCGAGGCGTCCATGCGTCCCGGCGTGAAGGGAACCGTCACCTCGTGACCAGCATTCTTCGCAGCCTGCTCGACGCCCGTGCAACCGGCCAGAACGATCAGGTCAGCCAGTGATACCTTCTTGCCGCCGGACTGCGCGCTGTTGAACGCGCTCTGGATGCCCTCCAGGGTCTTGAGCACCTTAGCCAGCTGGGCAGGCTGGTTGACTTCCCAATCCTTCTGCGGCGCCAGACGAATGCGGGCGCCGTTGGCGCCGCCACGCTTGTCGGAGCCACGGAAGGTGGACGCCGACGCCCAGGCGGTCGAAACCAGCTCCGACGTTGACAGGCCAGAAGCCAGGATATTGCCCTTGAGGGAGGCGATGTCGTGTGCATCAATCAGTTTGTGATTGACGGCAGGGATGGGGTCTTGCCAGATGAGCTCTTCTGCCGGAACCTCCGGGCCGAGATAGCGTGCGCGCGGGCCCATATCGCGGTGCGTCAGCTTGAACCACGCCCGGGCGAACGCGTCCGCAAACTGATCCGGATTTTCCATGAAGCGCCGTGAAATCCTTTCGTAGACAGGGTCGAACCGCAGAGCGAGGTCCGTTGTCAGCATCGATGGCCCTTGACGCTTTGACGGGTCGTGCGCATCCGGCACGGTACCGGCGCCTGCGCCACCCTTCGGCTTCCACTGGTGTGCACCGGCCGGGCTCTTCGTCAGTTCCCATTCGTAGCCGAACAGGTTCCGTAAGAAGTTGTTGCTCCACTTCGTGGGCGTGGTGGTCCAGATGACTTCCAGGCCGCTGGTAATCGTGTCGCCGCCTTTGCCCGTGCCAAAGCTGCTCTTCCAGCCCAGGCCCTGCTCTTCAATGCCAGCCGCTTCGGGCTCAGGCCCAACATGTTTCGCGTCACCGGCGCCGTGGGTCTTGCCGAAAGCGTGGCCGCCCGCGATGAGGGCCACCGTCTCCTCGTCGTTCATCGCCATGCGAGCGAAGACCTCGCGGATATCCCGCGCCGCGGCGACCGGGTCCGGGTTGCCGTTCGGGCCTTCCGGGTTGACGTAAATTAAGCCCATCTGCACGGCAGCGAGCGGATTCTCGAGATCCCGGTCGCCGGCGTAGCGCTTGTCACCCAGCCATTTGTCCTCGGAGCCCCAGTAGATTTCCTTTTCCGATTCCCAGATGTCCTCACGCCCTCCGGCGAAACCGAAGGTCTTGAAACCCATCGATTCCAGGGCGACGTTGCCGGTGAGGATCATCAGGTCGGCCCAGGAAATCTTCCGGCCGTATTTCTGCTTGATCGGCCAGAGCAGTCGGCGCGCCTTGTCAAGGTTCGCATTGTCGGGCCAGCTGTTGAGGGGCGCAAAGCGCTGGCTGCCGTTGCCTGCGCCGCCGCGGCCGTCGCCGGTGCGGTAGGTGCCGGCGCTGTGCCACGCCATACGGATGAACAAAGGTCCGTAGTGGCCGAAGTCCGCCGGCCACCAGTCTTGCGACTTCGTCATCAGTTCACGGAGGTCCTTCTTCACGGCCTCCAGGTCGAGACTCTTGAACTCTTTAGCGTAGTTGAAACCCTCGCCCATCGGATTGGACTTGGAGGAATGCTGGTGCAGGATATCGAGCTTCAACTGGTTCGGCCACCAGTCTCGGTTCGTCGTGCCGCCTCCGGCAGTGTGTTTGTGAGCCCTGCCCGTTACCGGGCGCTTGTTATCTTCATTCATAATGTGGCTCCTTTCGTTGTCTGAACTTATGCGCCGTACTGCTATGAATATAATGCTTCGGTATCTATTTGTCTAATGAACTCTAGCGGACTTATATTGAAGGTTAACGAGAATATCCCTATTTACGGCAAAAAAGATTATCCGAGAAGACGGATACCCTTAGCGAGCCACGGAACGCCCTGGCGCCATAGTAAGAGGGCGCACTGTTGTGATACACGAAGACATTGCCGTAGCGGCGATCAGCAAAGAGGGCGCCGCCGAGTTTTCTAATATCAGAAGGTGTTTTCACCCAGCTCGACGTCTTCGTATCGAAATTTCCAAGTTTCTGCAACTCTCGATATTGTTCTTCCGTTAAAAGCTCAATGCCCATGGCAGCTGCCATATCAATAGCGTTATTTTCTGGTTTAAATGCTTTCCTTGCCTCCTGCCCTTCACGGTCGTAACAAACATTTCTGCGGCCTTTAGGACTTTCCGCTGAACAATCATAAAAAATGTATTCGCCCGTCTTTTTATCATGACCAACAACATCCGGTTCACCGCCAGTTCTTTCCATTTCATTGAGTGACCACAGTTTTTCGATAGCTCTTCCGGCAATATTTCTAATCGGCTTTATCATTAAGGCCGGAATTAACTTGCCGTTTGGATTTATGGACAGCGGCTATCTCATGGAGGTAGCTCTACTCATAGGCTATGCAATAGCTTTCAGGCGATACCAGTGAAGAATAGACTTCGCGTTCTCCGGGCTGAACGTGACTGGACCCAGGAGGATTTGGCTAAAAAGTTGGGAATATCAAGGCAGGCTGTAATTGCGATAGAGAAAGAAAAATATGATCCCAGTCTGCCCCTGGCCTTCAAAATTTCGCGGCTCTTCCAGAAGCCGGTAGAAGATATCTTCAAGTATGAAGATGCCGGTGACACTAATTAGATTCGCGAACATAAGTCTAAAGTCAAGGCATCAGTGTTTCCCTATAAAGGTAAATCGCTGTGCTTTTTCGGGGGAAGCGTACCAGTCCCATTTCATAATATTCTTGCTTGAATAACGGTTGTCGTGGAAGAAGACACCTTTGGCTGCCAAATTGAAATCATAGGCCTCTTTAGTGCCTATCGCGCCTTATATGGATGTCCACGTTCCCAGGGCCATCACTGACTCGTTACGCCTTCGCAATATTAACGTTATTACGGCGCAAAGGAAACCAAATTCTGCTAATCTGCTGCGATGTTATAATAAAATCACAAGGATTTTGGGGGAGAGCGCGACGATGACAACTAAAACAAAAACCGGGATTAAACAATTGAAATTTAGGATACCGATAATCGTCGAGCTCGATACGGAAGGCTTTCACGCTTATTCTCCGGCATTAAAGGGGCTGCATATGAGTGGAGATACCGAGCAAGAAGCCCTGGAAAATGCCCGCAAGACCGCTAAAGATTTCCTGGAAATCATGATTCAGGATGGAATCCCTATTCCGTTGAGTATTTTATCTTGGGATGAAGCTAAAAAGTTGCCTGGCATACACAACAAAGAAGGTTATTATACAGAGGATATATCGATTAACCTCTGGTGAAGCCGAATATCTGGGTCCTGTGCCTCCGATGACCAGGACTTTCATTTTCTTCCCTTCCTCTCATACTGACAAAAGGCTCTCAGGTATGACAAAAGACGCACTCTTTTCCAATTGAAAAATGAGCTTGAACAGATATCGATGGACTAAGAGAATTCAGTCATCCCGGTTAGCAAATCTAGAGATTTGTTGAAAGAGATTGGAACGCGCTTTTACCATCCTTTCTGCG